>Ga0207421_10003998_pt1 | contig 17280 bp, 17 predicted proteins | sample SodLakKL_010_SED_4_FD_187542 | JGI IMG/M metagenome (GOLD analysis project Ga0207421, IMG submission 187542) | Alkaline sediment microbial communities from Lake Tanatar, Kulunda Steppe, Russia - 8KL_010_SED (SPAdes) (version 2) | ecosystem: Environmental > Aquatic > Non-marine Saline and... | reverse complement strand
CGGGTCGCCCGGGTCGTCCGGGTCGTCCGGGTCGTCCGGGTCGTCCGGGTCGCCCGGGTCCACGGGTGGTGGCGGGGGTGTCTCCTCGATCTCGTTCTCTTCCAGCTGATCGGTCAGGTCGTCGGTGTCATCCACCTCGCAGCCCACCAGCAACAGCGCGCTCGCCGCGATGAGCGCAACGCCCGTACGCCGGACCGAGCGGTAAGCGGCGTTCCCGTGCTGCACGATGCCCTCACGCGTGTCGGGTCTCGGGGCGGCCTGCACCCTGGTAGCCAACAGCGTGACGTCGCGTGCTCGCCCGCGCACCGCCGGCCACCGCCGAACGACCCCGGACACCTCAGCACGAAGCTGGAGGTACTACATCCCGGCTGGCGCAACACCACGGCGTGGACGGGACCGCCTCTCGAGGTTCTGTTTCCGGGTCGGTCACCTACCAGGCGCAAGCCACAGACCCTGACCGCAACGGTGCCCTACCGGTCGACCAACGCACGTTTTGGCTTGCATCCGTGAGACCCGGGTCACCGTGAGCGCGGTGTTGGGCCAACTTGCTGCGGGGCGATCCGTCGAGCAGGTCATCGAGGACCACCCGCAACTCGAACGTGAGGATGTGCTCGCAGCACTCGAGTACGCCGCCGCCTACACCCGCGAACGGGAGATCCCCCTCACCGCGGCCGGATGAAGCTGCTGATCGACGAGAACCGCTCGGTCCGAGTCACCGCCATCCTGCGCGATGCTGGACGCGAGGTCGTCCATGTCGCTGCGGTCGGACTGGATAGCACCAACGACGAGGTGATCCTGCGAGGCGCTCACCGGCCGTCGGTACCCAGGCTTCGCTCCTCGGACCGCCTCACCCCTGTGCCGCAAGCAGAACTCGTCACCACGGCCATCGGCCGCGTCGAGAGCGAACTCGCCCAGGGGGCCATCGCCAGCGTGACACCCGAGCGCATCCGATTGCGCACCCTTCCCATCGCGACGGGCTGAGCGAACAAGCCCCTGGCCGCTGCTGGCATCGGCGCAGCATCATGAGCAACGAGTCTCGGGAATCGCAACCGGTGCGCTACATCAGCCCGCTCCGGGCAACAAGATCCTCACAGCCCGAAGGACCGTATTGTCGAGGTAGCCGGGTCGGATCCGGGGCTGGCGCGGTGTGGTTCGCGGTCGCGGGCGGGCGTTTCAGCGTTGGTTGTCGTCGACCAGGGCACGTTGGAGCACGCCAAGCAGTCGATCGCCCTCGAGAGCTATCTCGTAGGACTCGACCGTGGCATCCAGCAGCAGCCGGGTCAGCTCGCTCAAGGGTGGGGGGACGCCGGCTGGGGAGGCTGGGACCAGCAGGCGGACATAGACGTCGGTTCCGTCGTCGGTGACCGTGAGCTGTAGTCGAGCGGGGCGGTCGGCCGCGATGATCAGGATCGAGGCGAGCTCATCGGTGGCCAGTTGCAGATCCCGCTCGCACCCTGGGTCACATGCGCTGCCTACGAGCCCGACGCGTACCGCATTGCGGGCCACTTCCAGGAACCGCAGTTCCGCAGGCATGCTCACCGTCGATGCAGGAGCACGATCTGGCCGCTCGAGTCGGCCACCCGCCTGGCGGGGGTCTCGGGTCATGTTCGCACCGATCGCGGTCCGTCATGGCGGTGGTGGTCGAGCCCGCCACCCGGGGTGGAGCGTGACGGGCCTCGCCGCGTCGGCGAGCCTCACACGATCGTGCTCCGGGCCCGCTCGTCGAGGACGCCCGGAACAAGTGTGGGCGTGCTCGTTATGGCTCGAGACCGGTGGACGGCCGTTCGGTCCCCGACTCGCGGCCGAACGCGGCCACCGTGACGGCAGCGGCTGAGCAAAGTCGCGGGTCGGAAGGGGGCGTCACGGGCCCGGTGCGTCCGGCTCGACGGCAACCTCGCCGTGGCCCGGGTGGTGCACACCCTCCCTCGTGAAGCGTGCTTCGGGGCGTCTCTCCCTCCCCGCCGCATGACGTCCCCCGGGCCACCGCAAGCCTCGGCACCAAACCGCAGGGCAGCCCGAAGGGCCGCAGCCGGGGGCGATCGCGGTCCTCGTCCTCCCCGACCGGGGTGGCGTGAGCGCAGCGCTGCGAGCTTCAGGGCTCCGACAAGTGAGCGATCGGCAGCACGGCGATGGGCTGGTTGCAGCCAAACGTCAGATGCGTTGCACGCTGATCCGATGGACGGCCCTACCCTCGTTGCGGGACAGCAACGGCCCGCACGAAGAGGCGTCCGCATGCTCGTGATCCACGGCACCAGGAAGTTCCTCGACCGTGTCCGCGGACCCCACGCCACCGATGCTGACGTGACGACATCTCCGCTCGGCAGCTGGTATGCCACCGTGCTGTTCTGGAAACCGCAGGTCGCCCTGCTGGTCAACGAGACGACACTGGTACCGCTGTTGATGCCGTTGGCGCCCTCGGCGACGCTACTGCAACGTCTTCCGGGAGCCATGGCCACCCTGCTGGAAGCGCATCGGGTACCGAGACCGCTCATCGAGGACGAGGTCGCCCACGCGCGTGCATGCGTACTCGCGCGTACCCGCAACCGCAGCGTCGTTGGTGTGATGACCGAGTTCGCCCAGCTCGCTGAGGTTCGAGGGGGGAGCGGTCGACCGGAAGATCTGCTGGGCCTGTCGGTGGAGCTCGCCCGCACGCCGACCAGCCCGCTGTACAAGACCCACACCTCGCCTGACCGCGCCCTGGCTGCGTTCGTCGAGGGACATCAGCGCGGCGTCGATCGCTCGCCCTGACGCCTTCGGGCAGCGAAGAGCGGGTCCGGGCGGACTCCAGCGGCGGTGGCTGTCCACCGCTCGAGCCGCCAGCCGCCGGAGCTACGTGTGCGGCGTGGTCCCCTGTGTGTCAGGAGAGGTGCTGCCGCTGTGATCCTGGCATCACGAGCCAGCTGCTGCGTCATGCGCTGAAGGGACCATCACCTCCCCCCGGCCCAGTGGAAGCTGCTGTCAGTCGATTCCTCGTGCCGTGAGTGGGAGCTCGGTCCGCTCAGTCGAGGACGTTCAGCAGCTGGGTGTCGGTGGCTTGATCGAGGGCGGCGAGCACGTCCGGGTTGCCGACGCCGAGTACGCACCCGGTTTGTTCCCGGAAGTCGAGCCTCATGGTGAGCCGGCGCTCGATGTGGGGTGCGACCGGCAGCTGCTCGATCGTCTCGAGCAACTGCCGGACGGTCGGGTTCGGTTCGCCGGCCACTTGATAGTGGATCCAGGTTCCGGTTCGCCCGCGTGATTCCACGAGTCCGGTCTTCTTCAGGGCCGAGAGATCGCGCGAGACCTGGTAGTCCTCGAGCTCGAGGACGTCGGCGATCTCGCAGCCGCACAGGGTTTCGGAGACGTGGAGGAACAGCTGCATGATCTGCAGCCGTCGCGCCATGCCGAGCGTGCGGAACACCTCCGCGAGGCCATCGAGGTCGAGCTTCCCCGCGTCGACCGGTGGAAGCTCGACCTCGTTGCTGCTGCCGTCCATGGACCACTCCGGCCCGGGCCCACGCGAACCCGGTGTTGGTTGCACTCTGCTGCAGGTGACAGTAGTGTTGCTTGCGCTGCGCCGCAAGCAACGGACATAGTGGAGGGTCGGTGCCATCGACCCACCGAGCCCACCACCGTACGACAGGACCCCACCGTGCCAGGATCGCTGCCTCCGATGGATCTACCCCTGGCTGCTGGTAGCGATGCGGCCAGCCGTGGTTCTGCGTCGGCCGGGCCGGCCGAGGTGGTCGTGTTCGATTCCGCGATGTGCTGTTCGAGCGGGGTGTGCGGGCCCAGCATCGATCCGAAGTTGATCCGCGTGTCGGCAGACCTGAACTGGTTGGGGAAGCGGGGTTTGCAGGTGGAGCGGGTCAATCTCGGGCAGGAACCGATCCGGTTCGTGGAGACTCCCGCGGTGCGTGAGCTGTTGGATCGGGACGGCGAGCAGGCCCTGCCGGTCGTCATGCTGCGTGGCGAGGTGTTCGCGGCCGGGCGCTATCCGACCCGCCAGGAGTTCGCGGACGCGCTCGGCCTGACACTGTGACGTCGGAGACACCAACCGGCTGAGCGCTCGGATCGCCGCGGGACCTTCCGTCGATCCCCACCGCCGCTGTCCGCAACCGCATACCGGCGCCACACGTGGCGTCCTCAGGAGTTCTCGCATGTCCGCCACCCTCGCGACCGCGACCCCGAGCGCTGCTGCCGACTGGAGCCGCTGGACCACCGCGTTCGTGTTCTTCACCGGCAAGGGTGGGGTGGGCAAGACCACCATCGCCGCGTCCTCGGCGATCGCGATGGCTGATCGGGGCGACCGGGTGCTGATCGTGTCGACCGATCCGGCGTCGAACCTCGGTGATGTGTTCGGGTTGCAGGTCGGCAGCGAGCCGCAGCCGGTTCCCGGGGTCGACCGCCTCGAGGTGATGGACATCGACCCGGAAGCCGCGGCGCTGGCGTTCCGTGAGCGGGTGGTCGGCCCCTACCGCGGGATGCTGCCGGCGACCGCGATCGCGACGATGGAGGAACAGCTCGCCGGTGCGTGCACGGTGGAGATCGCCGCGTTCGACGAGTTCACCCGGCTGCTGGCGGATCCGACGGTCCGGGAGCGCTACGACCATGTGGTGTTCGACACCGCACCGACCGGGCACACGCTGCGACTGCTGAGCCTGCCGGCGGCGTGGTCGGGCTACATCGAGCAGAGCCCGCAGGGGGCGAGCTGCCTCGGTCCGCTCGCTGGGCTGGAAGCCCAGCAGTCCCGCTACCAGGACGCGCTGGACGCGCTGGCGGATGGTGGTCTGACCACGGTGGCGTTGGTGTCGCGGCCCGAGGCCTCCGCGTTGGCCGAGGCGGCCAGGGCCGGCGGGGAGCTGGCCGAGATCGGCATCGCCAACCAGCGCTTGCTGCTCAACGGGGTGCTGCTCGCCGACACCGCCGGGGACGCAACCGCGATCGCGATCCGGGCTCGACAGCAGCAGGCCTGGGCGGCCCGCCCCGACGCGTTTCTCGCGCTGCCCGTGGCCGAGGTGCCACTGGTGTCCTCGACGTTGACCGGGGTCGATGCCCTGCGCGCGTTGGTCACCCCCCAGACATCCGACCAGGCATCCGAAACCGCGTCCGTGCCGGACGCCGACACCCCGGCGCTCGGGTCGAACGACTCGCTGCGCGCCCTGGTCGATGACATCGAGGCGGGTGGGCACGGGGTGTTCATGACCATGGGCAAGGGTGGGGTCGGCAAGACCACCATCGCGTCCGCGGTCGCGGTCGCTCTGGCCGATCGCGGACATCAGGTGATCTTGTCCACCACCGATCCGGCCGCCCACGTCGCAGGCACGGTCGGCGACGCTCCCGTGGGTCTCGAGCTGCAGCGCATCGATCCGGTCGCGGAGACCGCCCGGTACTCGGCCGAGGTGATGGACGCGGCCGGTGAGCTCGACGACGATGGCCGGGCGCTGCTCGAGGAGGACCTGCGCAGCCCCTGCACCGAGGAGATCGCGGTGTTCCGCGCCTTCGCGCGGACCATGGCCCAGGCCGAGGACGCCTACGTGGTGCTCGACACCGCACCGACCGGACACACCCTGTTGCTGTTGGACGCGTCGTCGGCCTACCACCAACAGCTCGCGTCCACCGGCGGGGTGGTCGCCGACGAGGTCCGGGAGCTGCTGCCGCGGCTGCGTGACCCCGACCAGGTCCGCATCGCGATCGTGACCCTGCCCGAATCCACCCCGATCCTGGAGGCATCACGACTCGCCGACGACCTGGTGCGGGCCGGGATCACCCCCTACGGCTGGATCGTGAACGCGAGCCTGGCCGCGACCGGCACCCAGCATCCGTTGCTCAAGGACCGTGCCCGCCAGGAAACCCGCCAGATCGGCGACGTCGCGCAAGCCGCCCAACGGCTGTACGTCTCGTCCTGGCGCGCCGAGGCCCCCGAAGGTGCCTCGCGACTGCGGGAGCTGGTCGCTTGAGCCCCGGTGAGCCGTCCGCGGGGGTGCACCCCGCGATGTAGGTGCACGCCCACCCCGACGACGACGCCTCCACGGGCGTGGCGAGGGCAGCCCGCTACGCGCGCGGGCCACCGGGCCAGCACCACGGCGGTCCGGGTTTCGCCGTTCGCCGGCCGGCCCGATCGAGCGACCTGGGGCGCTCAGGCGTGCGGGTCGGGTTCCGACCGGATGATGACCACCGGGCACGTCGCGTGGTGGGCGCACTGCTGACTGACGGAGCCGAGCAGCAGGCTCCTGAAGCTGCCGCGGCCTCGCGAGCTGACCACGAGCATCTCTGCGCCCTTGGATCGCTCGACGAGGGTCTCCGCGGGGTTGAGGCTCTCGATGGCGTGACGCCGGACCTCGACCCCCTCGACCTCGACGCTCATGCTGTCCAGGACCTCCCGGGCCGCTTCACCGGCGGCGCGGAAGAGGGTCTCGGCCTGGGCTGCGCTGGCGAGGCTGGTGACGTTCTGCACCGGTTCGTAGGTGTGGATCACCTCGAGCGTGGCGGACCGCAGCGCCGCCTCCTCGGCGGCCCAACGCAGCGCGCGTCGTGAACCCTCGGACCCGTCGACGCCGATCACGATGCGGTTCACGATCCTCCATCGCTCGATTGCTGGTGGGGCAGTCCTCACCGTAGCCGCAACCCCACGGGGGGGACGTCGCGCGCGACGTCCCCGGTGATGACCTCGAGATCGAGGCAGCGCCCGGGATCGATGAGGCTGCGATCACCGCTTGACCCGCAGCCGGGATCGGCCGGTTGTGTTCGCTGGTACGGCTGGAGCGACCGGCCCATGAGCCCGGCCGGATCGAACGACCACGCACCGTCCGCCGATAGGGTTGCCCGGGTCTGCCCGATGCCGGCGACAGGCCGTGGTACCAGGGCCGGGACGAGGACTCACGCATGTACGACGTCGCGCAGATCTGGCGCTATCCCGTCAAGTCGATGCAGGGTGAACGACTCGACGCGACGGTCATCGACGAGCGCGGTCTACTCGCGGACCGGGGTCGTGCTCTGATCGACACGGAGACCGGCAAGGTCGCCAGCGGGTCGTGGGCGGCACGCCGGTGGGCGGATCTGGTGATGTGGTCGTCGGTCTACGTGGACGAGCCTCGCGAAGGCCGCTGCCTGCCCGAGGTTCGCATCAGCTCCCCCTCGGGGGAGTCGCTGGTCTCCGGCACGGCAGACGTGGACGAGGGGTTGTCCCAGCGACTGGGGCGCAGCGTGCGGCTGGCGACAGCCGGTGCCGAGGGCTCCGGGGCCATGTACGGCGATGGGCCCGTGGGCTCCTTCTGGGACGTCGGTTCGGTTCATCTGGTCAGCACCGGTGCGCTCGCCCTGCTTGCTGAAGCGGCCCCCTCATCCGCATTCGACGTCCGCAGGTTCCGTCCCAATCTGGTCATCGACTCTGGTGAGGCCGTCGGCTTCCCCGAGGACGAGTGGATCGGTGCGACGCTCGCGATCGGCCCCTCGGTTCGGATGCGCGTGACTTCTCGCTGTCCCCGCTGCGTGATGACCACGCATGCCCAAGCCGATCTGCCGAACGACCGCGAGATCTTGCGGACCGTCGCACGCGCGAACGCCGCGAACGTGGGTATCTACGCAGAGGTCGTGGTCCCGGGTGTGGTCCGCCTCGGCGACACGGTACGTGTGGTGCAGCTCCCCGAGGTCATCGGCGCAGGCTGATGCGACCACCCGGTCGTTTCTCCGGGATAGCTGCCGCCGGAGTCCTGGGCACGTCTACGTCAAGGACGTCACCGACAACCGGGTCATCGGCGAGCTCCACCTCGAAGGTGCGGTTCATCCCGGTGCTCGGTGGGCCCGGATCGACCCGAGCCCACCTGGAGTCGGGGACCTCAGCCCGAGGTCAGCCAGGCCACGGCCTCGGCGAGCACGGTGTCGGCATGGCCCTGCACCGTGGCGATCGGGGTCGGCTGGATCGGGTGGGGCACGGTGATCAGCCGCTGCCCGGGCATGGCCAGGGCGAGCGCCTGTTCCTGGGCTTCGGCGACGAACACGTCCGTGCCGATCGCGACGGCGGGGACCCCACGGGCCTCCAGTGCGATGACGTCGTGCAGACTGCACGACACGCACGAACCTCAGTCGGCGAGCGCGACCAGCACCGCTCCGCACCGCTCGGCTTCCGAGAGCACGTCCGGAGGTGCGGGCCGGGCGAAGGTGGGCTTCGCGAGCCGTACGACCTCGCCGACACCGTGGGACCCCACGAGCAGCTGCTCCACCCGGTCGAGGAACTCGCGGCCCTTGGGCTTGGAGATGTCGAGCAGGCCGATCGTCTGGCCGGCGAGTGAGGGCAGCCGGGTGGCGAACGGCACCGGTTCGCGGGTCCGGTCGTCGAACGGGGACAGGTAGGTGGTCATGATCTGCGCCTCATGGTGAGCTCCTCGGGGTCGTGGTGGCGGGCGGGACGGGTGGAAACTACCGATCGGCGATGACGCGGGTGACGGGCTGCGAACCCTTGCCGTAGCCGACCCAGGGCGCGACGACCGCCGAGAACCGACCGGCGTCGCCGCCGGCGACCACCACCACGATCTCGTTCACGTCGGTGTGTTTGCCCTGCCCGTGGGCGACGATGAATCCGCGCAGATCCTGTTTCGACCAGCCGGCATCACCGAGGGTCGTGGCATGCTCGGGCGAGAGGATCAGCAGGGTTTCCGCGTTCACCGGGTGGAACGCCGGGGAACCGATCGGAACCTGTGCGTTGCCCATGGCCAGGGCCAGTGTCGTGGCGAGGTCTTCCGCGGAGGACGATCCGTGATCGTTGACACCGGCGGGGGCCTCGCCGGCCATCACCGTGACCGTGGAGACGTCCGGGTCGTGGCCGAGGGTGACGTGCCACGGTTCCCAGGGGCTGGCCTCTTCACGCTCCGGCAGGCACGCCGTGAACTTGTGCTGCCCGCCCAGGGTGGACTGGTCCAGGCCGCCGGGGCTCCCGCCGCCGGTGAGTTGCATCAGCAGCCGCACCGCCCGGCCGATCGTCGCGTTCGCCCGGTTGCCCGGCCCGAGGACGTTGGACCCGGCGTTCATGCCGATCGACGCCCGTACGGGGCCATTGACGATGATCCACGGTGACGCGAAGTGCGTGGTGTTGATGACCCCGTGGGCGTTGAACGCCGGGTCCATCACCGCTCGGGCGGCCGCTTCGACGACCGGCCAGTAGCTCGGGTCGCAACCGGCCAGCACGGCGCAGACCGCGAGCCGTTCGAAGGTGACCTCGGCCTGCACCGGACCGATCGGGCCGAGCGAGGTGGCGGGGTCGCGTCCGTCGAGCATCGCCCGGACCCGGCCGGGGGTCGGTGGCACGACCGGCAGACCGTCGTGCCATCCGAGGTCCCACAGGTCCTCGATGCGGCCTCCGGTATCGCCCAGTTCGGCATCGGCCGCCTGCAGCGTGGCCTGGGTGGGCGCATCCAGGGTGTGTCGGGACTGACAGCCGGGTTTGAGCTGCGGCAAGCCCCCGGAGCCGGTCAGTTCGCCGCCGACGCGGGTCACGAGCCCCGCGACCACCGCCCGGTCCCAACCCTCGTGGCGTTCCACCACCCGGCCGGCGTCGAACAACACGAAGGTGGGCACGGTCCGGGCGCCGAGTGCGGCCGACACCGGGTAGGGCGCCACCTCGATGAGCACCTCGAGGTCGGCGGTCCCGGTCTCCTCGATGAGCGCACGCGCCGCCTCCGGGCGGCCCTGGCTGAGCACGACCACCGCCCCACCGGCGTCCCGCAGGGCGCGAAGTGCCCCCTGCGAGGTCGGGCAATCGCGCTCGACGACCACCACCAGGGTGGGTGGGGCAGCGGCGTCACCGAGTAGCGAGCGCACGGAACCGTCGACGTGGGCGAGCGGGACGCGCAACGCGTCGTGCCCCGTGTCCGTCGCAGGCCTGCGGACCTCGGCGGCTGGCGTGCCGGGCCCGCCGGTGTCTGCGCCGTCCATCGCGCTCCCTCGCTGTGACGGCTCGCCCGGCCGCCACACCCCATTGCTACCACACCGACCGCGTCGGCCGCCGCTCGTTCAGTCGGGGAGGTGTCGTGGGCGCAGTGGTTCGGTGGTGGGGGTGAGGAGCCGGCCGGGGTGGGCGATGGTGTCCCAGTGGGTGACGAGGTGGCAGCGCCAGGGGATATCGGGGGCGAGCCTCGGGAGGGTGGCGGCCGCGGCCGGGTGCAGCAGCGGTCGTGCCGTGCGGCCGAGGACGAGGTCGAGTTCGAAGGGCCGGTCGGCATCGGCGTCGAGCAGCACCGCGAGTTCGTCGCGGTGGGCGTCGACCCAGGCCCAGTAGTCCAGGACCTGGATACCGAGCTGGGGGTCGGGGCCGCGTTTCATCTCGATGACGTGGCCGGTCCGGGTGACGTCACGTCCGAGGAAGTCGACGAAACCGCGTCCACACCGGGGCTGCTGTCCGGGGCGCCAGGCCGGGACCTCGCGGTGCATGTGGGTCAGGCCGAGCAGGGCCGGATCGGTCCCGATCACCGCCTGCAGCAGGCGTTCACGGTGGCCGGTGTCCGCGCCGGTGCGGCGGCGCTCGATGGCCAGGTCCACCGTCTGCTTCACCGCCTGGATATCGGCTGGCGTGGGTTCGTCGGTGGCCGCGATCCGCATCCGCCGTGGAATGGTCCGTTCGGCGTCGGTGGTGGGTGCGCCGATGGTCAGGGAGTAGGCGCCGTCGGTCGCGGCCCGGCGCACGTGCAGGACCTGTCGGCCGCGGTAGTGCCAGGCGTGGGCTTCGCGGGTGCGGACCCGTTCGACGCGGCGGCTCTCGAGCCAGTCGACCAGCCCGACGAGCCAGTCCGGCCAACCGGTGGCATCCCAGCGGGGGGTCGGGGTCACCTCGCCGAGCCGCCGGTAGAACGCGGTGGCCTCGGTGCGGGTCATGGGCGGCTGAGGGTCGCCGAAGCCGGTGCGTCGTGTCGGGTGGACGTGCACGGTCGCGTCGAGGAACGCGGCGCGGGCACGGAGCACATCGACCGCCGGGCGTGGGACCACCAGGTGCAGGTCCCGTCCCTCGAGGTACTCGAGGCCCTGGGCGAGCAGCTCGGTGGCCCGGTCGCCGTGCCCGTGGGCGGTGATCGCGACGAGCCGGTCGTCGTTGCCGTACCAGGATCCGCGTCGGCTGCGGACACCGCAGGGGTGTGCGAGCCCCGCGAGCAACTCCTCGGCGTGCACCTGCCCTCCTCGTTGGCCGGTGCGATGACGGTAGAGCGACGTCGGGGGTGGCGGTCGGTGCCACACGCATCCCGTCGTCGAGTCCGACCAGGGGAGTCCGACCAGGGGAGTCCGACCGAGGCTCGCCGGTAGCGCCACGAACCTGCCATTGGCGTCCGGGACGCGCCGAGACGTCGCCGGAGCGGACGTCGTGCCTCCGGTGTCCTCCGCGGAAGACGGCCGCCCGTCCGATCCCAACGCCTCCGGCACCAACGGTCGCACGTTCTCGTCGGAGTCGACGTGGCCGACGTCGGATGTCTCACCGCCTGGCTACGGTCTCGTCCATGGGCGACGGGAAGATCGGGGGAGATCATGGACATCGTGGAGATCATCGTCGGGGTACTGATCGGGGGCGGGCTGCTGGTGCTCGTGTCCCGGGGGGTCATGCGCTTGTTCCGAGGGCCGGAGCCCGGATCGGCGGTCGCGCCGCCCCGGCCCGGCGCAACACCTCCGGCCGCGCCGACGACGTCCGTGACGCCCTCTCCGCCTGGCCCGATCGCACGGACGGTTCTCGGGGAGACCGAGCGTGAAGCGGGCGCGCTCGTGGACGGGCTGATCATCGGGCATTACCTGACCCGCACGCACTACGAGGACCGGCTCGAGGACAAGGCCGAGACCATCGATGCACTGCGCGCCGATGCGGCCGCGGCGTGGTACCCGGGCGACGACGCGGATCCTGACGACGACGCGGATCCTGACGACGATGCCGAAGACGACGGCTTCGACGGCTTCGATGGCGCCGGGCCCGGCGGCGCGTTCGGCCAGGGAATGCAGGACCCCGACCTCGACCCGGACCTCGACGGGTTCGATGCCGGGGGAGACCCGTGGGAGGACGACGTCTTCGGCTTCGACGAGGACGATGACGACTGAACCGTGGGACACGCAGGTCGTGATCTCGGGGATCGCGACGCGCGCGGATCCGTCCGCCGCCCGGCGTCACCCGGCCAGCACCGAGGCGAGCGGCACCCCCGGGCGGTAGGCGAGGTGGACGTGGTCGGGGGCGTCCAGCACCGTGAGGTGTCCGCGTGCGCCGACGGCGATGCGTCCCACGTCGTCGCGGCGTAGCGCCGTGGCCCCGCCGGCGGTGGCCGACCACACCGCTTCGGCGGGGGTGAGCCCACATTCACGCACCGCGAGGGCGATCACGAACGGCAGCGACGACGTGAACGACGTGCCGGGGTTGCAGTCGCTGGCCAGCGCCACGGTCGCGCCCGCCTCCAGCAGCCGTCGCCCGTCGGCGTAGGGGCTGCGGGTCGAGAACTCGGCGCCCGGCACCAGGGTCGCCACCGTGCCGCTGTCGGTCAGCGCGGCGACATCGTGATCCGTCAGGTGCGTGCAGTGGTCCGCCGACGCCGCGCCGAGCTCGCAGGCCAGCTGCACACCCGGGCCCGGGCCGAGCTGGTTGGCATGGACCCGCAGCCCGAGGTCGTGGCGACGGCCGGCCTCGAGGATCACGCGCGCCGCATCGGCGTCGAACGCCCCGTCCTCGACGAACACGTCGATCCAGCGCGCATGGGGGGCGCAGGCCTCCAGCATCTCGCCCGCGACCAGCCGCACGTAGGACTCGGGGTCGTGGCGGTACTCCTCGGGGACCACGTGGGCGCCGAGGAAGGTGGTCTCGGCGGCCACCTCGCGCGCCAACCGGAGCATGCGGACCTCGTCCTCGACACGCAGGCCGTAGCCCGACTTGATCTCGAGTGTCGTGGTGCCCTGACGGCGTGTCTCGGCGACCCGCGCGTCCAGCAGCGTCCGCAGCTCGCCGTCGGTGGCCGCGCGGGTCGCGCCGACGGTGGTGCGGATGCCACCGGCGGTGTAGGGCTCGCCGGCCATCCGGGCGGCGAACTCGGCGCTGCGCTGGCCGGCGAACACCAGATGGGTGTGGCTGTCGACGAACCCGGGGATCACGCAACGGCCGCCGAGGTCCACGCGGTCGTCGGTCGCCGGCGCGTCGCCGGAACGGCCGAGCCAGGCGATGCGTCCGTCCTCGACGACCACGGCGGCGTCGTGCAGCAGCCCCAGCGGCGATCCGTCACCGACCGTGGGATCGCAGGTGACCAGTTCGCCGATGGCGTCGTAGAGGACGCTGGTCACGGCGACACCGCCGCGATCGCGTCGGCGAGGAGCGCGCCGACGTCGCCGAGTCGATGGACCCGGTCGCGGACGACACGACGCCCGTCGACGACCACGTCGCTCACGTCGACGGCGGTCGCGCCGAACAGGACGACAGCGGCGGCGTGGTCGACACTCGCACCCCCGGCGGTCCGGACCGAGGTCAGATCGACCGCCACCAGGTCGGCGCGCGCCCCGACCTGCAGCGCTCCGGCGTCCGGTACGCCGAGACGCACGTGGCCGTGGGCCGTCAGTGCCTGCAGGAGCTGCTCGACGGGGAGGTGGCCGCGTTCGCCGGTCTGGAGGCGCAGGTCGAGCTCGATCGCCCGGGTCTCCTCGAACGCGTCGACGATCGCGTGGCTGTCGGTCCCGACGGACACCGGCACCCCCGCGGCGAGCAGGCGGTGCGCCGGGCCGATCCCGTCACCGAGATCCCGCTCGGTGGTCGGACACAGACACACCCCGGCGCCCGCGGCGGCGAGCGTGTCGAGGTCCGCGGCGTCGAGGTGCGTCGCGTGGACCGCGGTGGTGCGTGCATCGAGCGCGCCGCATGCGGCGAGCAGCGCGGTCGGGGAGCCGCCGTGTGCGGCGAGGCAGGCGTCGTTCTCCGCGGGCTGCTCGGAGACGTGCACGTGCAGGGGGGTCTCCCGCGCGGTCGCCCACGCGGCCACCACCGGGATCTCCACGGCGGGCACCGCCCGGACCGAGTGGACCGCCGCCCCGATCGTGACGTCGTCGGCGCCGACGTAGCTGCGGTGCAGGTCCTCGACGCGTGCCGCCCACAGGGCGGCGTCACCGTCGTCGAAGCGCCGTTGCACCCCCTCCAGCGCGACCCCGAACCCGCCGGCGAGGTAACAGGTGTCGAGCAGCGTGATGCGCAGCCCCGCCTGCCTCGCCGCCGCGATCAGTGCGTGCCCCATCTCGTTCGGGTCGACGTACGCGGTGCCGTCGGGCTGGTGGTGGAGGTAGTGGAACTCCCCGACCGCGGTGAACCCGGCGAGCACCATCTCGGCGAAGCACGACCGGGCCAGTGCGAGGTAGCGGTCGGGATCGAGCCGCGCGGCGAGCGCGTACATGTGCTCACGCCAGCTCCAGAACGTCCCCGACCCGTCCTGGGTGCGGCCCCGCAGGGCGCGGTGGAACGCATGGCTGTGGACGTTGGCGGCGCCGGGCAGGACCAGCCCACGCAGCTGCTCGACATCGGTACCGGGATCGGCGTCCGACCGGCTGCCGTTCTCACGTCCGCCGTCGTGGCGTTCGCGCAGCCCGACGATCCGGCCGTCCTCGACGTCGATGCGCACGTCGGCGGCGACCCGGCCCCCGGGCAGCCACGCGAACTCGCAGCAATAGACCGTCATGCGTCCGCCCCCGCAGCGACGAGCGCCTCGCCGGTGAGTAGCTCCGCCAGCACGTCGGTGAGCGCGGCGAGCCCGGCCAGGCAGTCGTCGGGCTCCGCGTGCTCGTCCGGTGCGTGGGAGACGCCGGTCGGGTTGCGCACGAACAGCATCGCGGCCGGCACCCCGGCGAGCGCCAGGATGCCGGCATCGTGTCCGGCGCCGGTGGGGAGCTGAGGTACGCCGCCCAGCACCTCGTCCAGCCGTGACCGCAGCCGTCGGTCGAACTCGACCCGGGGCGTCCACGATTCCTCGACGGGCTCGACGCCGGCGGCGCGGGTGACCTCGGCCACCACGGCGCGGACCACGGTCTCGTGGTCCGCCCGTGCATCCAGCCAGGTACGCACACGCGCGGGGATGGCGTTGACACCGTTCGGGTCGACCGCGACCCGGCCGACGGTCGCGACCGCGTCGTGCTCCCTGGCCGCGCCGTGCGCGGCCAGGATCGCCGCCGCATGGGCGAGCATCGGATCGGCGCGGTCCTGCATGCGGGTCGTGCCCGCGTGATCGGCCCGACCGATCGATTCGTAGCGCCACCGTCCGTGGGCGCGGATCGCCGAGGCGAGCCCGACCGCCGCCCCGCGGTCGATCAGGTCGCGGCCCTGCTCGACGTGCAGTTCGACGAACACCCCGATGCGCGCCACCAGCTCGGGATCCGGGCCGAGCGTGTACGGGTCGCGGCCGGTGGCCCGCAGCGCCTCGGCCAGGGTGACCCCGTCATCGTCGGTCAGCCCCCGCGCCCGGTCCGCGTGCAGCTGTCCGGTCAGCAGCCGCGAGCCGGCGCAGGCGACCCCGAACCGGGCGCCCTCCTCGTCGGCGAACGCGACCACGGCCAGCGGTCGATCCGGGCGCACCGATCGTGCCCGCAGCTCGTCGACGGCGGCGAACGCCGACACCACGCCCAGCGGACCGTCGAACGCGCCGCCGGCGGGCACCGAATCGAGGTGGCTGCCGGTGACGACCGCCTCGCCGCATGCCGGGTCGCCCCACCACGCCCACAGGTTGCCGGCGCGGTCCTCGTGCACGTCGAGGTGGCGCGCGTTCGCCTGGCCGGCGAACCACTCACGCAGCCGGCGGTCCTCGGCGGTGTAGGCGAAGCGGCGGTAGCCACCGGTGGCCGGATCACGTCCGATCGGGGTCAACTCGGTGAACATCGTCGCGAACACCGCACGCGCCGCCGCGCCCACCGGCGAGCCCGCCGCCGGGGTCCCCGCCCCCGTCCCCACCGGGTCCGTCGGCTCCTGCCCGTCGCTCACGGCCCCTCCCGCATCGGCACCCGCACGCCGCGGTCGTCGGCCACCTCGACGGCGCGGTCGTAGCCGGCGTCGACGTGGCGGATCACCCCGGTCGCCGGGTCGTTGGTCAGCACCCGTTCGAGCTTGGCCGCGGCCAGCGGGGTGCCGTCGGCCACACTGACCTGCCCGGCGTGGATCGAGCGGCCCATCCCGACGCCGCCGCCGTGGTGGATCGACACCCACGACGCCCCGGAGGCGACGTTGACCATGGCGTTGAGCAGCGGCCAGTCCGCGATCGCATCCGAGCCGTCCAGCATCGCCTCCGTTTCCCGATAGGGCGAGGCCACCGACCCGCAGTCGAGGTGGTCGCGGCCGATGACGATCGGCGCGGTGAGCTCGCCCGAGGCCACCATGTCGTTGAACCGCAGGCCGGCCTCGTGACGTTCGCCGTAGCCGAGCCAGCAGATCCGACTCGGCAGCCCCTGGAACGCCACCTTCTCGCCGGCGAGGCGGATCCAGCGGGCGAGCGGCTCGTTGTCGGGGAACAACGCCAGCACCGCATCGTCGGTCGCGGCGATGTCGGCGGGGTCGCCCGAGAGCGCGACCCAGCGGAACGGCCCCCTGCCCTCGCAGAACAGTGGACGCACGTAGGCCGGCACGAACCCGGGATAGTCGAACGCGCGGGCGCAGCCGCCGGTGCGCGCCTCGTTGCGCAGCGAGTTGCCGTAGTCGAACACCTCGGCGCCGGCATCCAGGAACCCCACCATCGCGTCGACGTGGACCGCCATCGAGGCCCGGGCTCGTTCCGCGAACCCCTCAGGATCGGCCTCCCGTGCGGTGTGCCAGTCCTCGAACGCGATCCCGGCGGGCAGGTAGGCCAGCGGGTCGTGCGCCGAGGTCTGGTCGGTGACCACGTCGACCTCGACGCCGCGGCGCAACACCTCGGGGACCACGTCGGCCGCGTTGCCGAGGACCCCGATCGACACGGCCCGACCCTGCCGCCTGGCGTCCTCGGCCAGCCGGAGCCCGTGGTCGAGGTCGTCGGCGGCGAGGTCGAGGTACCGGGTCGCCAGACGCCGCTCGATCCGGGAGGGGTCGCACTCGACCACCACCGCGACGCCGCCGTTCATCGTCACCGCGAGCGGCTGCGCGCCGCCCATCCCGCCGAGCCCCGCCGTCAGCGTGAGCGTGCCGGTCAGCGACCCGCCGAAGCGTTGCTCGGCCACGGCGGCGAAGGTCTCGTAGGTGCCCTGCAGGATGCCCTGGGTGCCGATGTAGATCCACGACCCCGCGGTCATCTGCCCGTACATCGTCAGCCCCAGGGCATCCAGCCGCCGGAACTCGTCCCAGGTGGCCCAGTCGGGGAC
>Ga0207421_10003997_pt1 | contig 17284 bp, 12 predicted proteins | sample SodLakKL_010_SED_4_FD_187542 | JGI IMG/M metagenome (GOLD analysis project Ga0207421, IMG submission 187542) | Alkaline sediment microbial communities from Lake Tanatar, Kulunda Steppe, Russia - 8KL_010_SED (SPAdes) (version 2) | ecosystem: Environmental > Aquatic > Non-marine Saline and... | reverse complement strand
AACTACCAGGTCGTGCATGAGACCAGTCCGGATGGCAGGGGCATGGATGTGGCCTTCTTCTACAACCCAACCTATTTTGAATACGACAGCCACAAAGCTTACCCCACCGTGATCGAAGACCGGCCTGATTTCACTACCCGTGATCAGTTGCTTCTGAGCGGATACTTGTTGGGTGAGCGCATGCATTTCATCACCGCACACTGGCCCAGCAGGGTAGGAGGAGAGGCCAGGAGCCGGCCGCTTCGTACAGGCAAGGCAGATATCGCACGCCATATCATTGACTCCATCCAGGAAGCGGAACCCGGCGCCAAGGTGTTCATGATGGGCGACTTCAATGACAATCCCACCGACATCAGCATTCGCAAGCATCTTCGTTCCAGGGGATCCAAAGAAGATTTGCAGGAGGATGAACTATATAACCCTTATGAGTCATTTTATAAGCAAGGCATCGGCACCAATGCCTGGCGCGATGCCTGGAGCCTTTTTGATCAGATCCTGTTGACTCCATCCTTGCTCAATGATGATTACAGCGACTTTACCTACCTCCGCGCCGAAGTGTTTAACCGGCCCTTCCTCCGGCAACCTTCGGGCCGTTTTAAAGGCTATCCCTTCCGGACATTTGGCGGCGGGGTGTATCTTGGTGGCTACAGTGACCACTTCCCGGTGTGTGTCTACATCATCCGGGAACACCAAAATAATTGATCATGGCAGCAAAAAAGTCAGGCAAAGCCTCAGCCCGGCGAAAACGAAGACAGGGAACCAAGTACAAGCCGGTCAGCTTCAAGCTAACCGTAGGCCAGAAAAAGGCCCTGGAGAGCTATTGCAAGACCCATAACGTGACCCCCGTGCGTTTCATGAAGTCGCTGGTAAACACCCACGTGGAGCGCTATCGCAACGATCCTCCGCCCCCTTCCTACGTCACCGAAAACCAGCTGAAACTCTTCGACTCAGAGTAATGTACTGGGATTTGGATATGTTGACTCACCCTTTCACAATACGTCCATTCATGTGTTTGTATTTTTTCAAATTATTGGTTATCTGAAGTTTGCGTTTTCAACAGGAGTGCTATTGGCTTTTAGCTTTTAGCTTTTGGCTTTCTTGCTAATAGCCAACAGCCAATAGCTAAAAGCCTATTTAGTCCAAAAGTCCCCGCGACAATAATCATCCCCCTGTGTGTCAAAACCTGTCATGGATTTTTCATCCCTTTGTCCTTATCCGCCCAGGATAAGATCTTTACTTTATAAAGATCACCAACTCAAGCTGAACCCATCGCATACCCGGACTTTTCGACCTTTCGACTTTTTGACTTTTTGTCCTTTTGTCCTTCCTTTACTTCCCAAAATCTACCACAGTAATTCCGGCTCCGCCGCGATCCGGGTGTTCATCGCGAAAGCGATGTACCTGGGGGGTTTCTTTTAACAGGTTGCGAATCGCCGGGCGCAATACCCCGTCGCCTTTGCCATGCAGGATCCTGATCTGTGGGACGCCGAGCAGGTAAGCATCATCAATATGGCTCTGCACCTTGTGCAGGGCTTCATCCACGCGAGAGCTGCGAATGTCGAGGTCGGGGCTGAAGGCTGCGGCACGTGCGTTCAGGTCAAACGTGCTGTTTTTGCTGCCGGCCTTCCTGGGCTGCACCGCTGATTTTTTCAGTTTGACTAGGTCGTCCAGTGCCACGCGCATCTGGATGTTGCTAAAAACGACCAGGGCCTTTTTCCCGGAGATCTCCTCCACTTCGCCCGGCGTTTCCTGTCCTTTTACCTTGACGGCATCCCCCTCGCGAATTGGTCCGGGGGCTGTTTCCGGCTGTTTTTCGACCTTTTTCTTCTTCTTTTTGTGCTTCCTGGCAGGCATGTCAGGCATCTTCTGCAGTTTTTTGGTCTCCTCCCGGATATAATCTTCGAGCGCCTGACGGGCTTCTCGGGTTTTTCCTTTCTCTGCGCCGGCTTCCTTGATCTGCCTGATGGTATTCTCAATCATCCTGTTGGCACCTGCCAGGATCTGTTGTGCTTCGCGTCGGGCCTCCGCAAGGACTTCATTTTTTCTGCCCTGCAGCTCGTCGCGCAAGCCTTCGTATTTATCGATCATCTCTGATAGAAAATTGTCAGCGTGCCGCAGCTGTTTCTCCCTGGCCTCGAGTTCGGTTTTCTTCAGGTCAAGATCCTGGAGCTGTACGTCAAAATCCAGGTCCTTGTCGCCTGCCAGGTCTCCGGCCCTTTCCAGGGTATTCTGTGGAAGACCAATCGAACGGGCAATCTCAAAGGCAAAGCTGCTGCCGGGGTTGCCTGTTTTCAGTCTGTATAGCGGACGCATCTCCTTGCTGTCGAACAGCATCGATCCGTTCAGCAGTCCTTCATGCTTGCCTGCCATTAGCTTCAGGTTGGTATAGTGCGTGGTGATCACACCCATGGCTTTGCTGGCATTGAGTTGCTCCAGGATGGATTCTGCAATGGCACCGCCGATGCGGGGCTCTGTACCAGCACCAAATTCGTCGATCATGAAAAGCGATCGATTATCCACATGGTCAATAAGATGTTTCATGTTGTGCAGGTGGGAGCTGTAGGTGCTCAGGTCGTTTTCCAGTGACTGTTCATCGCCGATGTCGATAAACAGTCGGTGAAAGATGCCAGCTTCCGAGTAGCTCTCCATTGGCACCAGCAAGCCGCATTGCAGCATGTACTGTACCAGTCCGCAGGTTTTTAAGCATACCGACTTGCCTCCGGCGTTGGGTCCGGAGATCACCAGTATGCGGTCGTTTTCATTGAGTTCGATGGTCAGCGGCTCTACGTGTTTCTTTTGCTTTTTATAGGAAAGGTACAGGAGGGGATGTTTGGCGTTCACCCATTTGAGTTGGGGTGTATCTTTGAGCTGCGGCATTAGGGCATCCATCTCCAGAGCCAGCCTGGCCTTGGCCCTTACGGCGTCAATCTGCCCCAGCATCTGGTATGCCTTGTGGAGTTCGGGGACCATTGGCCTCAGCGTGTCTGCGAAAGCCTTTAACAGCCGGATCACTTCCTGCCGTTCTTCGCCTTCCAGGTCGCGCACACGGTTATTCAGGTCGAAAACCTCTTCGGGTTCCAGGAATGCCGTCTGGCCTGTTGCTGAGTGGTCGTGGATAAATCCACGTACCTTGCGCTTGTATGCCACCGGCACCGGGATCACCTGGCGGCCGTTGCGCAGGGCCAGCTCCACGTCGCGGTCGACCCAACCTTCTGCCTTGCCTTCATTCAGGATGTTGTTGATGCGACGAAGGGCGCTCTTTTCCAGCTCCTGTTTTTTCTGCCGGATGTCCCGCAGTGCCGGAGAGGCGCTGCTGCGCACTTCCCCGTGCTCGTCGATCAGTTGGTGGATGCGGTCAGGCAACTCCCTGTCCACATCCACACCGCTTGTGAGCCGGGCCAGCCAAGGATGTTTAAGTTGTTCGTCTTCCCCGGTACGGGCCAGGAAATCCAATACATCCAGAATGGTTTGCAGGGAAAGTTTCAGTTCAAGCAAGGCTTCTCCTTCGGCATAGGTGCCTTCCGGACGAAGCCGGTCAAACAGCGACTCCGGATCGTGGTAGTTGGATCCGGGAAAGTGTTCGCCTGTCAGCAGAATCTGCCGGAACTCCTCCGCCTGGTGCAGCCGCAGCCCGATGCTGACTTTGTCGGTGTCGAAAGCAATGGTATCGACAACCTTTCTGCCCAGCGAGCTGAAGCAGTGTTCAAGCAGCATTGCGCGAATGCGGTCAAAGCCCGTCTTTTCTTCGAAATTTGCCGGATAGGTAGGGGTCATGTCTGTTTTATGTCAAAATGTCGGTGTTGGCTTTTAGCTAACAGCCTTATTGCCAATTATTTCTTACTCTTTACTGCATGCTTCCTGCTCCTCATATACTTCTTACTTCCAGCGCCCATCAGCCGGTGCGGGATAATCACCCCCTGTGTCTCCCAAGTTTGGTCATGGGTGTGTCATTTCTACACACTTTTTACTTTCACATAAACCTTTTATCTTTGGGGTTTGCGTTTCTGCACCACATGCAACTGTTTCTTGCTTCATAATACCCGCAAAAATACACAATGCATCCAAACAAACGTCAACAAGCGCCCAACGTACCTTATGCATACGCCAACCATCAAGTGTTGTATGATGAAAACGGGGTCGCGGAAGACCTGATAGTCTTTGATGTCAACCCTGCCTATGAGCAGCTCATGGGGTTGAAGAAAAAGGACATTGTCAACAAAAAGGTGTCCGGGGCACTGCCTGGCGTTGAAAAAAGTGATTTTGACTGGTTTGCCTTTTTCGGCCGGCTTGCACGGGAAGGTGGAGAGGAGGCTTTTGAAGAATATCTTTTCCCGTTGAAGCGCTGGCTCAGGGGATATGCGTATTCTTCCGAAGCGGGATACGTGTCTGCCTTTTTCGTAGATGTAACCCCCGAACGTCTGTTGGCAGAAGCTTCCAGGAAGTTCCTGGGGTTATCCGGCGAAAAACCGGACTACCAGTACATCGTGGATACCATGAAGGCCATCACCGGCGCTTCTTTTGTGGTGTTTAACGAGTTTGAGCCCGACGGCAAGGACTTTGCTACCATGGCCATTGCCGGCAAGATGCAATTCATCCGGGATGCCTCCCGTGTGTTGGGCTTTCAGATAGAAGGCAAAACCTGGCCGCACGATCCTCAACGGGAGGCGTTGATCCGGGACCAGAAAACCACGCATTTTAAGGGCCTGGGTGACTTGGCCGGTTCAGTCATATCCAAAAACATCATCCAGGCCCTGGAGCTGGCCTTCCAGATCGGTGCCTGCAGTGTGGTGAAAACCAGTGCAGAGGACGTGATGATCGGCGATTTTCTGCTGATCAATCGCAAAGGGCAAAAGCTGGAGAACCAGGCCAAAGCAGAGCTGTTTGCGGACATGGTGGGCATGCTGATCAGAAAACACCAGGCAGAAAGCGCTACTCTCAGGCAAAAGACTGAGCTGCAGCATAGTGAGGCCCGGATGCGTGCCATCAATGAATCTGCCCACGATGCCATTGTCGTACTCGATCGCCAGGGGCACGTAACCCTCTGGAATCCTGCTGCCAGTGAGATATTTGGTTACAAGGAAACGGACATCATGGGATTGGCCTTGCAGGAGTTCATCTTTCCCAACAGACACCAGGAGTCTTTCCAAAACGCGCTGCAGTCAATCTCTGCCACTGATGATGAATGGGTAAGCGGGCAAACCATTGAGCTGACTGGTGTGCATAAGAATGGCGCGGTATTGGCCATCGAGCTCTCTTTGTCGGAAATGAAACAATCGGATGCCTGGCAGTGCCTGTGCATTATGCGGGATATCACTGAGCGGAAGCAGGCCGAAAAGGCCCTGATCGAGGCCCGGGAACAGGCGCAGGTGGCCAATGAGGCCAAATCGGCCTTCCTGGCCAACATGAGCCACGAAATACGTACCCCCCTGAATGCCGTCATCGGCTTCACCGGTTTGATGCACAACACCAAACTTAACGACCTGCAAAAGCAGTACCTGGATAACGCACACGAGTCAGCCCACCTGCTGCTGGGTGTCATCAGCGATATACTCGACCTCAGCAAGATCGAGTCGGGAAAGCTCGAGCTGGAACCGGTGAAAACGGATGTGGTGGAACTGGCCTTCAAGGCCACGGACATCGTCAAATATCAGGCTTCTGAAAAAGGCCTGGAGATGCTTTTGGACCTGCAAGCCGATCTTCCCCGTTTTGCCGAAGTGGATCCAGTTCGTCTGAAGCAGGTACTGGTTAACATTTTGGGAAATGCCGTAAAATTTACTGAATCCGGAGAGGTGGAACTCAAGCTTGCCTTTACCAGGGATAACAAAAACACCGGTACTTATCATTTTTCCGTGCGTGACACCGGCATCGGCATCGATCGTTCCCGGCAGGACAAGCTTTTTGAGCCCTTCTACCAGGCAGACAGTTCCACCACAAGGAAATATGGCGGTACGGGTCTGGGCCTGCAGATATCCTCGCAGTTGGTTGCCAAGATGGGTGGTACCCTCCGCGTGCATAGTGAGAAAGGCCAGGGGTCGACATTCTCCTTTGACGTAAAGGCACCCTTCAGCACTGAAGACAAGCCCCTGAAAAAACACATCAGCCCGGTTCGCCGTGCCCTGGTCGTAGATGACAATGCCGGCAACCGGACGATCCTGGAGCACACCCTTTCGTCCTGGGGCATTTCCTGCCGGACCACTGCGGATGGGTCGACCGCTGCCGACATGGTCAAAAGGGGTAGAAAGCCTTTCGACGTGGCCATTGTGGATTACCTGATGCCGGATATGGATGGACTGGAAACCATCCGCAAGATCAGGCAAGAGGCCGGGATGACAGCAGACCGGCTGCCCGTCATTTTGCTGCACAGCTCAGCTGATGTCAGCCGGCTGCATGCAGAAAGCCGGCGGCTGGGCATTCAAAAAAAACTTACCAAGCCGGTACATCCGGATGAACTGAAGGAGGCCCTGGAAAATCTTCACAAAAATCCGGAGCGGATTACCCGGGATGAAGATGATGACGGACCGCTGACTGAAGTGCTGACAGGTGATCGTCCCCCGGTAGTGCTTTTGGTGGAAGACGTGCAGATGAACATGCGGCTGATGAAGCAGCTGATGAGCAACATGTTGCCGGATGTCAGGCTGGTGGAGGCATCCAATGGCCTGGTGGCCCTGAACCTAATCAGGGATGGCTTGCAGGTGGATCTCATTTTCATGGACGTGCAGATGCCAATGATGGACGGACTTGAGGCCACCAGACGGATACGCGCTTACGAGAAGCCCCTTGGGAGACGAACACCCATCATTGCCCTGACCGCTGACCTGGTGAAGGGAGAGCGTGATACGTGCGCACAGGCTGGGATGGATGGGTTCCTCATAAAACCCCTTGACCCCCGGTTGCTCAGGAAGACCTTGTTACAGTTTCTTGCAAAAGAACAGGACCGGGAGTATGCAGATGAGAGCAACCCTGATAAAGTTGGAAAAAGACAGACAAAAACCTCCAGAGGTTGGGGTGAACCTTATCAGCGATCGACAATGGATGGCGAGCCAGACCTCCATCCTGAGGATACAGGTTTTGAGGCCGTGCACATGGATTTTGAAGACCTCATGATGCGCACAGAACTCGACAAGGCTGCTGTCGTTGCGCTGGCCAGTGATGCCCTCGACAACCTGCGAGGCTATCTGTCAGAACTGCAGACGGCGATCAGAGATGATGATCAACAGGTGATCAAGTTGATTGCACACAGCATAAAGGGCGTCGCTTATAATTTGAGCTTTGTGCACTTGGGTAGGCTGGCCGAAAAATTTGAAGCGGCCATCAAAGATGGCAACGGCTATAAGCAGGGCCTCGTGGGACAAATGGAGGAAGCGCTCGAAAACATTGCCAATGTCCTGGCCAATGATTAATGGGAGCTAACAGATACAGGCATTGCATACAAAAGGCCTGTCTTCATCCGGTAAACAGTCAGCAAAATTTTATTGCTAAAAAACACAATAGCCTGTCTATCAACAGATAAACAGGCTATTTTTGTAGCGGGGACGGGAGTTGAACCCGTGACCTTCGGGTTATGAATCCGACGCTCTAACCACCTGAGCTACCCCGCCGGGTTTTCATTTCCCGTTGCGCAGCATCCCGAAAGACGTCTGTATTGATCGTTGGGTATAGACCGCGCTGCGGAAAAGGTGGTGCAAAATTATAAAACTATTTCAAAACAAAAACCTTCTTCACCGTTTTTTTAGTCTGCATTCCATGCAAAAACTGCTATATTTTGAACTCAAAATGCGCAAAAGTCCGAATTGATTCTTCTTTGCGTTTTTTTGCGTCACTTTCATTTTGCGGCATTTGCGTGGAAACAGGGTGCTTGCTGCTCGCAGAAGGTTGCAGAGGGTTTCGCAGGGGTTTTCTTGGTCAAAAAACGTGGGTAATTGCCATACCCCTGTGCCTCAAATTGTTGACACGGGTTTTTGCGCCTACAGGTTAGTTTTTGGATGCATGCGTTTCAAGCAGTCTTCTGCGTCGGCGCAAACCGGAAACCTGTGTCATCAGGAGGCCCGAGATCACGATGAACATCCCGATGATGCGGCCCAGATCAATCAGCTCGCCCAGGAAAATGAAGGAGGTGATGGCCGTGACCACCGGAATGAGGTTGGCAAAGATGGCTGTGCGGGCGATGCCGATGGCTCGCACACCTGAAGTGTAAAACATAAATGCCAAAGTGGAACCGAAAACTGCAAGGGCAACCAGTGAGGCAATGGCTTCCCACGAGGGCCTTATCTGCAGGAAATCCTGCGCATCCATGACCAGGAAAACGGGAATAAAGAACAGGCCACCCAAAAAGTTCTGAACCAGGATGATGGTGAAGGAGCTGTATTTCACTGCCAGCTTCTTCAGAAAGATGATGTTGACGAGGGCAGAGAAAACAGCAAAAAACAGAAAAAAGATGCCAATGGGCGCTGCAGTAAAACGCATGTCCCCATCCATCACCATCACGATCACCCCGAAAAAGGATACCAGGAATCCGATCACATTGATGGCACTGATCTTTTCGCGAAATGCCAGGTAACCCAGGATGGGTGAAAACACCGGGATCGTCGCGACGATGACGGCAGCAACCGTAGGTGACACATGGTAGACCCCGAAGTTCTCTCCAATGAAATAAAAGAAAGGCGAAAACAGCGATAACAGGATAAAAGCCTTGTAATCCTTTGGATCAATGCGTTCCGTAAGCTTGCGGGCCCTGAAGATGATCGCCATCAGCGTGGTGGATATGGTGAGCCGGATGAGCATCACCGTAATCGGCTGGTAGTATTCGAAGGCGATCTTGGTCCAGATGTAGGACATCCCCCAGAATATTACGGCCAGGCTGACCAGGGTGTAGATGTATAGCTTATGTTGCTGGAAACGTACCATGCGTTTAGGGAGTAAAGCGCAAAAGTATACAAAGTTTTGTTGAGATTGAGATGAAGGTTGTTTTTGAGGTGAAGGTGAAGATTGAGGGCCAATTGATTTTTTTTGTATATTGCATAAGAAGAAAAAAATGACACCGTCATGAGCGTTCTTAAGAAATTTACCATGGAGTATGGGTTTAAAACCACTCCCAAGTTGTTGTATACGGCCATTTCTACTCCCGAGGGATTATCGCGTTGGTTTGCAGACATGGTGGACACCATGGAAGACGTGTTTCTGTTCAAGTGGGAAGGCTCTGAGCAGCGGGCACGCCTGGTAAAATTTAAGGAGAACGAATACGTGCAGTTTATGTGGCTCGACTCGGGGCATGATGACCACACCATGGAGATGCGCATTCACAATGAGCCGGTGTCTTCTGAATTGGCCCTTACCATCACCGATTACGCGGAAGATGCCGACCTGGACTTCAATCAGCGGTTATGGGATGCGCAGGTAAAAAAGCTGCAGCGCTTATTCAGTGCCTGAGTGTCTTTGTTTTTTTGCCCGCCTCCGGCAGCATGAACCATTCTCTTACCTTGTCGACGTTGTCTTTGGGTGCTTTCTTATGCACGTATTCATTCTTTTTCGGGAAGTAATTATAGTCCCTGGCCCATTTCTTATGGTACTTATGAACCTTTTTCAGGGCTTTTACGATGTACTGGACTTCTTTGTTGGTTATGGTGGGGTGGAGGGATATCCGGATCCATCCTGGCTTGTCAGACAAATCTCCGGTGTTGATCTTTTCCGTGATCTGCTTTGACAGCTCATAATCCACGTTCAGCAAAAAGTGCCCGTAAGTTCCGGCGCAGGCGCAACCACCGCGCACCTGGATGCCAAACTTGTCGCTGAGCAGCTTTACGACCAGGTTGTAATGGATGTGTTCGAAATAGAATGAGACCACGCCAAGCCTTTCTTCCACGTTGTCTGCCAGGATCTTCGTATTCGGAATGCTTCTGATGCCGTTGAATAGGATCTCCAGCAATTCGTCTTCTCTTTTGCGGATGTTTTCGGTGCCCATCTGGTTTTTCAGCTCGATGCAGAGTGCTGTGCGAATGGCTTGCAGGAAGCCGGGCGTTCCGCCATCTTCACGGGCCTCAATGTCTTCGATGTATTTGTACTCGCCCCAGGCGTTGGTCCAGTCGACGGTGCCGCCCCCCGGGTTATCAGGTACCTCGCTTTTGTAGAACGCCGAATCGAAGATCAGCACCCCGGAGCTGCCAGGGCCACCAAGGAACTTATGGGGTGAGAACATGATGGCATCCAGCTTCTGCATTGGGTCTTCAGGATGCATGTTGACGTCGACGTAGGGTGCTGAAGCAGCGTAGTCTGCCACACAAACCCCGTTGTGTTCGTGCATGATGGCCGCCAGTTCGTGGATGGGCGTTTCAATGCCAGTCACGTTGCTGCACGCAGTGAAAGAGCCGATCTTCAGCTTGCGGTCCTTGTATTTCTCCAACTCTATTCGAAGCTCGTCGGGGTCGACGAGCAATCCGGGTCCGGGCTTCAGCTGCACGATGTCGGCCTCGGTTTCGAACCAGGAGGTGTGGTTGCTGTGGTGTTCCATATGCGTGATAAAAACCACAGGGCGTTCAGGATCATCCCGGCGTTCCTTCCCGGGCCTTTTCCCGGGAACACGCAAACCCAGCATGCGCTGAAACTTGTTGATCACCGTGGTCATGCCGCTGCCTGCCGTGATGATGACGTCATCCGGGCCAGCATTTACGTGCTCCTTGATCAGCTGATGCGCGTAATGGTAGGCATTGGTCATCAGGGTGCCGGTCTCACTGGCCTCGGTATGGGTATTGGCCACAAAAGGACCAAAACGGGAAGAAATAATCTCTTCTATCGGACCATACATTCGTCCGCTCGCGATCCAGTCGGCGTATAATATACGTTGTTTGCCGTATGGGCTTGTATATTTCTGGTCGATGCCGATGATCTGTTTGCGAAAGGGTGCAAAATATTTCTCTAAACTATCCATATAAACCAATTTTTATACAAATGTACAAGTTTTACCTTGATCGGGTTTCCCTGAACTATAGATGCTTCCTCTTTTGACCCGATGAAGCCTTCAAAAGGGTAATTTTGCCTGGCCATGTTGCAACATAAACTGATTTCAATTGGCGTCATGTCGGCGCCAATTAAGCCGGCCCAGTGAATTGTCATTGTAAAGTGGGGCTTGCTATATTAACAGCAATTAATCGACCATTAACAGTTCTGCCAGCAAGTCGTCCAAAGCACTTTCCACCGTGTCATGCAAGGCTAGTTTTTTAAGAAAAGCTGAACCACAGATCCCGCCGCTAAAATGTTTCCAGGCTTTTTGCAGGTTTTCTGCGTTGGAGATTCCAAAGCCTGCTATCAGGGGGTTTTTTAAGTTCAGGGAGCAGATTCTGTCAAAGTAAGCTTCCTGTTCAGGCCCAAAAATCTTTTGCTTTCCAGTGGTGGCAGCAGTGCTTACTACATAGATAAATGCATTGGAATGGCTATCCATAAGCCTTGCCCTTTCGTCGGATGTTTGCGGGGTAATCAAAAATACCGGGCTGATTTGTCTTTCTTCAAACAAGGGTTGATATGCTCTTTGGTATTCGGTTAGTGGCAGATCGGGTAAAATTAGGCCGGAGATGCCTCTTTCGGCCGCATCATCCAGGAAACGCTCCACGCCATACTGAATCACTGGATTAAGATAGCCCATAAGCAAAAGCGGGATGTTGGCATCAACCTGTATTTTCTTAAGCTGCTTCATCAGGAGCGGGATGGTCATGCCATTTTTGATCGCAGCCATGCTGCTTTGCTGTATAACAGGTCCATCGGCCAGCGGATCAGAGTAAGGCATCCCCACTTCCAGGAAGTCTATTCCTTTGCTTTCGGCTGCTTTGATTATGGACACTGTGTCATCCAGTTTTGGAAAACCGGCCGTAAAAAACAAAGACAAGAGGTTCTGCCTTTTATACTTCAGAAGTTTTTGCAGTGCGTTCATGTGTTAAAAAATGTTTTTGATACGTTTCCAGGTCTTTATCTCCTCTTCCACTGAGGCAAAGTACCACCACATCGGTATCCTGAAAGGGGGTTTTGTACATGGCAGCTATGGCATGAGCTGACTCCAGGGCCGGGATAATTCCATCACACTGGCTGAATCTCAGGGCAGCATCCAGTGCTTCGCTGTCAGTGACAGCAAGATATTTGGCCATTCCTGTGATATGCAGATTTGCATGCATGGGCCCGATGCCCGGATAATCAAGACCGGCTGAAACAGAATGTGCCTCTTCTACTTGTCCGTCCGGGGTTTGCATTAACAGGGTTTTGCATCCATGAATAATGCCCGGTCTGCCTGTAAGAATGGTGGCGGCTGTGTGTGTTGAACCGATTCCTTCTCCTGCTGCTTCTGCGCCAATCAGACGTGTCGTTTCATTGCCAATGAAGTGAAAGAAGGCTCCTGCTGCATTGCTGCCGCCACCGGTGCAGGCAAACACATAATCGGGCGCTTCCTTGTTTTCTTTTTTCATGAGCTGAGAAGCAATCTCCTCACTGATGACTGATTGCAAGCGTGCCACCAGGTCAGGATAAGGATGGGGCCCTATGGTGGATCCAATGAGGTAGTAAGTATCCTCAGGGTGATTAATCCAGTGACGAATGGCTTCATTGGTGGCATCCTTGAGGCTTTTGCTGCCCGATTCAACAGGGATAACCCGGGCGCCAAGCATTTTCATTCGCAGCACATTTGGCTGCTGGCGGGTCATGTCTTTACTTCCCATAAAAACAGTACAGGGAATTTTAAGCAATGCACAGACGGTTGCAGCCGCCACCCCATGCTGTCCTGCCCCCGTTTCTGCTATAACCTGCTGCTTTTTCATGTGTTTAGCCATCAGGGCCTGCCCTACTACATTGTTAAGCTTGTGGGCACCGGTATGGCATAGGTCTTCCCGCTTGATATAGACCCGGGCCTTAAGTGCTGAAGAGAGATTTTCTGAATAAAACAAAGGAGTGGGGCGTCCTACATAATCTTTAAGCAATGCATAAAAATCTCTTTGAAAACCCGGGCTTTCCAGGATTTTCAAATATTGACTGCGAAGCTCTTCTATATTGGGATAAAGCATTTCAGGAATGTATGCTCCGCCAAAAGCGCCATAATACCCATCATTGTTCGCTATATTGTACATAAGGCTTGTCGAGTTTGTCTTTAAAATGTTTTACCAGCTTGGGGTCTTTCAATCCGGGCCGGGTCTCAAACCTGCTGTTGATATCCATGCCGTATAGCTGGGGCAGCTGCAAATGCGGAATCAGCGATGCATGTGCAGATGTAAGCCCGCCACTTAGGAAAAAAGGTTTTTCTGAGGCATAGGTTTTCAGGATTTCATGGGGAAAGGCAATCCCATTGCCGCCGGCCTTATCTCCTTTGCTGTCAAAGAGAAAGTAATCACAAACACCATCATAAAGTGATAAATCGGCTGGTAAGGCATCCCAAACGGGAAAAACTTTTATGACGGGGACTTTTTCACGCATTAACATGCAGTATTCCGGGCTTTCCGCACCATGCAACTGCACAAGGTCAAAGTCATAATTTTCAAGCAGTTGCAACACATGCGCCAAAGGCTTATTTACAACCACCAGGACTTTTTTGATGCTTTCAGGGATTTGTTTCAATGGCAGCATGTCTGCTAAATGGCTTACGTCTCTTGGTGAGGTTTCGTGAAATATAAATCCCATAAAATCAGGCCGCATATTGGCAACCTCCAGGATGTTATCTGCTTCACGCATCCCACATACTTTAAGTCTGTATGTTTTATTTTTCCTTTGCATGCCGTATCTTTTTCTGTTCATACTCATCATTTGCCAACGTATCACTTCTGCTCAGTTTTGCATCAAGACCATGAGCTGTCTTATTCATGTGCTTCGCAGTCAACAAATGCTTAATTTTTAAGCCTGCTGATAAAAAGCCTGCAGGCTTTTCCCGGGTTGGTTTCACGCATAAAGCGCTCGCCCATGAGCAAGCCCGAGAATCCTGCCTTTTTTAGTTGTTGTGCGATGCGGGGGGTTGCAATCCCGCTTTCCGTCACGCGGGTAGCATCATTGGGCAGGCATTCAGCAAGTTTAAAACTGTTTGCCACATCCACTTCAAAACTTTTAAGGTTGCGGTTGTTGACGCCCACCAGGTCAGCCTCAGGCGGCAGTTTGTCAAGGCTTGCTCGTTCGTGTACTTCAAACAACACCTCCATTTGCAACTCCTTTGCTAATGCAGAAAGCCTTTTTAGCTCTTTGGCTGTAAGGATTTCGGCGATGAGCAATACCACATCAGCACCTATGCTTCTTGCTTCTATAAGCTGGTATTCATCCAGCATAAAATCTTTCCTCAGGATTGGGCAATAGTTGTTTTTGCGCGCAGTTACTAAATCCTGGTTGCTGCCCCCAAAGTATTTGTTGTCTGTAATTACTGACAGTGCTGAAGCCCCGGCCTGCACATATTCCAGGCAAACCTCAGCTGGGTTTGCGTATTCGTTGATCATCCCTTTAGATGGGGATTGCCGTTTGAATTCAGCGATGATGCCCGACAGGTCTTCCCGGGAAAGATAGTGCCTGAGCGACTTGGTTTTTGCTGTAAAATAGGGGCTTCTCTCCAGAAGCTTTATTGGATAAAGCGCTTTGTTTTCGCTGACCTCTTTTCTTTTCCAGGCAAGGATCTCTTCCAGTATGTTCATTTTTTTATTGCAATTTGATCAGTTCATGTAGTTTTTGTAAGGCTTTTTTTGAAGCCAGGGACTCAGTGGCCTCTTCCACGGCATCTTGCAGATCGATGCTTTTTCTGTAACAATGGATAGCCAGGGCGGCGTTGGCCACCACAGCATTTTTTTGAGCTTTTGTGGCTTCACCTTGCAATACTTTCAGAAATATAGCTGCGGCATCCTCCACGCTTTCGCCTCCATAAAGTTCATGTGGCATCAGTGCTTGCATGCTGAAATCCGCAGCTTTTAACAGGTACTCTCCCTTTGGTGAAAATATTCTCGTATGGGCAGTCAGACTGACCTCGTCATAACCATCGAGGCTGTGCACCACCCTGAATTCCTTTTCTTCACGCTGTAACAGGTAACTATAGATGCGTCCTGTTTCCAGGTTAAAAACCCCGCTGGACTGATAATTTGGCATGGCCGGATTGACCAATGGCCCCAGGATGTTAAAAAAGCTTTTCATTCCCAATTGCCGCCTGACACCCCCGACGGCTTTCAGGGCCGGATGAAATAGGGGCGCATGCATAAAGCATATGCCGGTCTTTTCTAATTCCCTTTTAAGCTTGTCGGCATCATTGGAGAATCTGTAGCCCAGATGCTCCATTACATTGGAGGACCCGGAAGTGGATGACACGCCATAATTGCCATGCTTGGCTACTGGTATTCCAGCACCAGCAACCACAAAGGAAGACAAGGTAGAGATATTAAAGGTGTTTTTGCCATCTCCTCCTGTGCCACATAAGTCTATGGCATCGCCATTGTTTAGCTGTGGTTTTATGGCAAGCTCCAAAAGCGCTTCGCGAAAGCCCAGCAGCTCATCCAGGCTAATGCTGCGCATGATTAAGGCAGTTAATACAGCTGCCATCCTGGCTTCATTCAGTTGTCCGGCAGCTATGCCATGCATCAGCTCATATGCTTCCCGGCGCTCGAGTGTAAGTGACTCCAGAAGTTTATTAAGAATGAATTTCATTTTTCAGGTTTTACTTTGGACATCGTCTGCGTGGCCTTCGTTTCATGATCTGACCGATACAAAATGGCAATCATTCAAGCATACAGCCAATGCCAGGTGATACACATAGGTTAAAAGTTAAAACTAAAACCTTTTTAACCAGTTAAAAATCATATCCTTGCCATTAGGTGTGAGAATAGATTCAGGATGGAATTGCACGCCGCAGACATCATAATCGCGGTGTGCCAAAGCCATGATTTGCCCGTTTTCATCTACAGCCTCTGCTTTCAGACAATCCGGAATGCTGTCCGGGTCAACAACCCATGAGTGGTATCTTCCAACCTCTGGCTTTTCTGGTATCCCATCAAAAAGATAATGGGCAGGTTGAAAAATATCGATTGGCGTCGCGACACCATGAAAAACCCTGGTGAGGTTGGTCAGCTTGCCTGAAAAAACCTCCCCTATAGCTTGCTGTCCAAGGCAAACACCCAGAATTCGTTTGCTTTTATAATACTTTTTAATTATGTCCGGCAGCAATCCGGCCTCTGAAGGCACTCCTGGTCCGGGAGAAAGAATGATCCCATGATATTTCTCTATGACATCCAGGTCTATCTGGTCGTTGCGATACACTTCGATGTCATGGCTGCCAAACTCCTGCACGTAATGCACCAGGTTATAGGTAAAAGAGTCGTAATTGTCTAAAATCAATATTTTCGCCATATGGTAAAAAACGTTTTGTTGTGTGTTGATTGCTTTCGTTTTCAGGCCTTCGTTTGCCGTGATGCCGGTCATGCTCAACAGCAATCATCCGGGCATGGCAGGCCAATCTTGAAAAATATCAGGTATTGGCACCTGCCCGCATGATGGCTTTGCGAAGTGCTGAAACTTTTCCATTTACTTCATTGAGTTCTCCTTCCGGGCTGGAATCTATCACTACTCCGGCACCTGCCTGATAATAAAGTGTTCCATTTTTGCTCATAAGCGAGCGTATCATAATCGCATGATTCAAGGAGTGATCAAACCCCATGATTCCAATGGCTCCGCCATAAAACCCCCGGCTCTTTCTCTCATATTTGTCTATCAGTTGAATGGCCTTGTGCTTCGGTGCTCCAGAAAGAGTCCCTGCAGGGAAACTGTCGGCAAAAAGGCGATAGAGTCGTGACTTTGCATTCAGTGTTCCGGTCACGGTTGACACCAAATGTATCAGATGAGAATAGGTGTGCACTTCACGGTAACTGTCAACCTTCACATTATGGGCATGCCGGCTGAGATCATTCCGGGCCAGGTCCACCAGCATGGCATGCTCCGAGTTTTCCTTGGGGTCTCCTAAAAGTTTTTCAATCAACCGTTGGTCGTTTCCAGGATCACCTGTTCTAATTACCGTACCAGCGATAGGATTAATGGTGGCCTTGCCATTGCCCACCTGTAGCTGCGCCTCGGGGGACGAGCCAAAAAGCTTGAAATCCAGATAGTCGAAATAAAACAAATACGGTGATGGATTAATCGAACGCAAAGCCCGATAGACATTAAATTCATCACCCGCAAAGTCCTGTTCATATTGCCTGGATAAGACGATTTGAATGACATCACCCCTTGCACAAGACTGTATGCCCTTTTTTACCTGCTGCCTGAAGTCCGCATCGGAAGTCCGCACCCTTTCACCACCCGCAATCCT
>Ga0207421_10003996_pt1 | contig 17287 bp, 10 predicted proteins | sample SodLakKL_010_SED_4_FD_187542 | JGI IMG/M metagenome (GOLD analysis project Ga0207421, IMG submission 187542) | Alkaline sediment microbial communities from Lake Tanatar, Kulunda Steppe, Russia - 8KL_010_SED (SPAdes) (version 2) | ecosystem: Environmental > Aquatic > Non-marine Saline and... | reverse complement strand
AAAAATAGACAGGGATCCGTTTCGGGCAAAGTCGCCCGAACCGCCAATTCCATTTAGCATTTTGGACCCCATAACATGGGTAGAGTTAACCTGCCCGTAGATGTCCAACTCTACGGCCGTATTGATCGCTATTACACCGAGCCTTCTGATCAGCTCCGGATGGTTGCTGATTCCAAGGGGGCGTAAAACAAGATTGTCTTTAAATAACCCTATCCTGGGCAAATAACGTTTCTGCCCCTCCGGAGATAAAGTAATAGCGCACCCTGAAGCGGCGGATATTTTACCTTCTTCCATTAGCTTAAATACATTATCCTGTAATACTTCAGAATATACCTCTACACCGGTGAATTCAGCTAAACCTTCCAGGATAGCATTGCCGATAGTCCCGACTCCGCCCTGTACAGGCAGCAAATTTTCCGGCAGCCGGCCCGCTCTAACTTCGCCCTGCAGAAATGTACAGAGCTGCCGGGCTATTCCAAGTGAGACCTGATCAGGAACAGCAAGCGAATAAGGGTTGTCCGGAATGTCTGAACCAATAATGTAGCGAATTTTTTCCGGGGGCACTTTAATGTATGGTAATCCGATCCGATCCTGGCTGCGGTATAATGGTATTTCTCTGCGGTAAGGAGGATTTTCCGGGATATAGATATCGTGCACTCCTTCAAGCTCAGGGGATTGGGCGGTATTGATCTCCACCACTATTGACTCTGCTTCTAAGGCATATACCGGAGAGTTTGTTACGGAAGTGGTCGGTATAATACCCCCCTCTTCTGTAATAGCAAGGGCTTCGATTACCGCCATATCGATTTTCCCCAGAAAACCGTAACCAACCTGCTCGCCTGTATGGCTGAGGTGCTGGTCAATAAATTTTATTTTTCGCTTATTAATAGAATCACGGATTGATTTTATAGATTGATAAGGCAATCTCTTTTCGATCATATCCAGGGAACTTAGCTGGCCATCTAACTCTTCTCCGACTGACGCGCCGGTATAAAGATCGATTTTCAGTTTTTCCCCCGACCGCCCCCGTTCAGCCAGTGCAGTGGGGAATGTTTTTGGATAACCTGCTCTCGCCATACCGCTCGTGGCCACGGTCATTTTATCTTTGACTAGAGAAGCAGCTTCACCGGGAGTGGCAATCCGGTCCCGCAATTTTGCATAACGCACCTTTTCAGCAATTTGTTCATGGTCAGGCATCTCGTTAATTAACAAACCTCCCCCACTTAATGAAGTACAATAGATAAGATTTATAAAATATGCAAGATTATAATTAGACAGGAGAAAAACTCTCAAATAAGGGCTGCCCGCAATTATAACTGGCTTCGCGCCTGCTAAAACTGTTTTTACCCATTTAACTGGCTGGTAGAATGAAACCTGCTCAAATATAACCAGTCAAAATAACCGGTTTTTCATTGTGGGCAGCCTGTTTTTACTCGAGCTTATTTAACAACCCAGGCTTTTAGGCCAGGTTATTACTTCTCAATCGCGGATTGTAAAATATCCAATCCGGAAGTCAGCTGCTCTTCAGTGACAACCAGGGGAACCAGCATCCTGACGACATTGTCATAAATGCCGGCTTTTAAAACAATCAAGCCGCTGTGGATGCAATTGCCGATTATCTGGGTTGCCTTGGCGGGATCTGGTTCCCTGCTCTCAGGATCCTTCACAACTTCAAAAGCAACCATCGCTCCCTGTCCCCGGACATCACCTATAAAGGAGTGTTTTGTCTGCAGTTCTTTGAGCTTTGAGAACATCTTGTCCCCAATCTCCTGGCTTTTTGCGGGTAAATTATTCTCTTTCATTAACTTGATAACTTCCAGGGCGGCAACACAGGCAACGGGGTTTCCGCCGTAGGTAGTGCCAATTTCGCCCGCCCCAACTGTATCCATTATTTCAGCTCTTCCAGTTACCCCACTTATCGGTAATCCGGCTCCCAATGATTTGGCTGTAGTAGTAATATCAGGGGCCACGCCGCTGTGCTCCATGCCCAGGAATTTACCCGTACGGCCAAATCCGGTCTGAATTTCATCACAAATTAATAATATATTGTGCTTATTGCATATTTCTCTTAGCTTCTGGAAATACTCAGGTGGAGTGACAATAAAACCACCTTCTCCTTCGACCGGTTCAATTATTATGGCAGCAACTTTTTCGGGCCCTGCCTGAGTGATAAAGAATCTCTCAAGAAATTCCAGGCATTCAATATTGCAGCCCGGGTATTGCTTAAATTGCAAGCACCGGTAACAATAGGGAGAGGGGATTTTGTAGGTGTCCGGAACAAAAGGCCCGTACTGGTAACGATAGGGCTTCACTTTGCCCGTTAAACTCATCCCCAGGTAGGTCCGGCCATGAAAACTGCAATCCAAAGATATGATTCCGGTTTTTTGCGTATATCTTCGGGCTATCTTTACCGCGTTTTCAACCGCTTCCGCGCCGCTGTTTACCAGCATGGTTTTTTTGGGAAAGTCACCGGGAACAAGCTGGTTCAGCTGCTCTGCAAGCTTTACATAAGGCTCATAAGGGGCAACTTGAAAACAAGTATGCAGAAACTTGTCCACTTGTTCTTTAACCGCTTTAACTACTTCCGGAGGACAGTGCCCTGCATTTAATACTCCAATTCCTCCGACAAAATCAAGAAAAACATTGCCGTCGACATCCTTAATTAAAGCGCCTTCAGCTTCGGATGCATAAACAGGGGCCAATGAAGTAAGCCCCTTTGGCACATTCTTTTCCCTTACCTCGCCCAGCTTTTTCGATGCCGGCCCTGGAAGTTCTGTTTTCATGGTTACATTTTTTTCTTCCATGATTTCTAATCCTCCTTAATATTTAACATATTAATTAATTGAAAGGCTCGTTAAAAGAATAACAAACCAGTCAAATAATTATACATACGTACATAGAGCAACTGGAAGACAAAAGGCCCCAGTTTTTTATCCTTCTTAATTTATTGAAACGATTGATCATCCACTTTACGACATAGTGCAGGAATAAGCGATACTAGACAATTGTTTAAGGAGCAATAAAATGTTAAACACGATCTATGATTCGTTAAATAACTTTCAACAACAGTTTAACATTTATACCAGGGTCAGGCAAGGCAATATATGGCGAAGGGATCGCTTAAAGTAGGTCTGTTCATTTTAAGAAAAGCCTCCCTGCTCTATAAGTTTAGTATTGATGAGATATTATCAAAGATCTCGTCGGGCAAGTAACAATCTTGCCCGGCATTCAATCCCCCATTGTAGCCCGGCTAAAAACTACGATTTTTCATAAGGAAATGTGATAAAAACATTAAACCAGCCTAAAAACCATCCAAACCAGGCATGCAGCAGCGTCCATATTCCAGCTAAAAGAATCAACCAGTAAGGGTTGCCAACCGGTCCGACAGCCGGGATGGTGCCTGTAAAATAAACGGCAAGAAACAAAGTGAAACCGTTAAAAACAGCAAGGGTGCCATTTTGCCAGGCTTGAGACCAGCGCAAACCATAGACCAGCAAAGTAATAAAGATGAAACAGGATATAACCAGTCCAATGAAATCGCCTACAAAACCGCCCAAAAAATGCCCAAATGCGATCCAGAGCATCCCGCAAAGCACACCCCAGGGAAGAGAGGGAATGATCATTTTCCAGGTTTCCGGCTTGCCTCCCAGCGTGAAGTACTCGGCCCACACAATAAACGCCACCCAGAGGGGAAAATTGAATTCTCCCAGGTAAAGACTTAACGGTAAAACCAGGGCCACCAGTATAGCAACTGCCCAGTGTAAAGGTATTCTTTCTACAACTGTCGCTTGTGATGTTTCGTTACTCATAATTAAGCCTCCAAGGATTGATAGATAAGCTTATAATTAACCTGTCCATGTTTAATGTTCGCTGTTTTATTCTCTGAGGGAGTCATATATACCCCCTCAGAGAAGATCGCCATCCTCAGCCTGCTGCTTTTGTCTCAAGAAGGTAATTGTCAAAGCGGGTCACAGTGGCGCTGTAGCCGGGATACACAACTATTGTTGTGGTTGGCTCTTCTATGATAGCAGGCCCTTCCACTTTATGGCCGTACCGAAGCTTTTCCCCGAGGTAAACAGGAGTTTCCACTGTGCCGTTTTCCCCCTTGAAATATGCCATCCTGTAACCTTCGAGCGCATCTTCGGGCAGGGCGGCGGCAACTTTTTGGCTTTCTGATAAGTCCGCTTTGGTAGCCCTTTCACCGATGGCCTTTACCCTCCAGAAAATACATTCGATATAAGCGCCTTCTTCTTTAACGGCAAAAACAGATTCGTGTTCTTCATGGAAGCGTTGAATAAGGCGATTCAAACCTTCCTCTTCCAGTTCATGATTGTCATTGAGAAATTCGTTTATTTTAATCGGTATTTCCCAGACCTGGTAAGGGTAGCGGCCCTCCAGGTAGAAGTCCATGATTCTTCTCTCCGGCGCGATATTGTTTCTCTCAAAGAAAGCCTGGGCTGAATCCACCAGGAAACGCAGGCCGTTGTTGACCACTTCGTAGTCAAAATCCCTGGTTTCGGTGTAAGAGCTGATACTGTATTCTGAAACGACATCGGAGAAAACACCACCGGCGGCGCTCAGGGCACCCGCAACCCGGGGAATAAGAATCCTTTTCATTTCCAGCTCTTCTGCTAAAGGCAGGGCATGAATACCGCCGGCTCCTCCTCCGGTCACCATCACAAACTCCCGGGGATCAATTCCCTGCCGGATCGTAATATCCTTGATGGCCGTACTCATATTAACGTTAACAGTAGTCCATACAGTAAAAGCGGCTTCCATCAGGTCAACCCCTAAGGGTTTGGCAACCTTTTCCTGGATTGCTTTTTCTGAAAGCTCCCGCTGTAATTTCATACGTCCGGCGCAAAAGTTATCGGGGTTAATGTAGCCGAGGACAACGTTGGCGTCGGTCACAGTTGGCTCTTCTCCGCCAAATTCGTAACATACCGGCCCTGGATCAGAACCGGCGCTGTGGGGACCGACCCGGATCATTCCTCCTGAATCCACCCAGGCAATACTACCTCCACCGGCGCCGATGCTGTGGATGTCAATACCTGAAATGCCCGGTATTTCGTCTCCGATTTTCTTTTCCCGTGAATCGGAAATAATACCGTCCCGGGAACAGCTTACATCGAAACTGGTCCCACCCATGTCGAGAGTGACGAAATTGTTTTCTCCAAGTTCTTCCTGAACGTAAGACAGTGATGCTACCGGGGCCAGGGAAGGGCCGGAATCAATGCTGTAAAGGGGCCTGAGCAGCATCTCTTCTGCGGTTACAATCCCGCCGATTGAGTTCAAAAGCCCCACTTCTCCTTCCAACCCGAGATCCTGCATGATATTGTTTAGTTCGCGGGTATAACGGGAGATCAATGGCCTCAAGGAGGCATCCATAGCAGCCGATACCCACCTCCGGTATTCACGGATACATGGATTAACTTCAGAGCTAAGCACTACATCAATGCCCGGCCATTCCTTTTCGATAATTTCTTTGATTCTTTGTTCATGGGCAGGATTAGCTACCGACCACAGCAAGCAGACGGCGATAGCCTCTACTTCCCATTCTTTGAGGCTCTTGATTGCTTCCAACACTTCTCCTTCATTGAGAGGAACATCTATATCACCTTCGGCAGTAATGCGCTCGGTAACCGGAAGGCTCCGGTAACGGGGCAAATACGGCTCGGGATAATCCAGCTGAAAGTCAAATGGATCCTTAATCGGCCCATCCCGGAAGAGAAGGACATCACGAAAGCCTTTTGTGCATATCATACCCACTTTGGCTCCTTTGCCTTCCAGTACAGCGTTGGTTGCAATAGTTGAACCGTGAGTTAATGAACCACCCTGCTCCGGGCTGCAGGATTTGAGCAGGTCATGCAGCGTTTCTCCGTAGTGTTCTGCAGCTACTTTAAGGACCTCTACAATACCGTTAATGAAATTATCCGGTGTGGTTGGTGATTTAAAAACGTTAATTTTACCTTTTTCATCCATCACGGCAGCATCGGTGAAAGTCCCTCCAATGTCTACACATATATACTTAGGCATTACCGTGTTCCTCCTTTTTTAGCCTTTAATTCTTTCCTTAGGTCCTGTGTTTCTTTCCTGTTAACAGTAAATAACTCTTTGTCATTTTCGAGGACCACACCGTAAACTTCCCGGGCCTTCTTTTCCGTGATCCACCCTTCACGGACCCGGTGCGCAACTTTTTCCGGATCGCGATCAAGGGGATCGCCAAAACCGCCGCCGCTGGAACTTTCCGATACGATCGCTTCCCCGTACGGTATTTCTGCAGCAGCAAAAGGCGGCAATTCTTCTCGAGAACTTTCCCCTTCTGATAACTTATATTTCCATGCTGCTGACTGACTGCCGTCCAGTCCGCCCAAGACACCTTTGGGCAGGTTTTCGATACCGTCACAGGAATAAGCACAGGTTACCGGGTGCTTGCGGGGGGCCAGTACGAACTTACAGGCAGGAGCCGAATCACTTTCACCGGCTCCAGGTGAATCGGGTATCACTTCTTCCTCCACTACTTTAACCGGATATCTTTGTTCCAGCACTTCTACTGAAGTCCAGTAAAGCGCACCGCCGGTGCAGGGGTATTGATAAGTGACCCAGCCGTCGTGATCTTTGACTCCCGGACCTCCGGTCATACCGATAAAGAGCTGGTTAACGTAGGGCTCGTCGTTTCTCCTCCAGTCCTTCCCGGAAATAACAGAAACAGCAGGGCACTGAACAGCTCCTCCTTCAGCCATCCCCCTTTCATCAGTAACCTGGTTGAATAAAGCCTGCACTCCTGAAATCAAGCGATCCGCTACATTGGTTGTAGCCACCGATGAGCTGTAAGGATGTTTGGCTTTACCTATAACGCAACCTTCCCTCATCAAAACTTCGATCTGCTTCATTGCCCCTTCATTATGGGGAACATCAGGCGAAATCCGGTTTAAAACCCCGGTGCGGGCACTGGCTAAAACTGTCGCTTCACAGAGGTTCAGGCCGCAAATCTGTGAGTCGTCATTTTCCCTTAAATCTATGGTAATTCGCCCTTCGTCGGGATCTATACTACACTTAATATAAATATTAACGCCCTGGGGGAGCACTCCTGGAATAGGGTCGTGCTTGATCTGGTAATCCCATTTCCCACTGGGCAGTTTGCGGATTTCTTCCTTCATGCGTTTTTCGCCATACTCTTGATAAGCATCGCAAAAGGCTTTAACCGTTTCGCCGCCATACTCCTGGCATAACTCTTTTAATTTTCGCTCACCTATGCGGGCGGCGCCAACTCCAGCCAGGTAATCGCCATACCACTGGTCGGGAACCCTGATCCGCATCCGAGCTATATTAATGATATCAGGAACATCTTTATAGTCTTTTTGCACTTTTACGCAGGGCCAGTCAATAGCTCCTTCTTCATAAATATCTCCGGCAATTGGATGATAGGTACTTGGAATACTGTTGCCACAGTCGGCCTGATGCCCCTTGGCTGCGGTAAAGAATAGTAGCTCACCATCATGAAAAACTGGTGCAATATAAGTATAGTCTGCATGGTGAGTGTTTCCATAATAAGGAGAGTTGGTCAAAAACAAATCTCCCTCTTTAATTCCTTCCGGATGATCAAAACAGGGACTGGTCGTCAAACCCATATTTGCCACGTGAACAGGAATACACGGAGGTAGCGAAATAACCTCACCATTACGGTCGCAAATTGCGGTGGAAAGATCCCTGCAGATACTCATTAACAAGGAGCGGGCCGACCTGATCATGGTGTTTGTCATTTCGATACCAATCGAATGCAACCTAGCAGAAAGCACTGCCATCAGATATGGGGGCACTTCAATTCTTTGATGCATCTTTAAACCTCCAATTTGATATAATACTTGAGCTGGCTTGTTTAACTACTGCCGCTTAACGGTTTTCCTGTCGCCATGGCCCTTAAAAAAAGTGCCATTGCAGGGAGGCAAACCAGTTAATTTCAGTCCAGGCTGGCACTGTACAGCTCAAGCTTTGCGGTTTCAATCCAAAAATATTAACTGTGCTGCAAGATGTCTGTAATTGATTTTGGTTTGGCTTAATATAAGGTTAAGGCTCCATTTTAACCCTCCTATCGCTTAATTTGAAAAATCTTGTTGTGCTGCTTTAACGAGTGGGTAAATAATAAGGCTCTTCTAATCTCAATTTTGCAACTACCCCGCTAATTAAAAAGCTCTGTTCCTTTTAAACATCTTCAATCAGGGCAGGCCACCGCGGTTGTCGAATAATAATTCGAGTAATAAAAAGTTATTCATCTTAAAACGCAAATGACGTGCCATGATCACAAAAAAAGAGTCCTGCCTGTGGCGCAGAACCCTTTTTCCCTTTTAAAATAAGACAATTTTTATTTTTCCAAAGCTATGTTACAATTTTTTTACCGGGAGCAGTACTGTTAAATCAGAAATGGCAGTCGCAAATATGAGACAAAATGCAGTGGCAAACTTAAGATTGTTGCCTGGAAAGTGTCTACCCCCGCCTATTGCAGCTTACGAAACAACGTTGAACGATTAATACCAAGTTTCTTTGCCGCCTCTTCCGCGTTTTGATATTTATCAAGGGCATCTTTAAGCACGTACTGTTCAAAACGCTTCACTTTGGTTTTTAAATCCAGGTCACTGTCGGCAAATTCATTAATAATGGATTGATGCTTACTGCTTCGGATATCCAGCGGCAGGTGGTGAGGTCTAAGCTCTTGCTCTGCGGCAGTTAATACCAGCTGCTCAACCACATTGCTAACCTCACGGATATTACCGGGCCACTGATGCTGAACAAAGATATCCAGCAGTTCCGGCGAAAAGTGTTTTACTTTGTTGTAACGAGAGTTGTAACGTTCGAGAAAATAAGTGGCAAGGGGCACAATATCTTCCGGCCTCTCCTGTAATGAGGGGACATTAACCTCAATCACTTTAAGCCGGTAATAAAGATCTTTTCGAAAACTACCGAGTTTTACCATATCACCCAGGTTCCTGTTGGTGGCGGCAATAATCCTGGCATCGGATTTATATTTTTGGGTTCCACCAACCCTGATAGCTTCTCCTCCCTGGAGAACCCGCAGCAGCTTGGCTTGGAGCGATAAGGAAAGATCGCCAACCTCATCAAGGAAAAGGGTCCCCCCATTCGCCTGCTCAAAAAAGCCGGGCTTCCCACCGCTGGCAGCACCAGTAAAGGCGCCTGCATCATAGCCAAAAAACTCCGATTCGCTCAACGAATCGGGGATGGCGGCACAATTAACCGAAACAAAAGGTCCTTCTGAACTGTTGCTGCAGCGGTGGATTAAATTAGCCAGCATCTCTTTGCCCGTTCCCGACTCTCCCGTAATCAAAACATAAGCGGAATAAGGGGCTATGCGAGCAATCATATTGATGATATCAAACATCTTTTTACTGTTGCTAACGATGCCTTCTTCTTCCAGGTATTTATTGATCAGTTGACTGGTATCAAACCCGGAATTATCGGAGAGCTTTTCCTTCGAATGAGCTTGCTTAACTATGATATCATAGTGTTTTGGCGCTAATATGGAGCAAACAATCATGGTAACTTGATCTCCAACTATAACGGGGTTCGCAGTCAATTTAATTTTTTCCCTGGTTTCCCTGGTTTTGGTCATGAAGTACGGCCTTTTAGTATCAAGCGCCTTTCTTGAAGCGGAGAGAAGATCAAGGATATTGATATTGGAATCGTCTGCAGATACGGCAAGTGCGCTTGCCGGCATCAGTCCCATAATTTTTCGATAGCTTTTATTAACGGTTACAGTCAGTAATTCCGGGCTTAATATAACTATGCCTTCATCAAGGCAGTCAATAATCTCCTGGGTGGCTTCACTGATTGTAAAATGCTGTTCAATGTTTATACCCAGTTGAATTTCATCCACAAAAGAAAATACAAAGTATTTTCTCTGGTTGTCTTTAAAAAGGTAATATGAAGTATAATAGTAATTAGTATCCCTGGTTTTTATGATTTGGCCGTGGGTGGCGACTCCTGAACATAAAGCCTCAATTAATAGAGGATCACCGTACAGGTCTTTAGCCCTCGCCCCTACAGGGCTGTCTTTTCTTTTCCAGAATATTTTATTTGCCTCTTCATTACTGGCACATACGAGCCCCTTAGGATCAATAACAATTATCCCAACTTTTTGATCATCAAATACTTTTAGATGCTGGCTTAGCTCTTGCATTTAATTCCTCCCCAAAAGGCTCTGTAGTGTTCATAAGCCGGTATAGGGATGGAGCATGCGACAACTATAGAGTTAAGCAAGCCCGGAGGGTTATTAAATCAAGCTTAAAACACCTGATCACCCCGGTCAATCCCTCAACTTGCCTGATGAACAAACCTTCCTATATTACCCGGATATAAAATCTGTTTAGGGATTCTTTTCCCATTGTTAAATGCTCACTTGCCCTACCTTATCCACAGGCCTTTTTAAGAGTCGCTTTTACCTCTTGGCTTAATCGCCTTTTTTACCTGGCTGTCAGGCGGAAAACTACCGGTGCGCAATAATCCGGACACTGAACTTCAACGTCTTTTTCAAATCCCAGCTCCTGCGGAGTAACTTGCTTGCGCAAAGCAAAAATAAAAGGGAAAAATGACTGGAGAGCGGTAATGCATACATTGCCGGATTCTTCTTTGTTTAAAAGAGGCCCTTCAATCACCATCTTATCGCCTTCCTGATAAAGTTTGCATTCAGAGCTGATGACTTCTGCTATCACATTTTTTTCCTGCATTATTGATGTCCTCCTTTTTATTTGGTACGTAATAATTCGTTATCCAAACATAAACCACCTTCCTGTATATTTGGAACCTGCTTCCCTGGTAAATGTGGGTTTATATAACAAAGCGGCTCCCGGCCGGGATAGGATAACTACAACCGCTACTAATAGCACAAAGAGCATGCCCAGATCAACCAGGAATTGCACCGCTCTATTTCTCATTTTTAAGAAAGATTTAGTTCGGTCAGCTTCCGGTAAAGAGTAGCCCGGCTAATATTTAATTCCCTGGCAATGTCCATTTTCGAATGATAGGAAGTACCGTATTGCTTAAGATAATCATTAAGCAAATCTCTTTCGAAGTTTTTAATCAATATCTGCAGATCTAATCCTTCCCGTTTTTTCCCCTTTTCGCCAAAAGAGCGGATTCGGGGGGGAATGTGCTCCATGGTTATTAGTTCCCCATCGGTCATATTCACCGAATATTCCACAGCGTTTTCCAACTCCCGAACATTACCGGGCCATGGATACTGAAGATAACAATCCATCACGGAATGATCGATCCTCAAATTGCTATTATCCAGGATGCGGCAATATTTTTCGAGGCAGTGCTTTACTAAAAGAGGAATGTCTTCCCGCCGTTCTTTTAGCGGTGGAATATGCAAAGGTATAACACTGAGCCTGAAATAAAGATCTTTCCGAAAGTTACCTTCCTGCAGCATCATTTCTAAATCCCGGTTTGAAGCGGCAATGATCCGGACATTGACGGGGATTTTTTTGTTGCCGCCTACCCGCTCCACGTAGCGGTTTTGCAAAACATGGAGTAATTTAACCTGCAAATGAAGGGGGATTTCACCAATTTCATCTAAAAAGATGGTCCCCCCTACAGCCAGTTCAAATTTACCGGCTTTTCCATCTTTATGAGCCCCTGTAAAAGCGCCCCCTTCATAGCCGAAAAGTTCGCTTTCAAGCAGTGTTTCCGGAATGGCTCCGCAATTCACACTGATAAAAGGCCCTTTATCAAAGGAACTGGCCCCATGAATAGCGCGAGCAAAAACTTCCTTTCCGGTCCCGCTTTCACCGGTTATGAGCACGGTGGAATTGCCCCCTGCCACCTGCATGGCCTGCTCTTTCACCCGCTGGATGGGAGCGCTTTGCCCGATAATATGATCAAAAGTATACTGGACCCGGTGATCGCTTAAATCATGAACCAGGCGTCTGGCCTCAGCAATATCACGAAAAGAAATTACGGCGCCTGCCGGAGCGTTTTCCCCCGGGATAGGTCGCACTGAAACGATAAAATGCATATGTTTTTGCCGGGTATGATAGATTTCCTCTCTTTCTGTATAAGCGCGGCTGGTTTTTAATACTTCAAGCGCCTGCGGTTTATCCCAGAATTCACCTATATGCTTGCCCGTTATTTCATCCGGGCTGGTATCCAACAGCTTGGCAGCAGTTGCATTGCAATGCGTAACCAGGCCATCGGAATCTATGGCCAGCGCTCCTTCATGGATAGTCTCTAAAACAACTTTCAATTCCCGGGATAGGGTGCTTAAACGATCCAAAGTTTCCGCTTCAGACAGCTTTACGGATAACAAATGAGCCATATGCTTGAGAAAATTCAAAATGGCGCTCTTGTCGAAAAAAAGCTTCTTTCGCTGTTCCCTGGTTAAGGCTGAAAGCCCGATCACACCGCAAGCTCGACCTTTGTGGATAATTGGGCTGCAAATTTCACCCAATTCGCGAGTCATCCCGGTTAGAGAAGAGGGGTCATAGCTGGGGTCTCCCGCCGGATCGACAACGACTGAAGCGCTCTGCTGGCGCAATGTGCGGGCGTATAAATAATTGCCTTCAACTTTCCCATACTCCAATTGATCTCCGATCCGTTCTTTATAGTAGCTGCTGCCGGCAATAACAGTTAATTCTTCATCAACAATTTCCACTTCAACACCCAGCGCAGCAGAAATTGCTTCAGAAACATCTTGAACCATGGGTTGGATATCTTTCAAGCCGGACATTATATACACCCCGTTGATTGAAAATGATACCCAAAGTATATCTCAAAATCGAGAAGATAGCAATTAAATTTCTTAATTTCGAGAGGTAGTTTTTACACTTTTTCTTGATCTCAAGCTGCAAAGCCTTTAGTTTAAGCACTTTCAAACCTGGCACATATATTGCAATATATTTGTTCACCTGTGATACTAACCTTTAACTAATTGGACAGGGAGGCGGTACCGGCACAGTGAATAATTTTTTTTAACTAAAAAATACTTTATAGTGAGAATTTGAGCAAGGAGGCAAGATTATGAATTTTAACGAGAGTTTTGACTTCTCAAACAAAGTTCTGGAATTCATATCAAAGAAGGAACTTAACAATGAGGAGAAAGACTGGGTGGCACAAGAAACCCTGGAAGGATTCAGGGACAACTATAACCCCGGGTTCCTTGAATATCGAAAATCCGTTTCCACCAATTATGCCGCCGTAGAATGGGAAGACAGCGGGACCGGTTTTGTCGACATCTATGGTCGCCGTTTTATTGACTGCCTTGGAGGCTACGGCATCTATAACGTCGGCCACCGGCATCCAAAAGTTCTTAAGGCAGTCAAAGAACAGCTTAATCGCCAGGCTTTACACAGCCAGGAACTGCTTGACCCATTAAGGGCAATGCTGGCCAAACTGGTTTCTATGATTACCCCCGGGGAGTTAAATTTTTCATTTTTTACCAACAGCGGGACAGAATCAGTGGAAGGAGCATTGAAGCTGGCCAAGCTGCATACGGGCCGCCCGGGCATAATTTCTACAGTGGGCGCGTTTCACGGAAAATCACAGGGTTCGTTAAGCGCCACTGCTAAAGAAGTATTCAGGGCTCCATACCTGCCCTTGCTGCCGGGGGTTCAACATGTTCCCTACGGCGATGCGGAAACCATGCGCAAAGTAATCCACAGCAGCTTTGCCGTGGGCAACAAAATCGCAGCAGTGATATTGGAACCCATCCAGGGAGAAGGAGGAGTTATCATTCCTCCCGACAATTATTTCAAAGAAGTAAGAGAGATTTGTGATGAATTCGAAGTCTTATTGATTGCCGACGAAGTGCAGACCGGCATGGGCCGCACAGGCAGTATGTTCGGAATGGAGTATTATGATGTAGTCCCGGACATAATGTGCCTGGCCAAGGCGTTCGGAGGAGGGGTTATGCCTATCGGAGCTTTTGTTTCCACAAAAGAAATCTTCGAAAAGATGACTCCCAATCCATTCTTACATACCACCACCTTTGGAGGTAACCCCGTAGCCTGCGCAGCAGCCATTGCAGCAATTAATGTAATCATAGAAGAAAACCTTTGCCAACAGGCCAAAGAAAAAGGCGACTACTTCCTGCCTAAGGTTAAACAAATAGCCGAAAAGCAGCCTTTGCTGAAAGAAGCACGCGGTAGAGGCTTGCTGATAGGCCTGGAATTTGTTGATGACGAAGCCGGTTTTGAAGTGGCAAAAGGGTTGTACGATAACGGGATCCTGGTGGCAGGAACATTGATTAACGCCAAAACTATAAGAATTGAACCAACCTTGACCATCAGCTACGAAGAAATGGACTACGTATTGGAAACCCTGGACAAAGTCCTCGATAATGTTTCCAAATCAACTGTGACAACTGCCAGGGGAGCAAAAATTTTAAAATTCGCAGCAGATAAATGCATCGGGTGTAAACTTTGCCACCTGGCATGCAGCGCTCAAAATGAGCAAACCTTTAATCCGTCCCTGGCTCGACTTAAAATCACTTCTGAATATAACAGGGCCGGCCTGGAAGTAAAAGGTCAAACATGTGACTTGTGTTTGGAATGCGTTACAGCATGCCCGACCAACTCAATCCAGTTAAAAAACGGGCGCCTTACATTTAATGAATCAACCTGTACGGACTGTAAATTGTGTGTGGACATATGCCCCAACGGCGTAATCGTTAAAAAAGAACGAGGCATAGGGGTGTGCGTCCAATGTATGAGCTGTACTAGTTGGTGCCCCACAAGGGCTGTGACTTACGAGGAGGTGAAAAGTTAAATGGCTTACACCAACAAGATTTTAAGAGTTAATTTATCTACGGGAAAAACACAAGTTGAAAACCTTGTCACAAGCTGGGCCCGCGATTATTTAGGCGGGAAAGGCTTGAGCATTAAGTACCTTTATGAAGAGTTGAAGGCCGGAGTTGATCCTTTGTCACCCGAAAACAAAATGATCTTGATGACCGGGCCTTTAACCGGCACCAATGCTCCCAATTCCGGAAAATTGGCTATTGCTTCAAAATCACCGGCTACCGGAACAATCCTTGATTGCTCTATCGGAGGAGCTATCTCCGCCGAGCTTAAATACGCCGGTTACGACGGAATCATCATTGAAGGCAAAGCCAGCGTTCCAGTTTATTTAAGCATTGAAGATAACAAGGTAGAATTGCGCAACGCCAACCATCTTTGGGGCAAAGGAGCTCATGAAGCAGAATATCTTATCAAAGAAACAAACAAAGAAGCACGGGTGCTGGTTATTGGCCCGGCCGGAGAAAACCTCTTAACGATGTCTTGCATAAACTCAGAGCTATACCGTCAGGCCGGCCGGGGCGGAATTGGGGCCGTTATGGGCAGTAAGAATTTAAAAGCAATCACAGTTAAAGGATCTGGAGGCGTAGATGTGCCCGATATCCGCAAATTCACAATAGCGATGAATAAACTGCGGCGGGAAAACACCATGAGTGACGACAACATGTGGATTTACAGCGACGGCACTCCCATGATTTTAGAGCTGACTCAAACGACCGGGACTTTGCCCACCCGTAATTTCCAGGATGGCGCTTTTGAAAAATACGAAGCAATCGATACTGAAGCAATGAAAAAAGTACGCACTGCCAAAAAAGCCTGCTTTGCCTGCCCCCTGGGATGCGGAAACTACATCAAGGCCGGACAAAGTGTGGTGGAAGGACCCGAGTATGAAACTCTCGCTCTTTGCGGCTCAAATTGCGGAATTGCCGACCTTGAAGCAATTGCTGAATTTAACCGCCTGTGTGACGACTACGGAATTGACACGATTTCCGCCGGAAACGTAACAGCTTTTGCCATGGAACTTACCGAAAAAGGGATCCATGATTTTGGGCTTAAATTTGGAGGTATCGAAGAATACCTCCAGATCCCGGCCAAGATCGCCAGGCTGGAAGGAATCGGGGCCGAACTGGCAAAAGGAGTGCGTTACCTTGCTCAAAAATACGGAGGCAGCGAGTTCGCCATGCAGGTTAAAGGGTTGGAGTTTCCCGGCTATGAGCCCCGCGGCTCCTGGGGGATGGGCCTGGCATATGCCACCTCTGACCGCGGCGCCTGCCATATGAGGGCCTGGCCGATTGCTGTTGAAGCATTTGAAGATGACGGAGATCCGTACACAGTTGAGGGCAAGGGTGAAATGGTAAAGGATATGCAGGATGCCAATTCTGCAAAATTTTCTGCCATATTCTGTGATTTTTGGGACGTTGACGAAAAAACCCAGGCCGAAATCCTAAGCGCCGCTCTCGGCTACGCTATGAATGCCGAAGATTTAAAAACAATAGGGGAAAGAGTTACCAACCTGGCCCGGCTTTTTAACGAGCGGGAAGGGTTTACCTCTAAAGACGACTCTTTACCGGAGCGGATTTTTAAAGATCCTCTCTCTTCTGGCCCCTCGGCCGGCAAGGTGCTGCCACGCGAGGATTACGAAAAAATGCTCGATGAGTACTACCGCTTAAGAGGTTGGGACCTGGAAGGCCGGGTAAGCGAAAGTAAAAAACGGGAACTGAACCTTTAGTAAAAGCTATCTAATAGTTAGGATATAACAAAAAGGGCAAGGCACTTATAATAAATGAATTATTAGTGCCTTGCCTGGCTTGATTTTCTTAAAACCTCAACCAGGTAGCCCCAGATAGCTACGGTTTGATTCTCCAGTCCCTCTGTCTTAGATATAAACTTAAATATGAAACCATCATCGCGATCGGTTTTTGGGCAAACCGTGATCTGGTATAATTAAAAAGCCTGCTGAAAACTGTGACTGGACATACACAAACAAAAAGTAGTAAGCACAAGAAGGAGATCCGGAGATGAAAGTTAAACTGCTTTTAAGGGGACCTCTACAGAAATATGGAAATGATAAGCGAATTGTAGAAGTTCATTCAGAGCGCAGCAATGTCACCGTACGGGACACTATAGAGCAGCTAAATATTCCACTATCCGCTGTTTCTTTTATTTTAATCAACGGGGAAAAAAAGAACCTGGAAACTGCTCTCCAGGGAGGTGAAGAAATAACAGTATACCCAAGGGTGGCCGGAGGCTGAACTTAATTTTAATCTAAATAGACTTTTTCAAATCTTGGGCAAAACAGGAAGGCACGGCCATTGATGAAATATTGAAGAATACTTGTACCTGGACAATTTGAAAGCATCGGGCTCAGAATGAGGCCCGGAATCAAATAATTCATAAGGAGAAAGTGCCTTGAACGTAATCATTTTAGGCGGCAGTGGAGCTCAAGGGAAAGCGGTTGCATATGACCTGGCTAAGAACGATAG
>Ga0207421_10003995_pt1 | contig 17288 bp, 17 predicted proteins | sample SodLakKL_010_SED_4_FD_187542 | JGI IMG/M metagenome (GOLD analysis project Ga0207421, IMG submission 187542) | Alkaline sediment microbial communities from Lake Tanatar, Kulunda Steppe, Russia - 8KL_010_SED (SPAdes) (version 2) | ecosystem: Environmental > Aquatic > Non-marine Saline and... | reverse complement strand
AAAAGATCCTTCATTTTCTGACCCCTTAAATTGGCCAAGTTAATATGGCACTAACACCCTATATTTCCTTAATATCCCAGCTTAACGAACTTAGCTGAATTGTCAAGCGAAAAATCTATATTGAAATTATATGGCTGTTTTTATAGGGCCTGCCCTGCACAAACAGCCCCAAACCAAACAAATGGGCTGGAAAATTGAAATGCTGAAATTCCCTAAATCATAGAAGGGGCGAAAGTATCCGCGCAACACCCTCAAGAAGGTCCCGCCCAAAGGTAGGACGAGGAAGCTCCGCTTCAGTGCAGTTCTCCGCTACTGAGGACGCCCAGGCCGATATCTGGCCTACATGGCCGGCACTGTAAACGAAAACCGCCACTTCATAATCAAGCAAAAGGCTGCGAACATCGGCATTGGGCGAGCCCACTATCGCAAGCTCATTATCAACAATAACAGCCTTGGCGTGCATCATATTTGGGCCATAGTATAGTATCTGTCCTCCGGCATCCTGAATCTCTCGCAGATACTGTGTCCGAACAATATCAGGCAAAGGATGGTTGGATTTTCCGGGCACAATAATCCTCACATCAACCCCACGACGCCCGGCCAATACCAGCGCCTTGCAAAGCGAATCATCAGGAACAAAATACGGAGTGATTATCCAAAAGCTTTTCTCTGCCGCATATATCATCGTCATCAGAGAGTCGTAAAGAGCATCATTTGGCACATCAGGTCCGCTGGGAACAACCTGTATCAGCGCGTCATCCAGTTCTTTTATCTCGGCGGCATGATCATACATCGGATCTAACTGACCTGTTGCAAAAGCCCAGTCAGAAAGGAATATGCTGCAATAATGACTTACAGCTGTTCCCTCAATAGTATAGGCAAGATCAACCCAGCGACGCGGCTCCGGCACTGGACCTATATACTCATCTGCGATATTAGTACCGCCGGCAAGGACCTTTTTACGATCTGTTACAACAATTTTCCGATGATTACGCATGTTGGCGGTCCCTTTGAAAGGCTGATGAAACACAGGAATAAAATATGCCCATTTGCCGCCGGCAGAACGAAGTTTGCGATTCAGGAATGAACGAACCCCCAAAGCGCCTACTCCGTCAACAAGAAGCCGAACATCAACACCTTCACGGGCTTTTTTAGCAAGCCGCTCCACAATATCTGTGCCGGCTCGGTCCTTACTATAAACGTAAGTGCATATATATATCGATTCGTTGGCTTCTTCAATCAATTCGACCAGTTTATGATAGGTCTGCTCCCCAGTAAGGCAAAATTCAAGCGTATTAGAACTGCTTGCCCCCGGGATATTGTGACTGCGCAACAGCAGGTCGGCATCGTGAACCGGCTTAGGCTCGACGAGATCTTTTTCCGGCAAAGGAAGATAGCTTTTTCGCTCAGCCGCACGACGGATTTTACGACCGCCCAGCAAAAGATATAACGGCACGCCAACGACCGGAAAAACAGCTATCACCAAAAGCCAGGCAACAGTCCCGCTGGGAGATCGCTTCTGAACAAGCACATGAGCTATCAGAACAATCGCCAGGATAAAACCCAGCACCATAAACAATTCTGATAATACCCAGCGTGTCAAATTCAACTCCTGCTTGTGAAACTATTCACACCAGTTGCAAACAACCCTGGCCTCAAAGAGCCTGATGCCTTACCTGTCAAAGCCAAAACCTAAAAACTGAAAAATCCAATCGTATCAGACCCTTTGTAGAAGCTAAACAATACCGATAAAAAATATCATAAGCAAGCTAAACAACTGCCGCAAGCAAAAACTCATACAAGAGATGACAGACTAAAAGAGCAATCTGTGCAACCCAAAAAACTCAAAAAACAATGCCGTAATAAGCAAAATATGCTTTTGAAATCAGGAAAATATCAGCTAAAATAATCCTAATTTCAAAAAAGCATAAAACATCGCGATGATTAAAATTTCATTAAAATGTGGAAAGGCCTCCTGATGGATATCAAACTGCGTTTTCTCGGTGCTGCCGAAAATGTCACCGGTTCCAGACATTTACTCGAATTCAACAATTCCATGATCATGATAGATTGCGGCCTTTATCAGGAGCGAGACTTGCGATATCGCAACTGGGAAGATTTCGGGGTTGAACCGTCTCAGGTTGATGCAATTCTACTGACCCATGCTCACCTGGATCATTGCGGCCTTATCCCGAAGCTCGTTAAAGAAGGCTTCAAAGGACGAATTTACGCTACCGAAGCCACTGCTGAAATTGCCAAAATCGTACTGCTCGACGCTGGCAAACTGCAGGAAGAAGATGCTGAGTTCAAAAGAAAACGCCATAAAAAAGAGGGGCGGCAAGGCCCAAGAAAGGTGGAACCGCTTTATACTATGGCCCAGGCACAGGAATGTTTCCATCTGTTCAGCCCGGTTAAATTCAAAGAACCAGTCAAACTCGGCGACGGCATCGAAGCCAGCTTTCACACCGCAGGGCACATTCTCGGTGCTGCCGTTATAAAAATCGATGTTTGCAAAAATAATGACTGTCGGACCATTTTGTTTACCGGGGATTTTGGCAGAGTTGACAAACCAATCCTGAAAGACCCTGCGACATTCGACCATGCCGACTACCTCCTCGTAGAATCAACATACGGCGACCGAACCCATTCGACACCTGAAGACACAAAAGAACAGTTAGCCAAAGCGGTAAATGACGCCCATAAAGCCGGCGGAAATATCATTGTCCCAAGTTTTTCAATCGGACGGAGCCAGGAAGTTTTATACTATATGAATGAACTGCTCATCGAAGACAGAATTCCCCACACGATGACCTTTCTCGACAGCCCTATGGCCGTAAAAGTAACAGAAGTCTTCCAGCGGCATCCTGAATTATACGACAAAGATATGGCTCAAATGGTCATGCAGAACGATTCGCCTTTCAGTTTCCGAGGCTTGAAACTTGTCCAGTCCGTCGCCGAATCAAAAGCTATAAACCATATTCAAGGCACTATAATGATTATTGCCGGATCGGGAATGTGCACAGGCGGAAGAATAAAACACCATTTAGTAAACAATATCACCCGACCTCAAAGCACAATCCTCTTTGTCGGATATCAGGCACAGGGAACACTCGGCAGAATAATACTTGAAAAAACGCCCGAAGTCAGAATTTTAGGACAGAAATATCCACTAAAATCCAATGTCGTCCAGGTGCATGGTTTTAGCGCACACGCCGACAGAGAGGAAATACTAACCTGGCTGAAAAACATCAAAACACCGCCTAGAAAAGTTTTTCTTGTCCACGGAGAAAAAGACTCTGCACATGCTTTCAAAGACTACCTGATAGAAAACACCGGCTGGAATGTCATTGTGCCTAAATATCAGGATACCGTAAAAATAGACTGACTAAGCATATAATAGCAGATTCAGTTGTATTTGTCTGCTAAGGGGGCAAAACCTTATGCTGAAAAGCCGCCTAAGCATGACTATTGAAAAAGCAGCAATAAAATGGTCAAAAATAATTTACACTTCGAATAATAACGCCCGAAACAAATTCCCAACAAAAAATTTATCCGTAGCTGCTGACATCTGCTAAATTGCAATTGCCATGATAAAACACGCTTTTGCTGAGATAATCGCTACAATAGTGTGCATTCCAATGCATGCTATCGGGTGAATGAGCAAATCAATGGTTTTGGCCGGCATTGCCGCCGCCTTCTGCGGCATTCTGTATGTCTCTGCCGAGAATAGAAAGGTCCTGTCCAACCCCCCGAACTGTTTGGCATCCGCTAAACAGAATCGCCAGCCCCAAGACAGCGCAAAAAAGCAACAATTTCGCATTTTTTTTCATTTTAGCACCTGAATTCTGCAAAAACGGTTTTATCCTCTCTCAGGCGAAACAGCATTATATACTCATCCGCAGCAAGGTTGTAAAGGCAAAATAAGCTCACGGCAACAGAAATAATTATCTGCCTCGGCTGGATTTGGGTTTCTCTATCTCTGTAAGAATGCTTCCAGCACGAAAGATCGTCACCGTCCCCGTGGATTCGCTCACCGTAACTGCGATGGCGTTTGTTACGGCGCTTATTGCCGCCGCGGCGTGATGACGGGCGCCAAGCCCCCTCGGCAGTTCGTATTCCTCCTGACTTGCAGTGCGAATATACGCTCCGCAGGTCTCAACCACGCCGTCGCCGCGGACTATAAACGCACCGTCAATCGTGGCGAGCTCCTTGATTGTCTCTTCGAGATTTCTGTCGAGGATATTACGCTGGTCTTCAGGATATCCCCGAAAAGGATTCAAAATAAGCTGCCGCGTTAGCGGCTGAGCATGCTCGGTGTCACCTATTATGAACATCGCTCCGACAGGCCTGCCCTCGCGTCCTTCGCTGCCAAGTTCTGTGGCCAGTGATACAACGCGTTCAATAACTTCCGGTTTAATATCACTGCTGACATTGTCGGTTTTGTCGCCTGAAGTGCTGAAAAGCTCATACTCTCTGCCGACCTGGGTTACAATTACCGTATCCAATGTACCCGTACCGGCCAGACCGGCCAGACATACGATTGTATCGCCCTTTTTGATAAGGCCGCGAGCAAGAGCCATAAATATCGCAATTTTCACCTGACCGATACGGTCAAGCTGAACCTTGGGAACCCTTACACACTTGTCATCTGCGCAAAAACCGTTTATTTCCGGATCTCGACTGACATATATTATCTTGTTTTTGAGCTTCTCGCCAATGTTAAACTCTTTGCCGGCCAGAGCGTCAGCGTAAACCAGAATCGCCGCGGCTTTCGAAGATTCGGCAATCGCCGCCAGATGTGTCAGTAGCGATTCACTGATGCGGTTTTCATGTTCGGTGTTTTCCACTGACAGTATGTTTTCCGCAATCGAAGGGTCGGTTTGTATGTCGATGTCTTTTTTGCTGATTTCCGGCATATTCTGATTCCCAAATTGTATGCAAGCACATTTTCTACGCCGCTAAAGCACCTTTCGTTCTGTCAAATCCTGTTACTTTTTCCCATAAATTCTTATCTGAACAGTTTTTATACGCTTTTAGGCACTTATTATAGTAACCGCCGTCACAACATATTTCGTCAAATTCCGACTGCGTCTGAACCATTAAATCGCTCAAAACAAACCGCCTCAAAAGTTAATTTTCTAAAAAGTTAAACTTACCTGTAACATTTTAGCTGGCAGGCACACTATCCCAGTGAAAGATGAGTTAATAAGGCAAAAACAAAAGAAACCCTAAATTTGAAAGGAGACCACAATGAAAACGAAACTTATGGTACTGGCAGGAATTACATTGATGCTGGCACTGGGACTGACTTCAGCTCAGGCCGCACCGACAGGCGAGGCCGCGATTGGGGCCGCAGAAGCGGTTGAGTTGTGCGAAAACCAAGATCCCAAAGGCGATCATGTTGGCCCTGAAGACGGAACTCGCGGTGAAAACCCGCCCAGAGACGGCAGAGGTGTCCGCAGGGGCGATCGCAGGGGTCCGGGCCGGGGTGAAGCCCGTGGTGAACGCGACGGCCAAGGACGCGGCAATGGCCAAGGTGAAGGTCGTGGAGCCCGTGACGGAAGTGGCGAGGGCAGAGGCAGAGCCAGAGGCGGCGGAGAACGCCAGGGTCCCCGCGATGGAAGCGGCGGCGGCTGCTAACCGAACCGGACGCCAAATGTTCGAATAGACAATCCTTGCTCAGAAAACCGCTGGGCAAGGATTTTTTTACACAAAAATTCTTTTTGTCTGTAACATTTGGCCAATTCAGCCCACTAACATAATGAAGGCCTCATTGCTGTTTGCCTGAAAAAAGTTTATAGTGGATATTATGCTCGCAGAACCAATCCATATTGCCTTGCCTCGTTATGACCGAGCCGAGCGATTGCTTTTTGAGTCGATGGCAGCGTTATTCGCACAAGCACGAGACAGGGACAACGACGCGGGGGCAATTCCCGACAGCAGAGAGCTTGAGGACATCCGCCGAAGTAAAAATGACGATTCCCATGCGTATCGGAGACTGGTGGAACAACACCAGCCAACGGTGAGTAAGCTTTTATGGCGGTTCACACGAGACCGAAACGAGCATGAAGAGCTGACCCAGCAGGTGTTTGTTGAGGCATATATGTCGCTTTCAAGCTATCGTGCCAAGGCTCCGTTTGAGCATTGGCTTGCTCGAATAGCGACGCGCGTCGGTTATCGGTTCTGGACGGCAAACCGCCGAAAAGAACAGTCGCTGCCTGATGAAGTATGGAATCGGATAGCAAAACCTGCCGCCGACGCACCGGACAGTGAAGCAGCGGCAAAGCTTGTACATCATCTGCTGGCTCAATTGCCGCCCAGAGACAGGCTGGTGCTGACATTGCGTTATATCCAGCAATGCGACATCGAGCAAACCGCCTACCGCACAGGCTGGACCAAAACGCTTGTCAGGGTGCAGACCCATCGAGCGATAAATAAACTTAAAAAACTGGCAGCAAAAGCACAAATTGAACTGGAGCTATAATGAAACGAATAAAACTTGACAGACTATTTGATGCCGCCCGTAATGAAGACGCACCGAAAGTGGATGTTGCAGATATAGTAATGTCCCGTGTCTCCGCAGCAAGGGAGCCTGTCGCAAGTGTATTTAGTCGTTCGTTAATGTGGATGTCAATGGCTTCCTCGGCAGTGGCGGCGACAATTATGGTTGCGGCGGTTTTAACCTGGCAGCAAAATGCCGACCCGATTAACGAAATTATTAATGCAGTCGCCTGGGCAGCGCCATGACCGAACAGAAACCAGTATATGTCCCCAAAACCAGCCATGAGAAACTCATGTCGGTATTGCTCTGCGTTGTGATACTGACAGCGGGAATTGCCATCGGCGCGAGCCTGATGTTCATAGCTCTATCTGCCCAGCAGGACAGCTACGATCAACACCCTGAGATTTATGCCGATCGCATGCTGCGCCGGTTGAATCGTGAGCTTGATCTGACACCCCAGCAGCGAAGCGAGCTTGACCCCATTATCCGCAAACACACCCAGGCCCTCGAAGAGATTCGCGGCCAGGTCAGGCCGAAAATTGTCGAGCAGCTCGAACAGCTCGACAGCGAAATCGCCGCAGTTCTTGACGAGCAGCAAAACGAAATCTGGGATCGCCAGGCCGAGCGGCTCGAAGAACACTTCCCGACATTCCGTCCTCGCAGGCGCGCCGGCCAAAGGCGCGAAAATGATTCCGAACCGGGTCCCCACGGGCCTCGAGAACCTCTGGGCCCGGGCTACAGAAGAAATCAGCAAACCGCTCCGAATGAGCCAAACCAGCCGAACTAACTGGCATACCCGGCAAATATAAGCAAAAAACGCCTCAACAAAGGCCTTTACAGATATTGGAAACATAGCTGTAAATTTACTTAACAGCCGAGCGAATGGCTTCTATGGCCTTGACTCTGTCTTTTTGGCCGAAGATCGCGTTTCCGGCAACGAGTGTGTCGGCTCCATAAGAAACAACAGCCTGAGTAGTCGTTGAGTCTATGCCGCCGTCAACTTCAACTCTTATCTTTTCGCCAACAAGCTGTCGAACCTCGACAATTTTTTGTGCTGCAGCCGGCATAAATTTCTGCCCGCCAAAGCCAGGCCTGACCGTCATAACTAATACCATATCGCACATAGGCGCTATGTCACGAATGTTGCTAACAGGGGTTTCGGGATTAACGCAGATGCTCGCGCTTACGCCCATTTTGTGCAGGTCTTCAACGAGTTTTGCCGGATTTTTGGCCACTTCAATGTGAAAAGTTATGTTATTCGCACCGGCATCAACAAACGCAGGAGCGTATTTGTCCGGCTCGGTTATCATCAAATGAGCGTCAAAAAACAAATCGCTATGCTTGCGAAGCGACGCGACCACCGGCGGGCCTATAGTCAGGTTCGGAACAAAGTGCCCGTCCATAACATCAAGGTGCAACATCTTCACGCCGGCTGACTCGACTTGCTTTACCTCGTCCGCAAGGCTTCCAAAATCTGCACTTAGAATAGAAGGAACAACCTCAACGGTTCCAGCCTTGGGCAGCTTCATTTTCAATCCCTTTTGCCGTCATATTGCCGGCGTTTATTTTTCATCGAGAATCTCTATGGTTTTAAATTTTTTGCCTTCGAGAAATTCCAGCGAGGCTCCGCCGCCTGTGGAGATATGGCTTATGCGATCTTCCAGCCCCATACCCTTTACGGCACTGGCGCTGTCTCCGCCGCCTACCACACTGCGTGCACCGCTATCGGTCGCTTCGGCCACCGCTGCCGCGATTGTTTTTGTGCCTTCATCGAAAGGCGGTATCTCGAAAACACCCATCGGGCCATTCCAGACGATTGTTTTGGCAGCTTTTATCTTTTCGGCAAATAAATCACGGGTTTTTGGGCCTATGTCAACGCCCTGCCATCCGGCGTCGATATTACCCTGAACAGTTTTATTTTCAGCGCCTTCTTTAATTTCCTTTACAACAACCGTATCCAGCGGCAGCAGTATCTCCTTGCCGGCATCCTCAGCTCGCTTGGTAAGCTCATTTGCCTTATCCGTAAAATCATCCTCGCAAAGGCTATCGCCGATACCAAGTCCCTGTGCTTTGAGGAATGTATAAGCCATCGCTCCGCCTATTATAAGCGTATCGACCTTTTCAAGCAGGTTTTCGATTACGCCCAGCTTATCGGAAACTTTCGCTCCGCCAAGTATCGCCACAAACGGTTTTTCAGGATTGGCGACGGTTTCGCCAAGGAATTTAAGCTCTTTTTCGATGAGGTGGCCGGCCACCCTGGGCTTACCTTCCATCAATACCGGCACAGTGTACATCGAAGCGTTATCCCGATGCGCCGTGCCGAATGCGTTGTTTACATAAACATCGGCATTCGAAGCAAGCGCACCGGCGAATTTATCTTTGGCCTCGCGAAGAGCCGGTTCTTCTTTGGCCGCCTTGTCTTTGATTGTCTCTTCTTTGTGGAAACGCAGGTTTTCTAGCAGCATACACTGACCAGACTCAAGCCCCTGTACCTTTTTATTTACATCTTCGCCGACACAATCATCGGCAAATACCACTTCCTGGCCAAGCAGTTCGGAAAGGCGTTTTGCGACCGGAGCAAGCGAGAATTCTTCCTGCCTCTGGCCTTTAGGTCGGCCAAGATGGCTCATCAGGATGCACTTGCCGCCGTTATCCAGAACTTCCTTTATCGTCGGCAATGCCTTTGCAATCCTGTCGTCGCTGGTGATGTTGCGATTATCATCCAGCGGGACATTGAAATCGCATCGCATAAGGACGCTTTTACCGGTCAAATTGATATCTGATATTGTTTTTTTTGCCATTTTGTTGCTCCCTCTAAAGGCGTTTCCTGCAAAGCAAAACCCGTGCAGACACGGCCGATGCGACCGTGCTGCACGGTAATTCTCAAAAAGCTAAAATGTCATCTCTGCCAAAGTTCGGAGATTACATCTTCGCCAGTTTTTCCATTATGTCAACAGTGCGAACCGAGTAGCCCCACTCGTTGTCATACCAGCTTACTACCTTGACGGTAGTGCCTTTGACCATAGTGCTAAGCGAATCGAAAATCGAGCTGTGCTGGTCTTTGATGATGTCAGAGCTTACAATAGGCTCGTCGGTATAACCAAGAATACCTTTGAGTTCACCCTCGGATGCTTTTTTCATCGCCGCGTTGATCTGGTCTGCTGATGCTTCTTTGTCCAGCTCGACTACCAGGTCAACCAGACTTCCTGTCGGAACAGGCACGCGAACGGCCATACCGTCAAGCTTTCCGTCAAGAGCCGGAATTACCTTACCGATAGCCTTTGCGGCGCCGGTGGTCGTCGGGATAATATTCATCGCACCTGCACGGGCGCGGCGCAGATCCTTATGAATCATATCAGTGATATTCTGATCACCGGTATAAGCGTGAATTGTCGTCATAAGACCTTTTTTGATGCCAAAGCTTTCATTTAATACCTTGGCGACGGGAGCAAGACAATTCGTAGTGCAGCTTGCGTTAGATACGCATTTAGCCTCAGCAGTAATCGTATCGTCATTTACGCCTAAGACGACAGTGGCGTCAATATCGTCCTTTGCAGGAACTGTCAAAACCACTCGCTCTGCGCCGGCCTTGATATGGTCCGCATAGCCGCCCTTGGGGCTGCTGGCGCTGCGGAATATACCGGTAGATTCGACGACGATCTTGACATCCATATCCTTCCACGGAAGTTCGGCGGGATTCTTAACGCTGAGAACCTTTATCTCTTTGCCGTCGATAACCAGTGCGTCGCCTTTGGCTTCGACTGTTCCATTCCATTTACCCATTACCGTGTCATATTTGAACAGATGGGCAAGACTCTTGGCATCAGCCAGGTCATTAACAGCCACAAGTTCCAGATCGCCTTTGCGCTCCATTAAAATGCGGGCAACCGCCCTTCCGATGCGACCAAAACCATTAATTGCTACTTTTGTTGCCATACCTATACTTCTCCTTAATCAAAATCAAAACTTCGTCACATTTTTCGTTCCAAATGGGGAATTTCACCAGGCTCATCCGGAGCCAAGACAAGTTAACGATGAATTTTATGCCTCTTTGCCGGCACGGTCAAGAACTTCTCGAAAAAAGTTCGAACATCTGTTATAATACATACTGTTGTCTGCTCTGGTCACGCACCCAAAATAAAAATAGCGGCTCTTTTCAGTAGAAAGTGCTGGTGGAAAACTGATCTGTGACTTTTGAAATCTGCGCGAAATTAGCGTTGAATTCATGCCAAAACTTTGCGTTTTTTTGCAGAAAACTACCCAAAACAGCCCAAAAGACACCAAAACTTACCGAGTTTTCCCTTGCCTGTACTCCCTAAAACCCCTGTTTTATCAGTTTGTCAGCCCTGCTATTGCGGCTCCGAGCAGCGTTGAGTTGTCTATGTGAACTATTTCAGTGTAAATCCCTTTTTGTGATTCAAGATATTCACGCAGGTAAGCCTCAACCCTGGATTTGAGGGATTTTAGCCGGTAAAAGGTCGTTCCCTCTGCAACTATGCATATTGGTTTTAGCGGATTTTGGCCTCTGCCGGTCTTTATTGATGTTGCAGAGAGATTGACAGCGGTTAGTTTAGCGGCTCGATCAATAAGCCTGTCGGCCAGATGATAAACCAGAACCAGCTCATCCTCAGTTACACAGACATTTGTCAGGGGGTTTTGGCCCAGCGGATTATGCATAAAGCTGTTGATATCTTTTGTTTGCAGCTCAACCATGTTCTCTATATTTTGTGCAGCTTGTGAGGAGAACAGATTGTCCTCAACAGCAGTTTTAAGCATGGCCAGACACAGTGGGCCGAGATAAGCCCCGGAAATCATTTTTTCAAAATTCTGCAGTCCCGGATTTATCGTCGAGGCATCGTATAGCTTGTCTATTTTGCCCATAGGGGCTTTAGCGAAGTTGCCCGATTCTACATTGATTATTTGTGAACCGCCGGGATCGAGGTTCGAAGCTTTTGTTATGTTTTTATTTTGCTCGGTGTAGCAGATATTCGTTCCCGTCCCGAGTATAAAACCGATGTAATCGTCGAATTCTCGTTCGGGGTTTGCTTTAGCGGCCAGCAAAGTTGTTACGGTGTCATTTAGAATCACGATATGTTTGGTGTCATATCCGGCAGCGTTGAGAGCTTTATTTAAGTTTTGCCCTATCATTTGCCCTTCAACCTGTTTTGCTTTTACTTCCTTGGAAAAGTGAATGAGCTTGCCGTCTTTATCAGGCATAATTTCGCACGGGTAGGAAAAGCAAAATCCAATGGTGTCTGCCTGGTCAAGCACGCCGCGGCTGTGTTCTGTTAATGTGCTGAAAAACTCTTCGCTTGTTACTTCTTTTTCAATCCCGGGTATCGGGTGTTTGCTGAAGTTTTCGATTACGGGCTTATGCTGCTGGTCAAAATGCAATGTCGCTACTCGAAAATTTGTACCGCCGGCATCGAGAACTATAACTTTTTTCCCCGCCGGTATTTCCGGCCCCGGGCTCAGATAGGTCGGCAGCATTTTTAGTGAGCTTTCACACCCGGCAAGGCCCCTCTCCATTTCGTCAAGATACACGCCAACAGTTGAATCGATATCGACATCGGAAACATCCATTTTGTGCTTTTTAAGGAAGCTTACAGCCTTGTCTTTTATGTTAGTCATGGGCATTGTGTCCTTGTAGTGCGGTAGTCAATCCTTGTAGCCGTCGGGATTCTGGCTATGCCATTTCCACGCAGTTTCTACAATTTTCGTCAGTTCGGGATACTTTGTAGTCCAGCCAAGCTGGGTTTTTGCTTTTGAGGCGTCGGCTGTCAGAACGGCCGGATCGCCGGGTCGCCTTGGTGCTTCTTCGACTTTGAAATCCTTTCCGGAGACTCGTTTTACTGTGTCTATTACCTGCCGGACGGAATATCCTTTTCCATTACCGAGGTTATACACCTGTTCCGCTTGCGAATCCAGTTTCTGCAATGCAAGCAGATGCGCGCTGCATAGGTCTTCGATGTGAATATAGTCACGGACGCAGGTGCCGTCCTCGGTAGGATAATCTGTGCCGTAGATTTTGATGCTGTCTCGTTTGCCCATTGCCGCCTCAATTATCAGCGGAATCAGGTGCGACTCAGGCTGATGGTCTTCGCCGAGTTTGCCGTCATTGCCTGCTCCGGCCGCATTGAAGTATCGAAGTGCAGCGTAGCGAAGCCGGCCTGTTTGGGACTGGAAGTGACACATTCGCTCGACATCCCACTTTGTCTGGCCGTATGGATTAATAGGTTTTTTCGCTAGTTCTTCCGTTATGGGTACTGTTTCTGGCATACCATAAACCGCCGCGGTGCTCGAAAATACGAATTTTCCCACACCGCAGGCCTCCATCGCTGTCACAAGATTATGAGTGTTGCAAACATTGTTTTGGTAGTATTTCAGAGGCTTTTCTACGGACTCGCCGACTTCTATGAAGGCAGCGAAGTGCATTACCGCTTCGATATCGTAATCTTTCAATACTTTTACAGCGGTTTCATAATCACCGAGGTCGCCTTTTATGAACGGCGTATCCGCGATGGCTTCTTTATGGCCTTTACTTAAGTTGTCGAGAACGATGGGGTTGTGGCCTTTGCTGGCCAGCATCGCTGTCATATTGCTTCCTATGTATCCGGCTCCGCCGCAGACTAATACATTCATATTTATCCTTCCGTGCCTTTTTGTAAATTTCGTATGATAAGATTTATTATCTCTGCTTCGAGTTTCGAATCCCTGCCGAGGTCTATCCATCGAACCGGTTCTTCCTGGCGTTGGTATTCGATGCGCGTGATATCGGATTTTTCGCGTGCGAATATGCTGAAAGCTCTCATTTGCGAAACATCGAGCGGTTCGGGCCTTGAGAGCCGATGGACTGTTACAGTACAGTCTATGCAGATTCGCTTGTTTTCCTCGGTGATTTGGATTGTTGCGGTTCGCCTTATGCTGTGGATGTTGGCCTCAAAGGCTTGTTTGCCTGTGACATTATCGGCTCGCCATAGTTCGAAGAACTGTGCGGCGGGCAACGCGCGCGCGCGAAGGATGCCGCGTTGTTCATCGATGGTTTCAAAACGAAAGTGCATCCCGGCAAGCACCTGATCAGCGGCGGCAACGGCCTGCTGCTTATCGATATTGCTGATACAACGGGTCTCGGTAAGCTGTGGCGCAGCGCAACCCGAGATCATCAGGGTAAGCATACACATTACCACAGCCAGTTCCTTATATAAGTGTCTGGTTATTTGTTTTCTTTGTCGTATCATTGCCGGTTTTCCTTTGCGGCTTTCATTCTGCGCTGATACATTGAGGAGCCTACTTTTCGCAATGTTTCGATTGTCTCGGGGTATGGTGTGTCACAGATATCGACAAGGCCAATCTGGTAGTTTTCACCATCGCCTCTTCCGGTTGTCGCCTGGGAGTTGAATGTGAACCAGTGCGCGCCAACAATGTTTGGGTTTTCCTGGGCTGTGGTCATATATCGTTTGAGCAGGTATGCTCGGTCCTCCTGATCGCTCGCGCCTTTAAGGCCTGTCGATAGCATGCCGCGGTCAAGGGCCCCAAAGTGAAACTCCGTGGACATGATGGGTTTATCAACACTGGGCAACGAGAAGTGTTCCATGCAAAAATAGTAGGGATTATAGCTTACGACATCGCAGTACTTGTCGGCTGCGGCAAGGATGTAATCATTGTGTTTATGAAATCTAGAGCCCAGGTAAAGTTTGTCAGGAACGGTGCGCTGCATTTCTTCTTTGCAGATTCGGTAATAGGTCTCGAGCAATTTTTCATAAAACGCAGAGGCATCCTCGCTTGCTTTTGCAATATCGATTGGTTCGCTATTTTCCAGAATAGCTTGAAATGATGAAAATTCCGCAGCCCAGGCTTCATTGAGTTTTTCAATTGTTCCGTGTTTTTTACGCAGGTCTTCTACGAGAACTTTTTTTGCGTTAAGCCCTCTATCTGAGGTAAGCACCTGACTAAGCATATCTTTAGGACAGAGCCATTCAATTTCGTTGTCTATGAAATAGCCTATGCACCAGGGGTCGCTACCGGTTATCTCAGACTGGTTTTCAAGAACGCTGCGCAGGTTTGCACGGAAGCTCTCATCGAAAGGGTCGGGAGTGCGATTTGTAATTCTGTCGCTCCATGGGTGAATTATCACGGTGTAGGGATTTTTGCGCATTAAATATGTTTGTTCTTCGGTCCATGCTGCCAGCGTGTTAAGCCCCCAGCTTCGCATTCTTCTGTGGTTGAGCTTACGGGTATGCTCTGTCCAGTTACTACCGTATTTTCGGTAGCGGTTTAAGCCGAGAAAATCGAACTGGACTGTGCCTTTCTTTTCGGCATCTGTTTTGCTGTAGAACTGCTCGAAGTTTCCTTTGTTTTCTGGCAGGTCTGCGAAATACTCTTCTCTGCCGGTAATTCTGGTATCGGCTCCCCGCGGATTTACAGAGTTTGAACCTGCTGACCAGAACAATCTGCCTTTGGGGTCAACAAGCCACCAGAAGCCGTCAATTTTTTCGGTGCGGAAGTGCCCCTTGGCTTCAAGCTTAGGTCCGTCTTTCCAGCCGCCGTATTTATTGAAACTCGCAGGTGCAGGGTGTTGCTCCAGATCGCCTTGTTCCTTTCGGCGGTATTTTGTCAGATCTTCAATGTTATGCGTTTTGCCGGGCCAGTCATCATGTGCATATTGCCCGAATTTATCAATGAAAGGAAAAAAAGCATCCGGGTCTTCGGCCAACAGTTTTGGCAGTATGTACCTGGCGGCACGGGCATTTTTAAAAGCGATTTTCTGAGATTCAGATGCCGGGGCGACGGTGACCTGGATAAATCGAATATCAGCCGGGTCAATGGTATGCCAGTGTGTCATAAACCCTCCGGGCAATCCTGACATTCCATCGAATCTTGTCAGCGACTCAAAGTTTTCTTTTAGGGCTCCTGTTCGATATAAAAAGGCTTTTACATCTTTTCGCTGCCCACCTATGAGGCGTCCTTCTATTATTGATGAATTGCCCCAGTCGGTTGCACCCTCATTACCAACGAAACATCTTATGTGAGCATCCTGCTCGGTGAGGTTGGTCATATTAACGGCAATGTGTGCGTAGTCTGAGCAGTCCCATTTGTCTTGGCCGGGAGTCAAGCGTATTTGGCCGGATTGGCCCGGTTCTATTTCGAGAACAAGCGAATCTTCCCGCCAGGTGTAGCTGCCGCGATTTACCTGCACTGCATCTTTGCAAGAATCGCAGGAAAAATCTACCAACGCCTTATCGTCTCCTGCAGGGTTATTGGCGTGTGTGCGATCCGTGGTAGCTGAAGCGCAGGACAGGCCGATTAAGCTTAGGGCCGAGAGTATTGCGATTAATGTTTTTTGCATAATACATTCCTTACACAACTGCGAAAACCTTCCATCGGATGGTAATTTTATAAAAATAACCCAAACTATCAAGCAATAAGTGGTTATCAGGTTAATAAAGAGTGTTATGGTTAAAGGCGCCTTTGCAATAGTGTCGATATATTGATATTGAGGTCTTTGAAGGAGAATCATCATAAGCTCTGTTCAGGTCAATAAGCTTAGTCAATCACTTTCCCGGCTGCCTATGGGCAGGTATGGGCAGGATTTTCTGCATTATCTTCAGGTCGAGGCAGGCCTTGGCATCAATAGTATTCTTGCCTACGGCAGGGATCTTCGCGGCTTTCTGGAACATTGTGAGCAGGAAAACATCACAAGCTGTGAGAAACTGGAGCCTGCGGATGTCCAGCATTATCTTGGCCTGCTTTCGCGACTGGGCAGAGAGGAAACATCAATTAAACGGGCTCTTGTAGCGATAAAGATGTTTTTGCGGTTTTGCGAGATGGTCGGGCTTGTCAATGAGGATTTCAGCGGGGTGCTCGAAGGGCCTAAGGCCTGGCAAAGACTGCCGGTTAGCTGCGGCGTTGAACAGATAAAGAAGCTGCTGGATGCTCCCGATCCTCAGGAGAGGTACTACTGGCGCGACCGTGCGATACTGGAGCTGCTTTACGGCTGCGGACTTCGGGCGTCTGAAGCGGCGGATTTGCTCACACCGGATGTCAATCTCGACATAGGATACCTGCGATGCAAAGGCAAAGGCAACAAAGAGCGGATTGTTCCGATAAGCAAAATTTCAGGCCAGGTGGTTACTGAATATCTCAATGAAACCAGGGTGAGTCTTGTAAATGAAAACAGCGGCCAGAGATTATTTATTTCGCGAACAGGCAGGCCGATGGGTCGTATAGAAATCTGGAGGGTGGTAAAAAAGTATGCTGCGCGAGCGTCGATGCCGGCAAAGCTGACGGCGCATACGCTTAGGCATTGTTTTGCTACCCATCTGTTATCGGGCGGCGCTAATCTTCGCAGTGTTCAGGAGATGTTAGGTCATGTTAGTATCGCTACAACACAAATCTATACTCATGTTGATCAGAAACGGCTGCGCAAAATTCATAAGGAGTTTCACCCAAGGCAATGAGCAAAACAAGCGTCGGTTTTGTGAATACAAGATAAATTCGTTAAAATTGCTGATCAATGCGGAAACTTTATTGACGCAGACGCCCGGATGTGTTTATAATAACCGGCGTAAAAGGCGGTATTTCCTGCGAGGTCGTAAATGAAAATTTTTCGGACACTTCTTGTTCTTCTTATACAGTTAGCGATAGCGTCGCCGGTGGTTTTTCCAGCGGAAAACGGCGATGAGCCCGCGACAGAGCAAGTATTGGCCGAGGAAAACTCCAGCTTACAAGCACAGCACAATATCAATCTCGAAGCACTTATCAACGGCTCGACTATGCAGATTCGGAT
>Ga0207421_10003994_pt1 | contig 17292 bp, 15 predicted proteins | sample SodLakKL_010_SED_4_FD_187542 | JGI IMG/M metagenome (GOLD analysis project Ga0207421, IMG submission 187542) | Alkaline sediment microbial communities from Lake Tanatar, Kulunda Steppe, Russia - 8KL_010_SED (SPAdes) (version 2) | ecosystem: Environmental > Aquatic > Non-marine Saline and... | reverse complement strand
TATAGCCGGGAATATGCGGCGTTCAGCTATCCTGCGGTCAAGATGCAGTTCCATGTTGCCGGTTCCTTTAAACTCTTCATAAACTACATCATCCATGCGGCTGCCGGTTTCAACTATAGCTGTAGCAAGCACCGTTAGCGAGCCGCCACCATCAATATTTCGGGCAGCCCCAAAAAACCTTTTAGGCTTATAGAAAGCAGAAGGGTCAATACCTCCTGAAAGGGTGCGACCGCTGGGCGGTATTACCAGGTTATAGGCCCTGGTCAGCCTGGTAATGCTGTCAAGCAGCACTGCAACGTCGCGACCCTGTTCTACCAGGCGCTGTGATCTTTCCAGAACCAGTTCTGCTATATGAATATGGTTTTCAGGTTTCTGATCAAAAGTAGAACTAACCACGTCTGCATTAACGCTGCGCTCCATATCGGTAACTTCTTCAGGCCTTTCATCGATCAGAAGGATAATTAATTCGATATCAGGGTGATTGACGGAAATGCTGTTGGCAAGCTGCTTGAGCAGCATGGTCTTACCTGCTTTTGGTGGAGAAACGACCAGGCCCCTTTGTCCTTTTCCGACGGGCACCAGCAGGTCAATTATCCTGGTGGAGAGAATGTTAGATTTGGTTTCCATGCGAATAGGATCATCGGGGTGAATAGGAACCAGGTTGCGGAAACCTTTGCGGTTCGACATTTTTTCAGGATCTTCTCCGTTGATCTGTTCAACCTGAAGAAGAGCATAATACCTTTCGCTGTCCTTTGGAGGCCTGATTCGCCCACTTATTATATCACCGGTTCTCATGTTAAAGCGGCGAATCTGCGAAGCGGAAATATAAATATCATCCTCTGAAAAATAATATTTCTTGCGTCTAAGAAAACCGAACCCGTCCGGCATTATTTCCAGCATACCGGAAGCCGTATGCTGATCTCCGTTTTCCGAGAAAAGTTTAGTCAGATTATCAATCAATTCCTGCTTGCGCATGGTTGACTGGCCTTTTATTTCATGTTCCTTAGCCAGTCGGTGCAGCTCATTTAAAGTCATTGTTTTTAACTTGTCAGTATCCAAAACCAAAACACCATCCTTTATATTGTACCTCCGGACCTGAATAACAGGTATGCTGCCACAAAATAACCTGCGAGCACCAGGACCATATCAAACCCTATACGTCCTAATTGTTTTTCTGATTTATAAGTCAAGCTAAATATTACTATAGTTGAAATTATAATTACCATAATTGCCGAGACAAGGTGGCTGCCTGAAGCGGCATGAAGCAGAGGGCCCTGGCGGTAAAATATGTCTGCAATAAAAACCACCAACATGTTCATAAAGTTTGCTCCGAATACGTTGGCAACAGCCATATCTACATATCCAAGCCTGACAGCTGACAGCGTTGTTACGGTCTCTGGCAGTGAGGTGCTGATTGCCAGCAGTATTGAGCCAATCAGGGTGTGCCCCAACCCTGTAGTAATAGCGATGCGATCAGCTGCACTGGTAATTAATACTCCTGTTATTATGATTAACCCGGCCGCAAGAGCAAAGTTAGTTAAGGCTTTCTTTGTTGAAACTCTATCGCCGTCCCTGTAAATTTCCTTACTGCCCGCAGCAAGCACCGGATTTCTTTGGTCGTAACGGAAAATAAACCTGCTGCCCATGATATATACTAACGCTATTAGCAATGTTTCCAGGCCAACCCAGCCGATAGGCACATAAATAAACCCAAGCAGCGCAAGCGCAGCAAGACAAATCGTAATAATACTTAATGAAGCAGTGATAATATGTCCGCTGCTGATAATCGAAGTTAACGGGCCTTTCCCTGACGATATATCTATTACTGCTAACAAGGCCAGGTTAAACAAGCAGCTGCCCAGGATATTACCAAGGGCCAAATCGGGCGAATCAAGCGCTACCGCACTTAAAGTGGTTACCAGTTCCGGCAGAGAAGTTGCCAGGGGAAGCAGCAGGGCTCCGATCCAGGCGCTGCCTATACCGGTATTCTCAGAAATTATTGCTGCATTTCTTGTTAATTTACTACCAGCAAAAACTATTAAAACAGCACAAAGGAAAAACTGTATCCAAGGATTAATCATTTTGCTCCCGTAAGTTTAACCGTATATATAATATAAACATCTAAAAGTGAGGGTGAACATAAACTATTATCCTTTATGAAGGGGGAATAAAATTTAAATGCCGCAAAAAAATAATTGGATATGAAATTTCATAAAGTAGATCTTAAGTAATAATATGATATTAAAACCTTGCTGTAAAGAGTTATTCGCTATAAATTACTTTTTTCCTGCATAGAGGCTGCAAAAAAGTAACAGCTTTATCAGGTTAGAAACGGATTCCCGGAAGCTTCAGCTTTAACAGTCGTTGCCGGCCCATGACCGGGATAAACTTTTGTTTCAGGAGGAAGGGTGAGCAGCTTCGATTCAATACTTTCAATTAAACTTTCATAGGTTCCTCCGGCAAGATCTGTCCTGCCGATTGAACCGGCAAAAAGTGTATCTCCACAAAATACTGCCCCGCTGCCAAGGAGGCAAATTCCGCCCTCAGTATGACCGGGCGTTTCTAAAACCTGCAGCTTCAGGTTGCCGAATGAAACCTCATCCCCTTCAGCTAAAAACTGATCGGGAAAAGGCTGCTTCTTCAAAATTAATTTAAGGCCGAAGCCCGGGTTCTGGTATAGCTCAAGATCTTTCCTGTTTAAAAGAATCGGCACAGAATACTCCTGCTTGAGTTTTCCATTGGCACCAATATGGTCAACATGAGCATGTGTATTAATTATGTATTTAACTTTAAGGCCAAGCCTGTCAACCAGGGCTATGATAGACTTGCCTTCGGCTCCGGGATCAATAATTAAAGCTTCCCTTGTATCAGGGCAGGAAACAATATAGCAGTTAGTTGCAAACATGCTGACAGTAAGGGAATTAATATCCAACAGATCATTCTTCCTTTCCATATCGACTGAAATACTCAACCGGCTTAAGAAAGCTAACTTTCAAGAATCATATTTACTGCTGCGAGAATATCTGTTAAGTCTTTCATAGTGAGAGCCACTGTATCCCTTATTTTGCTTGAACCAACCATTAACAGGGGGACAGGGTTTGCAGTATGCTCACGGCTTGATAAAAATTCAAGGTTTCCATGGTCGCTGGCCAGCATCAAGAATGTTTCTGATTGATCAAGACCTGAAGAAATTGTCGAGATAAATCGATCAAGATCTGAAAGCACTCGTTTCGCTTCATCTCGGTCGGCCAGGTGGCCTGCCAGGTCACTTAAGAAATACTCAAACAAACAAAAATCATAGTCTTTGCTTATCTCCAGTAAGTGTGATGCACCCTGCTCAGGAGTAATTAAGGGAACATCAAAGCCCATACGACACAAGGTTTCGCTGGTTATATCCATGTAAAGCGCCCGACCTTCCTTTAAATCCTGCAAGCCATAGAAAGGCAGACCCCCATAATAAGTAATGAGCGTAGAGCATGAATAACTGTTGCCAGGCAAGCCGCGTTTAAGCATTTCAAAAAAAGCAGGCCGGTAAGCATTGGCAAAGTTTACTTTATATCCCCTTTTCTTTAGTTGCAGAAAAATACCTTTATCTGAAAGCAGTTTGCGCAATCTTTCATCAGGAAATCCATTTAAATGATAACCAAGGTGGGCAGGCGCATTGTGACCGGTAAAAATAGAAGCCTGGCCGGTAGCACTCTGAGGCAAACCATTAACACCCATTACAGCATCAAGGTCAATAAGCGAAGCATCTTTGCCAGTAAAGCCGGCTGCTTCAATAGTAAGATCCAGTCCGTTCAAAAGGCTAGAAATACCGGGAGTTTTATTATCAGTAAAAGGGTTCCCCGGCTCATTTGGGCCAAGTCCTATTCCGTCAACAAATATAAAAAGCAGGCGCAAGTTAATGCCTCCGTCTTATTCCTCTGTTTCATCATCACCGGGAACATCATTATCAGGATCTTCTTCAGGCTCCTCAAACTCAAAGTCTTCAGGATCAAATTCAACTTCCCACTCTTCCGGACGCTCGCCCAGGTCCACTTCGACTTCTCTTCTATCGCCGTCACGGTAAAATGTCACTACCGTAGTATCCCCGGGATAATAGTCCAGCAGTCGATCAAAGAGCTGTGCTATATACTGTATTTCCCGACCATCCATGGCTACAATAACATCTCCTGCCTGTAAACCGACTTCTTCTGCAGGGCTATCCGGCGCAATATCAAGGATTAAAACACCATTATCAGGCTCTACGTCGCTGAAAAGAGGCCAGTCATCTACCACCACTCCAAGATGTGGCCGGATCACTTTGCCATGCTCAAGGAGATCATCAACCACTCTTTTTACAGTGTTACTTGGGATGGAAAGACCAATGCCCTCGACACCCATTAAAGAAATTTTTGCAGTATTGATCCCGATGATTTCACCTTCAAGATTAACCAGCGGCCCTCCACTGTTACCGGGATTTACAAGTGCATCAGTTTGCACAAAAGAGTAAGCAAAATCACTACCGGGAAACCTGACCTGGCGATCAACAGCGCTGACTATACCTGCAGTTACCGTCTGCTGAAAATATCCAAGTGGATTTCCGATGGCGGCTACAGTTTCTCCTACTCTTAGCTGTCCTGAATCCCCAAGCGACATTGCAGTTAAACCGGTTTCATCAATTTTAAGCAGGGCAAGATCTGTTAACGTGTCTTCTCCGACAATTTCTGCATCATATCTCCCTTTATCGGGAAGCAGAACAGAAATACTGTCTGCACCTTCAATTACGTGGTGATTAGTTATTATGTGACCGTCAGAAGAAATGATCACACCGGAGCCAGACTCGGCAGGCTCTAAGCTTTCTTCGCCAAAACGGCTTACAAACACCTGCCTGCTCACCCCAACAACTGCAGGCATTACTTCTTCTATCACCTCAATAATGCAGGGTGATGCAGCAGGCTGCAGCTCAGGGTCAGGCACCTCTGCTTCTTCTTCGGGATCAGTTTCAACTTCTTCCTCAGCAACCGGCGGTCCAGTTACTTCTGGAGCAAGAAAGTAAACGAAAAGCCCGTAAATGAGAGCTGCTCCAACAATAATACCAAGCAGACCAAAAGCCAGGTAGCCAATCAATGACCAGAAGCCTCCACGGTTTGTGTTTTTATAATAATTGTTGTGGTCCATAAGATATACCTCCTAATAAATACAGTGTAGCTCACACAACAGATATCGTAAAGAGCTTGCGGTAAAAGTATAGTAGTAGACTCTATTAAAAGCTATCCAGAATGCAGGTTTAAAATACCGTCATCAGAGGTCCGGTATATCTCTGCACCAAGCTCAATTAGCTTCTGTTCAAATTTATCATAACCACGATCAACGTGCTCCACTGCACTGATCTGACTTTCTCCGTCAGCGGTTAATGCCGCTATGATTAATGCAGCGCCGGAACGCAGATCGGTTGCTGTAACAGGCGCTCCTGACAGGGGAACTCCACCCTCAATCAAAGCAGTCCGGCCTTCTACCTTAATCCTGGCACCCATTCTTTTTAACTCATCTACATGGTTAAATCGCCCGTCGAAAACATTTTCTGTAATAACGCTTAAACCTTTGGCAGCTGTAAGTAATACCATGCCGGGTGGTTGAAGATCGGTCGGAAAGCCTGGATAAGGAAAAGTTTTTAAATCCGAGGGCACAAGGGGAGAAACATATTCCACTGTGATTGATTCGGGTTCAACTTCGACCTTGCCTCCAATTTCAATAATTTTAGCTGTTATGGCTTCAAGGTGCTTCGGAATAACATCTTCTACAGTTATTTTACCACCTGTTGATGCAGCAGCCATCATAAAAGTGCCTGCCTCTATTCTATCGGGAATTACAGAATGCACAGCCCCATTAAAGTTTTTAACACCTTCAATTCTGATCACATCAGTCCCCGCACCTTTGACAGAAGCTCCCATAGCATTTAAAAAGTTTGCCAGATCAACAATTTCCGGTTCCTTGGCAACATTCTCAAGAATAGTTTTCCCTTCAGCCGCCGCTGCAGCCAGCATTAGGTTTATTGTTGCTCCAATACTGACAACATCGAAATAAATTCTCGCTCCGGTTAATTTTTTGGCTGACAGTTTAATCATACCATGTTCAATGTTTATGTCAGCCCCAAGGGCGGTAAACCCTTTTAGATGCTGGTCAATTGGCCTCGGTCCCAAGTCACAACCACCGGGTATAGGAACTTCAGCCTGCCCAAACCGGCCCAGAAGGGAGCCCATAAAATAATATGAGGCTCTCATTTTTTTCACCAGGTCATAGGCAGGAGCTATTTTTGTTAAATTCCCCGGCTTTAATTCAATTGTGTCCCGGCCCCGCCGGCGGATTGAAACACCAAGGTTCTCAAGTATGTTGATCATAGTTCTTACATCTGTTATATCAGGCAGATTTTCAAGGGTTACCATTTCTGATGTCATAACTGCTGCGGGAAGCAGGGCAACTGCGGAGTTTTTCGAACCGCTTATCCTAACTTTGCCCGACAAGGTTTTTCTTCCCTTGACAATAAACTTTTCCATATTTACCTCCTGTAAGCTAAAATCTATCCTTATAAAAAACTCATCCCTTATAATATAACTTTTTTTGCATGAATGGTAGTTTTTTTCTAAGGCAGTTGTTCTGGCATAAAAGTATCAGCCTCGATATTTCCGGTAAAAGCATTAACGTAATGTAACATGTTTTCTCCAAGCTGAATTCTCCAAACAGGAGGTATTTCCCATTTTTCAGCCTCGTATTCTGCGCTAAAGTATCCTAATTCAACACTTTTAATATTTACCGGTTGTTCACTTGGCCCCAGCAAATCAACAAGGTTAGCCAGGGCATCAGTTGCTGAGATTACTTCCATTTCTCTGGGTGGAACCCTTTCAACCGGATTCAGCCAGGATATTTCTATCAAATCAAGAGCACCTGAATCGAAATAGGCCTGTAATTGGCTGGCATAAATGGGTTTGCCATCCAACAATCTGTGGTATTTTAGAACAATCTTTTCTGAATCCGTTACTTCCATGCGGTCATATGCCAATCCTTCCGGCATAATAAGTTCTTCACTAATAAATGACTCCAGTTTATCCTTTAACTGCTCTTCATCCGGTTCATTTCCATTGTAACCAAATTCAAGGGAGGGCTCAAATGTAATCCTTATCAAGCCACCCGGATAGACATAGGCTGTCTTGTTATCTACCTTGTAAGCGGTAGCATTCTCCGCCTCTACAATTCCGGCGCCCTTTTTAATAAACAGCTGTAAAATGTCACCCTGAAAGCCGACTGCAGGCGCTACCGATAAAAAATCGCCGACTTTTACCGAACGATCAAGGGGTGTTTCCAGATTGTAATTATTCTCATTCAGGAAAGCTTCTGTTTCCTGTATATCTTCTGCTGTAACAGCTACGGTTGTCAGGCGGCCAAAGTCAGGCCAGAAAAGGTGGTAACCCAAAAAAAGGTTTAGTCCGGTAAAAGCAATGATCAATATAGTTTTGGCACGACCGAGATTCACAACAAATCCTCCTCCCTGAGCGGTTCCAATTCAAAGGCAGAAAGAATAAACTGTTCGTTATTAATTGTAATTAACCATACCGGCTTGCCGGTATAGCCCGATTGAGATGTTATTATAGCATAACCAAGGTAAATATCTTTGAGAATTATTAAGCTGGCTCTATCAGGAAACCCTTCCTGGTATTGGCTTACAGCTTTCTCAAGAGCCTCATTCCAGGAAGCTGCGGGGGTTAACCCGTTTTCCGGGACAATTGGGTTTTCGACTTCAAATAATGACCTTGCATAATGAATCAAACCGCTATCATTATATAATGCCCGAGTCGATTGGCTTATGAGTATAGGATACCCATCCAGGTAGGCTTGCCACTCTGCACTGTAATGAGTAGTATCCCCCCAACCTGACAGCTCCAGGGCTTCAAGGCGCATGCTATCCGGCCAGCCACCATGATAGCTGATCAGACTGCTGCTGGTAACAAGGGCTTCACTATAAGCTGATGTGGCTTGCCCTTCTTCAAATCGGGGCGCTGAATATTCCAGGCCGGTGTCTGTTAAACGCAGGCCCCTTTCACCATCAGTATAGATCAAACCTCCTTCTTTTTCCTCTATAACCCTGGCCATGCTGTAGTCAACAAAGAAAGTTTTCAGAATTAAGTCCTGGTCTAATGTCTCGGGCCGCATGTTATACTCACCTATAAATACTGTCTCAACCGGAATATAAATAGTTTCTTCTACCTCCAACCGGGAAACTCCATGATCTGCCAACAACTCATCCGTCAAAACAACTGAAGCAACTTTATTATCTACCTGAATATTATCCATAAATTCAGCAAACTGCTCAGCTTTCCCGGGAGGCAGCAATAAGTTAAGTTTGTTATTATTTGAGTCAGACAATACCAACCGAAAATTATCATTAACAGCATATAAATCTACCTTTTCAATTTCACTGTAATCCACTTCATTAAGCCATGGCTGATCTTCACCTACAGGCAGATTAGGCTGCATATAATATGAAAGCAGATGCCTGGAGTCTGAAGGCACCTCATCTTCATCAATTAAAGCATCTAAACTGATTTGCTGTAAGGTAATTGACAGCAAATTCCACATTTGATCAAAGTCGGGACTGCCTTTTTTATAAACATAAAGCTCTCCTTCGTTATGGAGTGCGATTTTTTTAGGCTCGATAACCCTCTCCAGCTCCCGCGGTTGTTCTACAACTATTCTTTCATATATATCCTGCTCTAAAACCTGAGCCGGTACTTGACCATACCAGAGCTGGTAAGTCAGCAAAAGACTCAAACCAACAAGGATAAAAAGCAGTATGCTTTTAACTGTTTCGATCATTTTTTCATTCCTTATTTTCCGTTATAACGTGGCAGGGTAAAGTTTACGACAGTCCCACTACCCTGCTTACTTTCTATCCAGATTGAACCACCGTGGCTTTCTATAACTTTACGGGCAATAGACAGGCCAAGGCCGGTCCCCCCGAAGTCACGGCTGCGCGTTTTCTCAACCCTGTAAAAACGTTCAAAAACTTTTGGCAGTTCTTCTTCAGGAATACCGCTGCCGGTATCCTCAACTGAAACCTTGATAAGGCTGCCTTCATCAGATGCTCTGATGTAAATAAAACCGCTGGGTGGAGTAAACTTAACGGCATTGTTCAGCAGGTTTGAAAATACCCGCACCACTTTATCCCTATCTACATACGCTACAGCACTGCCAGGCTCTATTTCAAGCGTTATCGTGGGGAATGAAACTTTAAGCTTTTGTCTCAACTGTTCAACTGCTTCATTTGCCAACCCGTAAAGATCGACTTCGCTTTTTTGCCAGTAAGTCTGGCTTGCATCCATTTGTGAAAGAACAAGCAGGTCTTTGACCATTGCTACCATTCGGTCAGTCTCAACGGCGAGCACTTTTAGAAAACGATTCCTAACATCAGGCTCTTCTGCCGCTCCATCAAGCAGAGTTTCGACATAACTTTTAACCGTTGAAAGCGGGGTCCTTAATTCATGCGAAACATCCGCTACAAACTCTTCCTGACGCCTGGCTAGTTCACGTTCCTGGGTTATATCATGCAAAACCATCAGGGTCCCATCCAGCTTACCTTTATCAACCTTGAAAGGAGCAATCTTAACTTCAAGGGTACAGTCTGGCATAGTACTGGATACCTCTGCTTTTAAAGGCTTTTGGCGGCGAATAAACCTGCGCATTTCCTGTGAACCAATCAGGTTTCTCAGCAGCGTGAATCCTGAACGATTTAATTCCGGCACTTTAAGCTTAAGGTTGCCAAGCAGGCGCTGGGCTGCAGGATTAACCTGTATCAGGCTTCCCTTGCCGTCAAGTGCAACAATACCATCACTCATGTTGTTAATTATTGCCTCAACCTTGCTTTTCTCTGACGACATTTCATTTATTGTAAAGCTTAGCTGATCCGCCAGGTAATTAAACGTATCGCCAAGACGTCCAATTTCATCAGACGTTTGCACTTTTATTTTACGGGAAAAATCGCCACGGGCCATATAATTAGCCTGTTCGGTTACATCTCCAATAGGCAGGGTAATTGTTTTGGTTAGCACAATCCCCAGCAAAAAGCTAACAGCAAGGGCAAGGCCTACTCCTGACAGTAAAATTGTTTTAACTTCATTGAGAGTATCATCAACTGACTGTAAAGATCCACTTAAGTAGATAACGCCAAAAGTGTTCTGGTCGTTGACTATGGGATAGGCCAGGTAATAGCGTCGTTCATCACTTGCCGGATCATAGCGAATTTCATCGCTTAAATTGCCAGCCAAAGCCCTGGTTATTTCATCCCTGATTAAACGCCTGCCAATCATAGCCTGACTTCCAGATGTTCCGACCACATGGGCGAAATCATCCAGGATAATTATTTCCATTTCATGCAAGTCCCTGAATTCACGAGCAAGGCGAATCGTATCCTCTTCAGCAAACTGCCTCTCTCCAAAGCCGGGTTGCACAAATACAGAAAGCAGACGGGCCTGGTTTTCCAGGCTGTCCTTGTAATTTCTAAGGTAATATTGCTCCAGTGATTGGACAAGATAAACGCTGATTAACTGCAGAGAAAAAAGAACTAACATTATATATATAAAAATTATTTTCCACTGGAGGCTTTTAAAAAACTTACCCCCGCCTAAAGAAATAGCCGACACCCCTTTTTGTATGTATATATTCAGGCTTAGCCGGATCTTTTTCTAACTTTTCACGTAAACGGCGAACCGTGACGTCTACAGTGCGATCATCACCGATATAATCATAACCCCATACCTGGTCTAATAGCTGTTCCCTGCTGTATACATAACCGGGCTTAAGCATCAAAAAGACCAGCAAATTAAACTCACGCAGGGTTAACTCAACCGGCCTGCCTTCATTATAAACCTGGACCTCGTCACGATCTACTGTTATTTTTCCAACAGTCATAGTTCCCTTATCCTGGTCACTGTTACGAACTGAACTGCGGCGTAAAATAGCTTTAATCCTGGCAGTAACTTCACGTGCACTAAAAGGCTTTGTAACATAATCATCTGCCCCCAGTTCAAGGCCCAGCACTTTGTCCATTTCCATTTCCTTTGCTGTCAACATTACTATAGGAATATCGCAGCCTGACCTTATCTCTCGGCATACACTAAAACCATCTTTTATAGGTAGCATAATATCCAGGACTATTAAGTCCGGCTTTTCATTATGAACCATACTTAAAGCAGCCTCACCATCAAAAGCTGTTATAACATGGAAACCTTCTTTTTCCAAATTATACTTTAATATTTCAACAATTGGCTTTTCATCATCAACTACTAATATTTTTTCTGTCATTTTTAGAACACTCCGACTTTTTTAAAACATATATTCGCTGCTTTCTGGCAGAAAACCTTCCTAATAATTAGAGCATTTAAAAAAGCCCTTTCCCGCCAGGAAAAGGGCTTCAAGCACCTTTTTTATAGCATCAGGGATTAAAAAATCTTAATGGATCAATAGGTTTATGTTGATAGTAGCCCAGCCACTCACCGGTACCATCGTCCATCCTGATTTCAAAGTGCAGATGTGGGCCCGAGGAACGTCCTGTTGAGCCGACCCTGCCAATAACTTCACCTTTCTCGACCTGGTCTCCCTTATTCACAAGGTTTACTTCATTATGCAGGTAGAGGGTCCAGTATGATCCGTGATAGATAATAATATAATTGCCCTGAGATCCTCCGCGACCTGAAAACCAGACCACGCCACTATCGGCAGCCAAAATATTTCTTCCGAGATCGGCCGCAATATCAATGCCTGTATGCCACTCACTGAAGCCCCTTCCCGGCGTAATTTCGCCTCCATCTTCCACCGGCCAAATAAAACGACCGGAGCCTATGTTAGGAACCTGGGCAGTGCCATGGACTTCAAGCTGGGTTACCGGTTCTTCGACAACCTTTTCGCCGACTTTGCTTCTGGCAACCTCTACTCCGCTTTCCCTCGTAATATGGTAGGTTATCTCTTTAGTTCCATCTCTTCCTTCCTCAAGGACATCTTTCTGCACTATCCACATTTCTTCATCATATTCAACTTCTGTCGCGAAAGGAATCGGTTCCCGGACAGTAAGCTCCTCAAGTGTTCTTACGTTTACAAAAGCCGGCTCGATCGATTGAGAAGTATCTTGCACATATTCGTTCGGAATAAAGCCCGAATGTGTAGGGCTGGAAAGATTACCGGAATAACGACTAAAGAATGACCCCCTGTTCGTTGTTCCAGTTAAAGATGATGCCTGCATAGGCTTGCCACTGTTAGAACTGGCCAAATAAGCCACGGCTTCTTCTACGGTACTAACTTCGCTCGGCTCAACTCGGGCCGACTCTAAAGTCAGTTCGTCGGTCACTATAGATTCTAGTGTTGTTACATTACCCTGGTTGCGTGAATAGGCTGCAGCAAGAGAGGTGATCAGCAGATCAAGTTCACAGTCTTCCGGCAGGGCAAGGGCAGGGGTTCCATTAATTAACAATATTTTTGCATCAGTTAAAAGACCCAGAGAGCTGCGTATGGTCTGCTGAACAGTTTCGGTCTGCGTTTCACTCTCCGGCCTAAATTCTTTTATAAGAGCAATTTTCTTTCCAGGTTTGATATGCATGCCATAAAGCTCACCACATCGCTCCGTTAAATCATCAACAAATAGTTCAACGTCACTGGCATCTTGAACAACCCCAATCTCCCTGTCATCAATCATGACCACATAGACATAATTGCTTGAATATTCTAGCACGGCAAGCGAGGTAATCACACAAATTAAAGCTATTAACATATAATGAGGTGCTCTTATATTCTTAGCTTCCAGGCTTAGTTTAACACGTTCAAACACAGACTTCGGTTCCATTTAGAATGATCCTTTCTGCAACACATGATGTCTCCGAGTTATCACCCTAAGCACCTGTCGTCTGGCAATTGTATTGTGTATCTATGTAAATGCATTTTGCAGCCGAACGACACGGTAAAGACCTGACAGCAAATTAGTTGATAAAACAACTGCTATGATCGAAAAAACGGCATAGCTGTCGGGCAATCCGTTTATAAAGGAAGTATAGCATTTTATAAAAAACAAATCAAGCTTATCGGTTGGCTTCAAGACGGCGGGCAATCTCCTGTGCCGCGAGCTTTCCTGTAGCGGAAGCCTGGATAAGCCCCCTGGTTACTCCGGCGCCGTCCCCCACTGCAAATAGATTTTTCACTTCTGTTTCAAACTTTTTGCTTAGCTGCAGGCGGTATGAGTAAAATTTAACTTCAATACCATATAGCAGGGTATGCCTGGAATTTACACCCGGTGCAAGCTTGTCAAGGGCTTCAAGCATTTCAATAATGGCCATCAGGTATCGGTAGGGCATAACCAGGCTCAAGTCACCAGGGGTAGCTTCTCTGAGGGTTGGGCTGACCAATCCACGCTTTATCCTCTCCGGCGTAGAGCGCCTACCCATCAACAGGTCGCCAAGGCGTTGAACAATGACCCCGTCACCAAGCATATTCGCAAGGCTGGCAATGTAACGACCATAGCGGATTGGTTCTGTAAAAGGTTCTGTAAAGGTTTTACTGACCAGCAAAGCAAAGTTTGTATTATTGGTTTTTGTTTCCGCGAAGCTGTGTCCATTAACAGTAACGAGCCCTTCGTTGCCTTCTGTTACTACAACACCATATGGGTTCATACAGAAGGTTCGAATTCTATCATCAAAATGCCTGGTAAAGTAAATCAGTTTCGATTCATAAATCTGGCTGGTAAGCTTTTCCATTATAACAGCAGGCACTTCAACCCTGACCCCAAGATCAACTGGATTATTGACACCTTTAAGGCCCAATCTTTTTGACTCTTTATGCATCCATTCCGCACCAACCCTGCCTGGTGCGCAAACAACATAATCCGCATAATAGGTTTCGCCTGTATTAAGCTTGACTCCACGGACATGGCCGTTATCGTTTATGATTTCTTCTACTGATGTATTCATTAGTATATCCGCTGATTCTGTTAAATCCCGATACATCTTTTCCAGAACATGATAACAGTTCTCTGTGCCTAAATGCCTTATCCTGGCAGGAATCAGGCTCAATCCGGCAGCAGCAGCATTACGCTCCATGTCTTTTACTGCTTCCCGATCTTCACCATATACAGTATTCGAGGCCCCATAGGAAAGGTAAACTCGATCAATTTCATTAATTAGATCATCGATGCTTTCCTTTTCTGCAAATTCATCAAGAAAGCCGCCAAATGCGGAAGTAAGCGTAAGTTTGCCGTCGCTGAAAGCTCCGGCACCACCCCAGCCGCAGGTTACTGCACAGGGGTTGCAGCGCAGACAGCGACCATATTCACGCTGGGTTTTACAGTTGCGTTTTTCCAGGGGAGCACCTTTATCAATAATTAATACCTTTGCCTTGCCGGAAACAGATAACTCCAGGGCAGCAAAAATACCAGCAGGACCGGCACCCACAATGATTACATCATATTTGTTTGATGCCAACTACTCTCCACCCTCTTCCTTGATCCGATCACGGGCAACATTAGCAAACTTTGTAAAGCGATCAAGAAAGTATAGCTCTATCAGTCCTGTGGGGCCATTTCTTTGTTTTGCTATACTGATCTCAGCAATATTTCCCTTCTCAGAATCACGGTTATAATAAGATTCCCGGTAAATAAACATAACCAGGTCGGCATTAGCCTCAATGCCGCCCGACTCCATCAGGTCACTGAGGATCGGTCGACGGTCAGGCCTTTTTTCAACTGCCCGGCTTAACTGAGAAAGAGCAACAACGGGAACATCGAGTTCTTTAGCCAAAGCTTTCAGGGCCCTGGAAATTTCCGACAACTCCTGCTGCCTGCTTTCGGCGCGCCCGTAACCCCTCATTAGCTGCAGGTAATCAACAAATACTGCCTCCAGACCTTTTTCTGCTTTAAGGCGCCGGGCTTTCGCCCTAACCTCCATCACGGATAAACTGGCCGAGTCGTCAATATACAGGGGGGCATCGCTCAGAGGGCCGACAGCCTTTGTCAACTTCTGCCACTCCTCCTGAGAAAGAAAGCCCCTGCGCATATTTTGAGCATCAATTTGTGATTCGGCGCACAACAGGCGTGAGGCAAGCTGTTCTTTTGACATTTCCATACTGAAAAATGCTGTTGCCATTTTTTCCCTGACCGCCATTTGCTGGGTCATATTAAGAGCAAGGGTTGTTTTACCCATGCTGGGGCGGGCAGCGATGACAATCAAGTCAGACTTCTGAAAACCGGAGGTTAGTCTGTCAAGATCAGTAAAACCGGTTGAAAGTCCGGTAACTCCCTTTTTTTCATCATATAGCTTCTCAATATTATCAAAAGCTTTAACCAGAACATCTTTGAGCGATGCAAATCCCTGCTGCTTGCCCCTTTTGCCGATTTCAAAAATTAATTGCTCTGCCTCATCGAGGAATTCATCAACATTAGACGGGGCATCAAAACTTTTTGAAACGATCCCCGTAGCAGCATGAATAAGCGATCTCAATATTGCTTTTTCCCTGACAATCTTGGAATGATACTGCACATTAGCGGCAGTCGGTACAGCGTTAGCCAGGGTAACAAGATATGACCGGCCGCCTACTTCATCCAGGCATTGATTGCGTTGAAGCTCTTCTGATAAAGTAACGAGATCAACCGGCTCGCCCCGTTCGCTGAGAGAAATAATTCCCGAATATATCTTTTTATGAGCAGTACTGTAAAAGTCCTGCTCAGAAAGAAGTTCTGCTGCCGCGAAGATTGCCTCCCTGTCAATGATCATAGAGCCGAGCACGGATATTTCCGCTTCCTTACTCTGTGGTGGAACTCTATCACTTAAAACGACCATTTACGGCAACCCCCCTTTGCAGTTCCCTACTCCTCAGCTTCAACCTTAACCAGTATTTCTGCCTTGATACCGGAGTGCAAGCGAATTTCAGCTGTATAGCTGCCAACACTTTTCACCTGCTCTGAAAGCTCAATTTTCTTCCTGTCAACTTCAAAGCCTTCCTCTGCCAGCTTGCCAGCAACATCTGCCGCTGTAACTGAACCAAATAATCGACCGCCTTCACCAGCCGGCATTTTAAAATGAACTTCTCTATTTAATAATTTTTCAGCCTGCTCACGGGCTTTTTCTTCAAGTTCCCTGTTAAGCGCCTCTTCTTTTTCCTGACGCTGCTCCCATTCACGTAATCTGTGAGGGGTTGCTTCAACTGCCAGTCCTCTTGGCAGCAGATGATTGCGGGCATAACCCCTGGCAACATCTTTCAGTTCACCCTTTTTCCCCAGGTTAGGGATATCTTGCTCTAAAATAACCTGCATTTTTTTTAACTCCTTTCAAGTTGTTAGTTTTTAATTCGCTTTGACTACCCATCTATCCTGCAACAAAAACGGTGCCGGGCATAAGCTTCCGGCACCGTAAAAGGTTTAATGTCATTAGCAGCATTTATTCCATGCTAAAGGGCAGCAGGGCCATAATTCTTGATTTTTTAATTGCCCGGGTCAACTGCCGCTGATGTTTTGCACAATTACCGGATATACGACGCGGAAGGACTTTTCCGCGTTCGGTAACAAACCGCTTCAGCTTATCATATTGTTTGTAATCTACATCATCTACCTTCTCAACACAGAAGCTGCAGATCTTTTTTTTAGGCTTTCTACCTCTGTCTCGCCTCATGTAAATACCTCCTTCCACTAAAAGGGAACATCATCCCCGCTTATATCAAGGTCCTCGGTTTTCGGCTCATCAAAATCGCTGGACTTTGAAGATTCCGAGTCACGTCCGCTCCGTTCAAGAAACTGGACATTATCAGCTACAACCTCTGCAACCTTGCGGCGGATCCCTTCACTGTCATCAAATGATCTTACCTGCAGTCGGCCTGCTGCCGCAGCCATTTGGCCTTTTTTCAGGTAGTTGGCGCAATTCTCGGCCAGCTTCCTCCAGGTCACTATTTTAATAAAATCTGCTTCCCTTTCACCCTGTTGATTGGTGAATGGACGGTTAACTGCCAGGGTGAAAGTTGTTACAGCCACCCCGCCACCAGCAGTATAACGAAGCTCCGGATCATGGGTCAGTCGTCCAATTAACACTACCTGATTTAACATGAAAACACCGTCCTATTAAGTAAGTTATACAAGACTACTCATCAGCCGGCTTTTCTTCCTCACCTTCAGCTTCGCTGCTCTCAACTTCTGCTTCAGCAGTCTTCTCCTGGCTGTCCTGAGCAGGTTCCGGCGTTTCAGCAGTATCAGCACTTTCAGTTACTTCAGCTTCGCTTGCTCCTTCCGCAGCAGCA
>Ga0207421_10003993_pt1 | contig 17295 bp, 17 predicted proteins | sample SodLakKL_010_SED_4_FD_187542 | JGI IMG/M metagenome (GOLD analysis project Ga0207421, IMG submission 187542) | Alkaline sediment microbial communities from Lake Tanatar, Kulunda Steppe, Russia - 8KL_010_SED (SPAdes) (version 2) | ecosystem: Environmental > Aquatic > Non-marine Saline and... | reverse complement strand
ATAGGTTTTGATTTACGCTTCCTTGGAGCGAGTTTTTACGTCCTGTTTGCCGAATTTCCGGACCACTGGAACTCATTATCATTATGGTGAACAGTTACGTTTTTTTTATAACTGTCCACCTGGCTTCATAATGAGGTTAAAGAGGTATGGACAGACAACAGGGATTGACAAAGCTTTCAAGCTCTGTTGAACTCTTAGTGCAGGATATTATTTTGTCGCTAAAGCACATACCCGGACAAACAAACTGAGCCATGCCTACATATTACTATCAGGCCCTGAACAGTGAAGGCAGAAAGAAAAAGGGATACTGCGAGTGCGAGAGCCAGGCCAGGGCTTTCAGCCATCTCCAGGAACAGGGCCTGACTCCGCTCAAGCTAACTCGGGTTAGAGATGAGATGACCCGGGCCAGATCGTGGCTGCGACTCAGCCTGCCCATCCACAGAAGGGTCAGAATTGAGGAGGCCTTTTATTATCTGGGTCTGATGCTCCAGGGCGGCGGATCCCTGTCCCAGAGCCTGGATCTTTTGGGCCGCATGGGAAAAGGCAGGGCAGGTCAGGTCTGGCTGGACATCAGGGACTCATTGGAGTCAGGAAATTCCTTTTCCTGGTCCCTGGAGCAGCACCCCAGCATCTTCCCCCGGGTCTACATCGGGATGATCCAGGTTGCGGAAAAGGCGGGCAGGCTGGGGGAAATCCTGGAGCGCATAGCCAGCTACGAAGAACAGCGCAGGGAGATGCAGGGTAAGCTGCTGACAGCCATGGCCTATCCCATGGTGGTACTGCTCATTGGAATGGGGGCCATCTATTTCCTGCTGTCCAGGGTTATGCCCAACATTGCCGGGATATTCGAGGCTTCGGACCAGGATCTGCCCATGAATACCAAGGTCCTTCTCGGCGCGGGCCAATGGCTGGAAAGCTACGGCTTTATTCTGCTGATAGTGCTCCTGGGTCTGGCATTGGCCGCTTACAACGCCTACAAGAGGATCCCTGGAATCAAATACAGAGTTGATTCCAGGCTCTGGAAGCTTCCCCTGGTCCGGGACGCTATTCTGGCCAGGTTTTCAGGTCTGCTTTCCTTTCAGCTCAAAGCCGGAATATCTTTGGTGCAGGCTATGCGGGGAGCGGTGCAGGGCGTGGGTTCCGCCTTCTTTCAGGAGCGCATGGAAAAGGCTGCGGACGAGGTAGCCACCGGCCGGTATCTGGATCGGGTTCTGGCAGGACAGGGGATTTTCCCCCAGATGTACCTCACCGCCCTGGGTGCAGGCCAGAAGGCAGGGCAGCTTTCAGGTTTCCTGGAACGCTTGAGCCGCATCCTGGAAAGGGAGGTGGACAATACCCTGCGCCGGATCGTGGGCCTGGTGGAGCCTTTGCTCATCCTGCTTCTGGGACTGATTGTGGCCTTTTTTGTCCTGGCGGTCATGGGTCCGATTTTCGATCTTACAGCCCAGGTGTAACTTCCTGTTTACCAGATGTGTTTCTACTCCCAGGCGAGTCCTGATGAAGCCATTTTCCCCCTTCCACGGCTGGATACGGGATCCTCTTTTTTATCTGCTCCTGATGCTGGGTTTGACAGCCTGGTTTCTGCCGGATCCCGGATTCACTCCCGCCCTGTGGTGGCTGGCAGCCATGGCCTTTGTGGAGGAGTTGATTTTTCGGGGCCTGATACAGGAAGGTATCCACAGGCTACTGAGATACCGCTTTCGGATAGGCCCCATCACCTTGGCCAACCTGGCGGCATCTGTTCTTTTTGCCGGAACGCATCTGCTGACTCAGCCCACAGGATGGGCTCTGGCCACTTTCTTTCCTTCTCTGGTCTTTGGATTCGTCTGGGACCGGCACAGAAGTGTGACCGGGTGCTTTGTGATCCATCTCTTCTATAATATTTGTTTTTTTTATCAGGGGTGGGTTTGATGATGGAAATGTTTTGTATATTGAAAACTTTCAATCAATGAGATAAGTTGAGAGTTATTATTATGTTGTGGGTCAGAATCTAATGCAGAAAACCATGCCAGTCTTTTCTCCCGATTCCTTTTTCCGGGCAGGGGGTTTTTTTGCCCGGGCCCTGGTGCTCCTTGTTTCGGTCTCTTTCATGTTTTCCTGCGCTCCCAGGAAGCCGGATCCAGTAATAACACCGGAGCCGGTTATCCCCGAGGCTCCCTTCGGTCCTGCCGAAAGTATGGATGAGTTTCTGGAAAGGAGGCTGAATGAACAATATTCATCCCTGGATGCAGTCTTCGACATCCCGGAGAATCCTCTGGACGAAAGTTATGTTCTGATCAGTCATGAAAGGCCGGTGTTGACTCTGGCTCAGGAAGCAACTTCTTTTGCTGGAAACGAGCAGTATTTTGCCGCAGGTCTTGGAAGCCGTGGTTTCCGTGTCTGGAGCGACTGGCCCTGTTCCGGCGCTGTACTGCCGGAGGCAGAGCCGGTTCAGAAACTCTGGTGGGACGGGTATTCACCATATATATGTATAAGGGGGCTGTCCCCTGAACGGGCTGTGATTTACGATCTCCGGGATTGTTCCAAGGCCGGCGAGATAACATCCGAAGGCCCCCTGGAGAAAGTGGCTGTGTCTTTGCAGGGCAATCATGTCTCTCTGGTGGACAAGGGCAATAGGCTCTGGACCGGCAGTCTGAAAGGCGATTTCGAGCATGTGGCTACCTTGCGCTATGAGCCCCTGGACATGGCTTTTACTCCCGGCGAGGGGGTGCTGATGGTGGCTGATGCTTCGGGATGGCTGGTGTTGTGGACTCTTCCTGATTATGAACTGCTGGACCAGGTGCAGATTCCGGGCGGCCCCTTCCAGAGAGCCCGTTTTGAGGGTCCCAGGCTGGTCCTGGAAGGATGGGAAAACCCGGATTTACTAACGGTCTGGGATATACCTGGCGCCCGCGAGCTGGATGGAGATGCCGGCAGGGGGCGGTTTGTCCTGGATAACAGAGTGCTTTATTATGTCCCGGCTGAAAAACAGTATATAAAGAAAGTGCTCATGCAGGACAGGGATTTCAGGGTGTGGAAGGACAAGGAGAATTTGACCATAAGGGTCCGGGATCTGGACGGTGAGGACAGATACTATTGCGCCAGGAGCGGATCATTTCTTCAGGATGGAGCTGCCCCCGGCGGTATGGAGCCGGTGGAAGTAGATGCCCACGGTGGATTTACCTGGAAGGGGGCGGAATACAGGCTGGCTGATCCGGTTATGGTCAAGGAGGACTGGGTTCTCCTGGCCCGCCATATACCGGGATCTGGTTACTATCTGTGGTGGACAGGCAATATGGACAACCTGAACAGCAGGGAATTTCAGGGACAACTGCCCAGAAGAGACAGCATCCGGGATGAGATCCCCCCGGATTGGGAGGAAGTAAAGTAATGAACAGACCTTTTCCGGCAGAAGCCAATATTGTACACAAAAAGTGTGGCATGGGCGGATTCAGCCTGATAGAGCTCATGATCGTTGTGGTGATTCTGGGTCTGCTGGCGGGCGTGCTGGTTCCCAGGATCATGGACCGCCCGGACGAGGCCAGGGTTACTGCCGCCAAAACCGATATCAGGACTCTGGAACAGGCCCTGCGGCTGTACTATCTGGACAATGGGAGATATCCCACCACAGAGCAGGGCCTGGAAGCCCTCATCAACAGGCCGGAATCCGATCCTGTTCCCAGGAACTGGCGCTCCAGAGGATACCTGGAAGCCTCTTCCGCGCCCAGGGATCCCTGGGGCAACGAGTATATTTACCGCTCTCCAGGGGATCAGGGCCGCGATTATGAGATCATAAGCCTGGGTGCAGACGGTGAAGAAGGCGGCACAGGATTTGACAGCGAAATAAGAAGCTGGGAGATCAATCAGTGAATCCACAGGGATTTACCCTTATCGAACTCTTAATTGTACTGCTTATTGTTGGACTGGGCTGGTTCACGCTTTTGCCCAGGCTGGACATGTCCGACAGCAGCCGTCAGGATTCTCTTTATCCTGTAAATGAACTGCTTCGCAAGGCAGCAGATGAGGCAGCAGCCACCAATACCCTGCAGAGGGTCCACCTGGCACCGGGCAGGGATCTGCTGCAGTGGGGGGAACTGGAAGCAAGGCTGCCCGCCTCACTCTCCAGGGCAGAGATCAACAAAGAGCAGGCAAGAGGGTCCGGAAGGGAGGCCTCTTTCCTGATTTATCCGGCCGGCCACATGGATGAAGTAGCTCTGGTGCTTGTTAACGGGCAGCACTTGAGGGCCAGCCCCCTGGATCCCAGGCTGAGGACAGAATGAGCGGCAGCAGAGATGCAGGGTTTTCCCTTGTAGAACTTCTGGTAGCCCTGGTAGTGGGAAGCCTTATGGCTTACGCCCTTCTGAACGCCCAGCAGTACTCCCTGTTTCTGGCAGCGGACCACAAGAAGAGCTGGGAGAGCCTCAATCTGACCCAGAAGCTTCTGGCCGAACAGGGGCAGGATGAGCTGTCCCGCCCCCGTGGAATCTGGATGGAGTTTCCGGATGCGCCGGGGGCCAGATGGCGAACTGTGCAGTCAGGAGAGTTCGGGGATCTTCTGGTGTGGATAGATCTGGACACTGAGGTTCACGGGAAGGAACAGACATGGTCGTGGCCTGTCCCCAAATAGTTTCGGCCAGGGGATTCACCCTGGTGGAAATTCTTGTGGCTGTAGCCATAGCCGGCCTTCTGGCGGCCATGATCGCGGGGGTGATGAGCCGGGGCATTCTGACCAGCGAGGCTCTTCTGGAGCAGAGGGAAAGGGAGGCGGAAAAAACCGTGCTGCGCAGGATCCTGCACCGCGATTTTCTGGGCATGGAGTGGGGTTCCGGCCTGGAGCCTGCCACTGAGGGCTTCAGGCTTTACACCGGACATAACATGCTCTTGTCTTCCTCCCTGCCGGTGGAGGTTTTCTGGAGTTTTGAGGGCGGCGAGATTGTTCGCAGGGAGGAAAGCCAGGTCCTGGGTTATTCCAAGGAGCAGACCCTGTACCAGGATATGGAGTCGGTTGAGCTGGAGTTTCTCTCCAGCAGGGACAGGCGCTGGATAAGGCTGGATTCCTGGCTGAGGGACCCGAATCGTCCCCATCCAGGTGCTGTCCGGCTCACTTTGCATTTTTCCGGACAGAACAGGTTTGAGATTGTTGAACATCTGCCCCTGCACCACTAGGCGGTCCCGGCTGTCGTCCAGGGGCGCAGCCCTGATAATGGTTCTGGCGAGCCTGCTGGCACTGTCTGGCCTTGTATTGAAAGCCATGGAGTCCACTTTCCGCCAGTCCAGGGACACGTCTCTTCTTACCCTGGAGTATCAGTCCGGGTTGCAGGCCAGAGGCGGGCTGGATATAGCGGTGGCCCTGCTTTCCAGGACTGAAGCGGAGGAGCTGGCCCCCAGGGAGCAGGGATGGGCCGGAACGTGGGAGGACCGGGGACTGAGGGTGACCATTGTGCCCTGTTCCGCAAGGCTCAATCTGAACATTTTGTCTGCTGCAGAAGAGTACCGGGAACGCGCAGAACAGGCCGTACTCTCTATTTTTGAGGATCAAAGGCTTACCCGTTCAGAGATGGATCACCTGCTGTTCTGGATGGGAGCCCTGGAGTTGGACGGACAGGAGAGTCACGGTCTGGATCTGGTCTATCAGGAAAAGAACCTGGAATACTCTCCGCCGCAGCGGGAGCTTTCCAGGCCGGAGGAACTTCTGCTGGTGCCGGGATTTTTGGAGATGGACAAGGAGTGGGTCAGGAAGTTTTTCACTGTCTGGGGAGAGGCGGAAAAAATAGATATCAATTTTGCTTCCGAGAAAGTGGTCCTGGCCCTTTTGCCCGAACTGGAGCCCTACTGGGGCAGAATTGAATCTTTGCGGCGGGATTCAGGGATCACTCATCCCAACCAGCTTCTGGATACAGGCATGGATATCGGGCTTTATAACCGGGTACTGCCTTTTATCTCGTTTGAACCGAGGTATTTTGAGGTCCTGGTGGAGGTGCGGGAGGGAGCATGGTATGAAAAGCACAGGTATATCCTGGAGCAGGAAAGCATGGATCCGGATTCACCTCCCGAGGTGCTGGTCAGGGATGTTCTGGAGAAAAAACAATTATGAGCTTATTGAAATTGTTTAACCTGTCTGCTCCCAGGGATTTTTATCTGCTATGTTTCCGGCAGGACAGACCCGTATGGGAGCTTTGCACTGATGATGGCAAAAAAGAGATCGAGCCTCCTGGTAAAAGGCCTAGACTGCCGGTTCTGGCTGTTATACCGGACCGCTTTTTCTTTTTTTATCAGCCGCGCGGCCTGCAGGGCAAAAGCAGAAAACATCTGCGCTCCGGTGCGGAACTGCAGATCAGGCACCTTTTTCCGGCACCCGCTCCTGGAGAGGGTGTAGGGGTCATGGATACCGGCACGGATATCCTGTGGTACTTCCGGAGTGCCGGCCTGGAGGAATTTCTGGAGAAAAACAGGGAAAACCTGGCCCTGGCAAATACCATTACCACTCCATTTCTGCTGGGCAGGGCTGTGATGTTTTCCCGGGAAACCCATGCCTGGACCCTGCATTACCCCGGCGAATCCCGTATTCTTTCCATTCATGGACAACTGGAATATTTTTTCGGTGATGAAGAGGAACTGCAGCAGAGGGCCGGTATTCACGGCCTGGAGGAAGAGCCGGAGCATGTGCAGTTAGATGATCTGATTCAGGACCTGCGGCTGGGAAATGTTCCCTGGAACAGGTTCAGGCTTGCTCTTCCTGAACTGGAGGAGGAGCGCGGTGAGACCAGCGTGCTCTTCAGGGCTGCGGCTGCAGTTCTGTTCATAGGTCTGCTTTTTTGCGGCGGCGAGTTTGTCCGGTATCAATCCCTTGAGTCCCAGAGATCGCAATGGGCAAATGCATTAGGTTCCCTCTATGCAGAGGCCCTGGGCCCGGATTATGGACCGGATCCCTACGGGATGCTCATGTACCGGGCAGACCAGGCAGGCTCCAGGGATGAACGGGGCCTGGATTTTGTGGATTTTCTGGGCAGGTTGAGCCGGGCGGCTCCAGAGGATCTTCAGGTGCAGAGCATCTCCCTCCGGGCGGATTCCGGGACAGTACAGGCTACTATCCGGGATTACGACCAGATGGAAAGGTTTCTGGAAAGTCTGGAAGCAAGCGAAAACTATGACTTTACCCTGGATCAGGCGGACAGCTCGGGGGAGCGGGTGCGCATGACCCTCAGGGTGAGATATTAAATCTCTACGCAGGATATATGCAGGCTAACATCAGGGAATATACGGCTTTTTTCAGATCGTGGTGGCAGACCAGGCCTCCGGCGGAACGCAGGAGGATGGCCATGCTCTTTCTTATTTTGGCCGCGGTTGGTCCTCTGCTCATCTGGATGGGGATCAGCTCTGCCTCGGACAGGGCCAGGGAAGACACGGAACGGATTATTTCCAGGTACGAGCGGGCCCTGCCCCTGGCAGAAAAGATCCAGGCGGATCAGTCCGGTCAGGAGCAGTCGGAAACCCACCGATCAGCCCTGGCTGCGGCCCAGGGAGTAATCCGGGATATAGAACTGGAAGAAAGGCTGGCCTCGGTCAGTCCCTCCAGGTCTTTGTCCGACCGTGAAGGGGTGGAGATGTACCTGCAGGGACTCAACCTGCCGGAGATTCTGCATCTTTTCCAAAGTCTGGACAGAGCAGCCGGCCTGAAGATTGTAAACTGCAATCTGAACCGTAGCCAGAACAATCCCCAGCGCATGGACGTCAGTCTAAGCCTGACCCGCTGAGGCTTGTCCCTATCTATGTTTATGATATTCAGAGGAAAAACTTCACTCTCTCCTTCCGACGCCGCCTCAGTTTCCCATCGGTCCAGGCCCGGGCTGCTCAAAAAGATCCCGGCGTGGGGGCTTTTGTTCCTATTCGGCCTGCTCCTGGGCACCTTCATGTTTTTTCCCACGCAAATTTTCTGGGAGAGAGGGTTCAGGGAGGCGGATCAGAGAGTCCCGGAAATGCGGATGAGCAGGGAAAGCCTTCTGGATTCTGGATGGACAGGCGTGCGCATGCAGGGGGTGAAGATATCTCACGCAGACAGCACGTATGTCCTGCCCGTGGTCAGGGCCAGGCTCGGCTTAAGCCCCCTGATCCGTATAGAGGTGGATACCGGTCCGGAAATGGTCCTGGGGGTAAAAAGGGGCAGGGAGGTATTCCTCAAGGGTGAAGCAGACCTGTCTCAAATGATCCCGGACAGGGATGTGGAAGGGCTGATACGTGCGGATGTTCTTGCGGTTTTTGACTCCTGGGGGCAGCCCCCTGCCATGGGCCGTGCAGAGCTGGAAAGTTCTTCTCCCCTGGCCCTGAGCAGGGACCTGCGTCTGGATGGTTTTTTCCTGGAGGCTGCCCTCCGGGAGGAGCAGCTGGAGATACTGCAGCTGGAGTTTAAAGAGCCGGCTGAGCTGGAGTGTACCGGAAGCGTGGCTCTGAACTGGTCCAGTCCCCTGGAATCCACCTACCGGGTGCAGGGAAACATCAGCCTGGGCGGGGGCAGCACCCCCTTTGAACAGCAGGGCCGGATAAAGGACCTGGTGCCCTCAGGCTGGCAATGATCTCTACACTTCTGGTATTGACCATTTTTATCTGGCAGGGTAAGAAAAGCTAAACTTCATACATAGATACTGGCCAGTTTGGAAGACAATCCCCTGGGGAGAGCGGTTGCCCTTTCCGGGACCTGTTCTTGCAGGATTCAATAGTTTTGCTTAAATAAGACATTTTAACAGGATCATTTTCTTGGAACAGCCCACCATGAAATCTAACAACCAAACACAGGAGGTTGACATGAAAAAAAATATGAGTTTCTGGAGCAGGCTATGCGTGATTATTTTCCTTGTTCCCGCTGTTATGCTGCTGATGGCATGCGGTGGAGGAGGAAGCGGCAGTGGGTCCGGAGAAACTGGCACCTTGAGCCTTTCAATCACTGATTCCCCAGTTGATGATGCAGAAAAGGTGGTAGTTGCATTTACCGGCGTTGAGCTTAAGCATCAGGATGGAGATCGCAAAGAATTTTATTTTTGCGAGGTTGATGATAATGATGAGTTTGAAGGTAATAATGAGTTTAAAGTTCAAGGACAACCTTGTACTGGTGAAGAGTACGAACGCAAGATCGACCTTCTTGCTCTCCATAGCGGACTCAGCGAAGAATTGTTGGGTGAAGAAGAAGTTAAGGCTGGCAGATATAACTGGATCAGGCTCAAGGTAAATGCTGAACGTGGAGAAAAAGATTCTTACATCCAATTTGATGCGGATGGAAAAGAGACAGAGTCATTGCGGATTCCAAGCGGCGCTCAGACCGGTTTAAAACTGGTACAGGGCTTTGTTGTTCCAGCTGGTGGCCATGCGGATTTCACCATTGATTTTGATCTCAGGAAATCCGTAATTGACCCCCAAGGTCATGATGACTATTTCTTAAAACCAACCCTTCGTCTTGTGGACAATGCCGAAGTTGGCATTATCGCGGGAGAGGTAGATTCTGAATTGATTGATCCAGATGGCGGTAATGCTGTTTATGTGTTTGAAGGGCACAATGCAGAATTGCATGACATACAGGGTGAAGAAACAGATCCTCTGACAACCGCTACAGTGTCAGAAAACAATATTAATGGTGAGACAGTGTACAAGTACAGGGCAGCTTTTTTGCCGCCGGGAGATTATACAGTCGCATTTACCGACCAGGCAGATGAAGACAACCCGGAGGACGATGATGATATAGATTTTCATAGTTCTAACAATGTCGTAGTGGATGCCGGAGAAGTAACCGTACAAAATTTTGAATAGATAAGCTCAGAGAAAAACCCCAGATTTTATTTTAAATCGACCCTAACGGCCGGTGCGGATCTACCGCACCGGCCGTCTTTATTTGCAAACCAATTAGACTTACTCATGAGTTACTGTCATAAAAAAAGAAGAAGTTAAACCACAAAGGCAAAAAGACCACGAAGGCAAGCACAAAGAAGAATGGTTTTTCTTATGCTGGGTGAGACAGCATAAGAAAAGGCTTCCATCTTAACGGCTATGTGGTATCCTGAAGGGTTGGCAAGTGTTCTCTTTGCGGCCTGTCACACCAAAGGCGTGAGTTCACCCCGCAAAGATAAATTTCTTCCTTGGTGCGGCCATTGCGCCTTGAGTAAAGCGGGCGGTTAATATCTTTTTCTTGGGTTGCGGGTAATGCCCGACTTGGTCAAGAAAAGCATCAATCGTTAGAACCTTTCCTCCAGGTTGACAGAATAAAAAAGGGGCCAAGCCCCACTCTCAATCATTCCTACTGCAGACAAGACTCATGGGCGGGGCCCTTGCGGCCCTGCCTTTTATTCATCTGTCCGCTCATACAGTTCTGCCTATCATTGATCAATTGGCAAGAAAACGGCCTGAATGAAAATCTGATCAAAGTTTGAGCCACAGGCCAGCCTGCTTACAGGTTGCTGGGGGATAAGCCGAAGACCTGCCAGGTCGTCTGAGCCCGAAAGTTTTGCATGTCCTTGCCTTGCGCATGGAAAAGTGCGCTCCCGGAGAAATGCAGGGGTCATTTCGTCAGCTCAGCATCAGTACCATGTAGATAAGGCCCATGAGTATGGGCTGGTGAACCATGTAGATGAGCAGGCTTTTCTGTCCTGCCAGGGCCAGATAACCAGCCGGTCTTCCCGGGTAAGACCGCTGCAGCAGATTCGGGATTTTTCCCCGGCCAAGAAAATGTTTCCCCGTAAATACGCCCAGCAGAAAAACGCCAAGCCAGGGGAAAAGAGGGACGTAATCCTCGGTTACCGGCTTAAAGGTGGTAAAGCCGATCCAGTTCAACCACCTGGAATTGAAAATTTCATTTTCCAGGGATATCCCCATCCAGAGGATCAGTATTCCAAGGACCAGGTTGGTAAAGTAAAGCCCGGTGAAAGCAAACCCGATAATCCTGGCAGCCAGAATAAAATGCAGCACTCCAAAGTAGATCCAGGATTCCGGGAACATTGGATAGGTGGCCGCACTCACCAGCACCGCGCAAATGCACAGCCATTTCTGTTTTTTCAGGTGAATGATGAAATTACGCCTCTTGATGGAGGATAGATAGAGACTGATCCCGGCAATAAATATAAACATGGAAACAATAAGGTTTCGCAGGCTGGTCCAGAAAGGATCTTCCTTGATGTTTATTTCCACCACCTGGAAGTATTCCAGGTTGTAGAAGAAGTGAAAGGTCACCATGAGGGTGATTGCAATCCCTCGGGCCATATCCAGAGACTGCAGACGGGTTTTGTATTCAGGCATGATTGAATTTATTAATTCAGGGGTTTTTAAAAGGCAATATATTCATCAAAAGCTGGATACCGAACACATTGAAATGTTGGCAGTCTGGAAAACAAACAGGGGGGTATAAAACGCAGTTCAGCGGCTTGCTCTTGAAACCCTGTCATGAAGAACAATAACCACGCGAAGCAGGTGGAAGGCCTTAGACAGGATTAACAGGATCAGCAGGATTATCAAATGAGCCCCGGTGAAAATCAGCTCCGCTGTCCTTCGGAATTTCGTCCCGCCAAGGCGTGACAAGCCGGAATCCGCAGATTGCATTAGGTGCGCCTGTGAAGGCGTTTTGTCAGGATGGTGCAAGTCCATCCCGGGGCAAGTCAACCCCGCAGTCGATGGTAACTGCCTCACAGCGAGGTGAGGTGAAAAGCAACTGGAGACGAAATGAGGGTGCGCACTCTCTGAACTTTTGCATTTTCGTATGCTCGGGCTCAAAATAAAAAGGCCTCCCGGCGCAGACATGTTTTTCCAAACAAGATAGCAGGGCTGTCCTGGTGATGCCGGAAAATTTGCTGTAAGCCGGTTTGTCCTCTTTATGTTTGTCCTTTTTCATGTTATACACTAAGAAAGCAAGTAATTTCAGAAACGCAAACCATATATTTTAACAAGATGCGCTTTTTCCGCCATATACTAACACCCCGTCTGCACCTGCTGTGGCCGGTTCTGACAGGAGTGGCAGCAGCCTACCTCCTGGCAGGAGCAGTGGAGTACAGGGCCGCACCTGACAATTATCCTTCCTCTCAGGTTGACGCAGCCTTCTTGTCCCCCCAGGATGATGAGCCTGCCTGGGAGTCGCTCATTCTGGAGAAGAACATTATGGGTCTGGAGATTCCTTCTGCTGATCCGGATCCCTCCCCAAGTGAGGCGGAAACAAAAGCATCCCCGACGGACTGGAGGCTTCTGGGTACGCATACCGGGCAGCAAAAGCTGGCCCTGGTGGAAACCCGGGATGGGACCAGGCTGGTAATTAAGGGAGAAGAAGAACAGGGATGGGAGCTCTCCGAGATCGAGCCCTGGTCCACGGTGTGGAGATCCGGTCCCCGGAGCGAGACCCTGGCCATGTGGGTCAAGGGAAATGGACAGGAGGATGCGCAAGCCAGCACAGAAAGGGCCGGATCTCCGGAATCCAGGCGGGACCGGGGCAGCGGGGATTCCCGCAGGGTAACCCTGTCCAGGCAGGAAGCCCGTCCCTTCCTGGAGAACCCCAATGAACTGCTTCAGCAGGCCCATTTTGAGCCTTACATCGAGAACGGCGAAATGAGGGGCTTCCGGATAAACAATATCCGTGAGGATTCCATGCTCAAGCAGGTGGGGCTGGAGAACGGAGACGTGCTGAGCCGCATCGACGGCCGCTCCATCAGGGGGCCCCAGGATCTGATGCAGGCCTATTCAGGCATGGACCGCAGCTCCCTGGTGAGCATGGATGTGCAGCGGGGGGGAGAAAACGTCAGTTTCCTGGTGGAGATAGATTAAATTTTTCCTGGAGGGATACATTGTCGGCAATTTTGAACAGCAAGATATTCACTGCCTGGGCCTGCTTTTTCATGGTTACGGCTGCATGGCTCCTGGTTCTGCCCTTGGCCCAGACAGCCCATTCCGAGAAGATCCAGGAGGAGATGACTGCTGATCTGGATGCGGTGCTCCTGGAGGACTTCATCCTTTTTGTGAGCCGGGTTACGGACCGTAATATAGTTTTCCGTGAGGACCAGATCCCTGAAACCAAGGTGACTCTGCATACCCGTCAGCCCATGAGCGAGCCCGAGCTCATGGCCGTGTTCGAGAACATCCTGGCCAGCAACGATCTGGAGCTGGTCTCCAAGGGAGGGGTAATGTATGTGCTCCGGGCCCCGGTGGTCCAGAGTATGAGAGATCCTTTTTCCTTTCCGCCCCTGGAGGGAGAAAAGTATGAGCTTTTGACCACGGTCATCCAGCTGGAGCCCAGGGTGCCGGTAGAGGAGGCAGCTGAGCTTCTGCAGCCTTTTGTTTCGGATTACGGCCAGGTGCTGGGGATTCCTCCTGCCCGGGCCGTCCTGGTCCGGGATACCAGGCAGAACATCGAGAAGATGTCCGATATTATCAGCACTGTCCAGGAGCTGGGGCCGAAGTGGGAGACCGAGATGCTCTACCTGAAAGATGCAGTAGCAGAAGAGGCTGCCTCCAAGGTGATAGAATTCTATGAAGGCCTGATAGAGCGCGGCCAGATGGGCGAGATGCCAGTAGTCCTCCCTGTGGAGTGGTCCAATGCCCTGATAGTGGCCGGAGCTCCTGATCAGATTGAAGCAGTAAAGGGGCTGGTGCAAAATCTGGACGAGATCAAAGAGAGAGAAACGGGACTAAAAATATATGCTCTGAAGAACGCCAAGGCGGAATCCGTTGCCGAAGTCCTGCAGGACCTCCTGGCCGGTGAGATTGATGAGCGCGCCGAGGCGGTGGAGAACATGGTGGTCTCACCGGATAAGGCTACCAATTCCGTCCTGGTCATGGTGGATCCCCAGCTCCTGACCAGAGTGGACGAGATCATAGAGCATCTGGATCAGCCACTGGCCCAGGTCTATGTGGAGGCTCTGATCATGGAGACCACCCTGGAACACAGTCAGCGTTTCGGTGTGGAATGGCTGGCCGGAGTGGGGGGGTCGGACGGAGTTGTTACCGGGGGGTTCCTGGATCCGGACACACAACTGGGCCCCCTGCTTTCGGATCCGGCCCCGCCTGTGGCACCTGGCGGCCTGTCTGTGGGAGCACTGGGCAATGTTATTACCTACGCCGGGCAGGAGTTTTCCACCCTGGGAGCTCTGGTCAACTTTATCAAGACAGCCACGGATTTTAATATCATCTCCACACCCCAGATAATGACTCTGAACAATGCCGAGGCCGAGGTTTTTGTTGGCGAGGAGCGGCCCTTCAGGGTCCATGAACGCATAGACCCGGAGGGTAATGTTATCCAGTCCTTTGATTACCGGGAAGTGGGCATCAGACTTCTGGTGACGCCCACTATCAACACAGAGACCGGAATGATCCGCCTGGCAGTGGAACAGGAGGTCCAGAACGTCATTGGACAGATAGCTCAGGATGCTCCCACTACCATGAGCCGGGATACCAGGACCAATGTTCAGTTGCCCAGCGGTTCCACCATGGTCATTTCCGGTCTGGTGGAGAGCGAGTATACACATACCCGGGAAGCAGTCCCCGGACTGGCAAAGGTGCCCGGCCTGGGCTGGATGTTCAGGCGCGAGCATATCTCCGCCCCCAAGACCACCCTCATGGTTTTCTTGACCGCCAGGATCATTGAGAGCGTGGAGCATGCGGATGAATTGACCAGGGACCGCATGGACCGGGTTCACGAGGCAAGGCGGGAGCAGGAGGAAATCCTGAAGCGGGAATTCTGGGGCCGGTCTCAAAGGCAACAGGAAGCCTTCGGGATTCAAATGCCGGAGACCGACGCAATGATGGAGGATGCAGTTGAATGATTTCGACTTAAGATCACTGCCCCGGGATGTGGTGAAGACCTATCTTTCCTTTCCCCAGCGCAACGAGTTTCTGCCGGTAAGCCTGGAACAGGATCAGTTGCTGATTCTGGTGAGCTCGGCCAGGGCGCTCCCCCTGGCGGATCATCTGGCCTGGAAGCTGGGCAAGATTCTCAGGACCAGAATGGTGGAAGAGGACACTTTTTTTCCAGTCCTGGAACAGGCTCTTTCCCTGTGGGAGGAGGATTACGAAACAGAACCGGAGCACTCGGATTTTTCCGGTGAAAGCGACGGTTTCGGCCGGGATCTTCTGGGATGGTCCCACGAGGATGCCCCCATAGTCCGCCTGGTGAACAAGACCCTGCATCAGGCCATCAGCCAGGGAGCCAGCGATATTCATTTCGAGGTTCAGGACAGGAAATTCGTGATCCGCTACCGCATGGACGGCGGGCTTAAAACCATGCGTACTATGGATTCGGCGGTACAGCCCACTGTACTGGCCAGGATCAAGGTAATGGGCGAGATGGACGTGGCCGAGTCCAGGGTTCCCCAGGACGGCCGCTTCCAGGTCCGGGTAGGAAACAAGGATATTGATCTGCGCGTCTCCACCACGCCCACCCTGCGGGGAGAAAAGGCAGTGCTGCGCATCCTGGACCGTTCCAAAAACGTGCTGTCATTGCCGGAACTGGGCATGGACCAGGAGGATATCGATCTTTACCGGCAGGTCACAACCTCTCCTTACGGTATCGTCCTGGTTACAGGACCCACCGGGAGCGGCAAGACCACTACTCTGTACTCGGCTCTCCAGGAACTGGTTCAGGAATCCCTGAACATAATGACTGTGGAGGATCCGGTGGAGTACCACCTTCCGGGTGTGAACCAGGTGCAGGTGAACCGGGCTGCAGGGGTGACCTTTGCCGGAGCGGTGCGGGGTTTTCTGCGCCAGGATCCCGATATCATCCTGGTGGGAGAGATCAGGGATTTCGAAACAGCGTCCGCAGCAGTTCAGGCATCCCTTACCGGCCACCTGGTACTGGCCACTCTGCACACCAATGACGCTCCCACTGCTGTGGCCAGACTTCTGGAAATGGGAATAGAGCCCTTTCTACTGGGCTCTTCCATGCTCATGGTCATGGGTCAGCGCCTGGTCCGGATCAACTGTCCCTCCTGTTCCAGAGAGGAACCCATCAGCAGAGTTACTCTGGCCATTCTGGAGGAAGAGCAGACCGGCTTGACCACCCAGGTAAGGGGAGAGGGCTGCGACAAGTGCATGCAGAGCGGATACAAGGGTCGCCGGGGCATCTTTGAGTTGATGCCGGTAACTGAGGAGCTGCGCAGTCTCATTGTCAAGAAGGCATCCGCGGATGAAATAAGGAATTTCATGCAAGGTGCCGGACGCAGGAGCATGTTCCGGCACGGTCTGGACCTGGTGGGCAGAGGCAGGACCACCCTGGAGGAAGTGCTCAGAGTGACCAGATTCTGATTATTTAGAGCAGGGAGGGATGCGAAGAAGATTATGCCTGAGCTGAAAGTCTCAATGCAGCCGTTTGCCGGTTATCCTGCAACCCTGGCCGCCTGCCTGGATGAAATCGGGGCTGACATGGTTTTCCGGCGGCGCAGGCTCATCTGGATAAAGCCCAATCTGGTCAATGACTCGCCTTTTCCGGTGACCAGTGATCCGGAGATGATCCGGGCCTTAGTTGAGTATGTCCGGGAAAATTCCAGGGCCAGGATAATTATTGCCGAAGGCTGCGGGGATTCTGGAATGGAGACCCGGGAGGTCTTTGAATCCCTGGGGTATGACCGGCTGGCGGGAGAACTGGGTGTGGAACTGGTGGATCTTAACCATGAACCCTTAAAAAGGCTTCGCAACCCAGAGTTTCAGGTACTGCCGGAAATATATCTGCCCAAAAGTATATTTTCCGGCATGCTCATTTCCGTCCCTGTACTCAAACGCCATTCCCTGGCCGGGGTTACCCTGGCCATGAAAAATCTTATGGGGCTGGCTCCGCCAAAGCATTATCAGCAGGGTGGCAGCTGGAAAAAATCGTACTTTCACAGCCGGATGCAGCGCAGCATATTCGAGCTCAACTGCTACCGCAAGCCGGACCTGTCCATTGTGGATGCCCGGGTGGGCCTGGCCCAGTATCATCTGGGCGGTGCAGAGTGTTCCCCGCCAGTACAGAAGATGATCGCCGGGTTCGATCCGGTGGCGGTGGATGCGGCCGGGGCAGAGCTGCTGGGGCTTTCCTGGGAGGATGTGGGACATATCCGTATGGCGCACGGGGTGCTGGGAAATGCCCGGCCAGATGAAAAAAGTTGAGTTTGTTTAAATTTTTTGTTGACAATATTCAAAAGTCGTGTTTACAGAACTGCTCATGTTAAGCGAATCCCTAAGACCCAGCCATACCTCTTTTTATTTTTGGTATTTTTATTTTACAAAGGCCTGTGGTCCAAAGGGAGGAGTTTAGCCTTAAAGTCAAGTAGAAAATCCAAAAACCCAAGGGCCGCAGGCAAAAGCCGGCGGCCCTTTTTTTGTTTC
>Ga0207421_10003992_pt1 | contig 17297 bp, 6 predicted proteins | sample SodLakKL_010_SED_4_FD_187542 | JGI IMG/M metagenome (GOLD analysis project Ga0207421, IMG submission 187542) | Alkaline sediment microbial communities from Lake Tanatar, Kulunda Steppe, Russia - 8KL_010_SED (SPAdes) (version 2) | ecosystem: Environmental > Aquatic > Non-marine Saline and... | reverse complement strand
ATCTCCAGTCGTTCTCGACTCTTCGGCGCCTCGAGCAGCGTCTGGATATTCTTGTTGTTCGCGAGCTTCTCACTCGCGGGGAGGATGTCGAATTCCTCGTGCTCGACGATGATGTCGTTCACCGACTCCATCTGGTCGAAGTCGAGGACGTCGAAGAGCGTTGTGCGGTCGGTATCGTAGTACAGATCGTTGTAGCCAAGCGAGCAGGTGAGCCCTCCGTGGTAGTCGATATCGACCAGGAGGACATCGTGGCCTCGGGCGGCGAGTGCGCCGCCAGTATGAATGACGTCGGTTGTCTTCCCCGCGCCTCCCTTCTGATTCGCCACCGTGATTCGTGCGGTGTTGGTGTCGGTCATTATCTTCGTTTCCCTCGTTGTATTCGTTTCGTTCGTTTTGCTCATTCTGTTCGTTTGGTTCGGTGAGGGTGTTTCACTCGGTGAGAGGAATACTACGATGTTAAAACCAACTGTTCGTTACGCTCGTTGAAGAGAATACGTTCATATCTATCATATTGTTCGTTTTGCTCGTTTTGTTCGTTTCATTCACTGAGCACTCTCTGTTTCAGCGTTGGTTCGGCTCGTTCCGATAAATTCATTCATTACTCAAAATACAATCGTTGCGTTCGTTTCGTTCGTTCTATTCGTTTCTCGAGGGGTGGCACCCAGAGTTCGTCCTGACCTATCGCGAGGTGAGCTTATTGGGAAAACGGGGCTTAATCTACCAAATTCAGCATTGGCCGTAGTTCAGATTCAATCTCCGTCATCTGATCCGGCACCCAATGGAATCCCTCCTCGATCCCCTCGTCAGTAAACCAGAGTGAAGCTCGTACGTCACGATTCCGGTCATGTTGGAGGAGGGCAAGAGCGTACGCGAGCATCTGCGGTCGATAATGCTCTGCGAGCTCATCCGATGCCGTAGCTGAGAGGTCGTTGGTCTTGTAGTCGATAATGTGGAATGCGTCCGGCGTGACGAGCAGCCAGTCGATATCACCGACAATCCGCGACTCATCGATTCGAGCGACAACAGAGTACTCGTCGTAAGCCTCCTGAAGCTTGGTATCGGACTCGATGTGATCAACAAATTCGACTGCATCTGCAGCATGGTTGACAGCATCGCGGAGGTCCGATTCTGTCGGCTCCTCACCAGCCATCTGACTCAAACGACGAATCAGGGTGGTCCACTCGTCTCTCGGTGGACGAAGTTCGTTGATCCGGTGGACGACCGTCCCAAACGTCGTTGGACTCAGGCCGGCCGACTCCTCACGTTGAGAGTAACTATGACCGTCTGGAGACGCATCCGCCACCGCATTCACGAGGGTCGTAGCCGCGATCCGTTTCGCCGGCGCTAGCGACGGCGGTGAAGGAATCGATATCTCCGGCGCTGAATCAACAGCGTCGTCGGTGTACCAGTCTACTGGGCGCGGCGGTCTGCGAACGGTATAGCTAGCCCCATCTATCTCGCCACGGGCCTGTCCGTCACGAATCGCCTCGGTGACGAGTGCTCCGTCAAGAAGGGCTGGCTGTAACCAGTCGCGCCACCGGTCTGCGTCGTCGAAGGCTGCAGGCTCGCCGAGTTCGATTGTACCGGACTCGTCGACGTCGATGTCGTGCGTGCCGCAGAGAAGGAGGTGATCCCGCGTTCGTGTACACGCAACGTAGAGGAGCCGTTTCGACTCCGCCCGCTCCTGAGGACGCGACCGTCGGTCGCCGTACTCGTGGACGGCCGTCTTCTCGATCGAGAACGCATCTCCCGGATTCGGCCCACCGACCGCCGGCACTGGCGGCACGTCATCAGTTCCGTCCACGAGTCGAACGTAGCCATGGTTGTCGACGGAGCGACCGAAGTTGAGGTCACTCCCGAGATCGGGGATCGTGACGATCGGAAACTCGAGTCCCTTCGCGGAATGGATCGTCATAATCCGGACGCCCTCGGCGTCACCGGGAACATCTGCCTCCCCCTCACGAGGGTCGATCTCGGCTTGGCGGTCGATCCGGTGGAGCAACCCGGCAGCGGTGTGAACCCCATTCTCGCTCCAAGTACGGACCTGGTCGCGGAACTTCTCGACGTTCGCGACGGCCTGTCGACCGCGTTCATCAGCACTCACACTCGCCAGATACCCCGTGTCGTCGATCACTCGGGACAGCAGGCGGTTCCACGGGAGGACGCCCTCTTCGGACGGCGTCGCACAGCCGCTGAGGGTCCGCCACGTTGTGAGGAGATTGAACGCGTCCGCGAGCTGTGGATCGTCCGTCTCGGCGAGCGCGTCCCAGACTGAATCAGCCTCTGCGACCGCCGGTGCGAGGCGATCATCTGCGAATCCGAACAGCGGCGACCGAAGCACTCCGTAGAGTGAGACGTCGTCTTGTGGATCACCGAGTACTCGAAGCAGGTTCGTGAGCGCCTGAACCTCAGGTGTATCGTAGAACCCGACGCCACCGACGACAGTGTAGGGGATGTCGTACTCCTCGAGGGCGCGCTGATACCGATCCAGATGAGTTCGCCGGCGGAGGAGGATTGCCGTGTCGTCCGGGGTAGCGTCGCGATGAGCACCCGTGTCAGGGTCTTGGACTGTCGGCGGATCGTTGAACAGGTGGGTCAGTCGAGCAGCGAGCGCTTGTGCCTCGGCCTCGATAGTGTGGTCCAGCGCACCTTCGGCGACCGGATGGTCGTCGCCGAAGAGTTCCACCGCAGTGTCGGCATCGTCGGGCACAGCGAGATACTCGACACTCCCGGTAAGTCCCTCGGTGTCCTCGACACGGTCGCGTTGCGTGGTCAACTCCTGTGGTGGCGCTTCGTAGGGTTCGTACGTATCACCCTCCGACTGGAACAGGTACTCGAAGAATTCGTTCAGGAACGACAGCGGCTCATCCAGCGTCCGGAAGTTCCCGGAGAGTTCGAGCGCGGTCGGACTCTCGGCATCGCTGTCGGGGACGTTGTCGACCCCGCGGGCCTCGTTGACGGTCTGGAGTTCTGTCCTCGCCGTCCCGAACGTCGTCACGTCGGCTCCACGGAAGCCGTAGATGCTTTGTTTCTCGTCGCCGACTAGGAAGACATTCGACGCCGTCTGTTCGTCGACGCCCGTGAGGAGCTTGACTAACTCCCACTGGCGCGGGTCAGTGTCCTGGAACTCGTCGACCATCACGGCCGCAAACTGGTCTTGAAGCCGCTCCGTGACGGCATCGTTAGCTCGCAAGAACTCGAGCGTCGTCTCGATCACGTCGGGAAAGTCGAGCGTATCCCGGCGGTCTTTCTCGTCGGTGTAGGCTGCGTTGACGTCGTCGAAGACCCGCATCAGAGCCAGCGCGTAGTGGGCGCTATTCTCTTCCAGTTCCCCCGGCGTCGTCTCGACCGCATCCGCGTGCGGTTCGACGGCATCGATGACCGTGTCGATGGCGTCCTTCAGGTCGTCGTAGACGTCACCGTACTCACCCCAATCGTCCCGGTCACCGATGACGTACCCCGAACTGCTGTACAGGCCGCCGTTCTTCTTCTCACAGGCCTCGTAGAGCTCGAGGATTGCCCGCTGACAGTCGCGAGGATCGCTTTCCTCCGGGTCGGCCGAGAGTGTCGTCGCGACTTCGGTGAAGGTCAGGTAGGCCCGAAGACCGTCTTCGTCGGCGATAGCGCCCTCGCGGTCGACGCGGCCCGCGACCGTTCGTAGCTGCTCAAGGAGCCCGTCCGCATACATCGTCTGTCGGGCGTCGGCGACGTCGAGATCACAAACAACCTCCCAGCAGATATCGACATAGTCATCGACCTCGGCGTCACGCCATTCCTCGAGGACCGCCTCGCTCTGTGGGCGTTCATCGAGTAATCCAGCGAGTACATCGACCAACTGGTCGCGACTCCAGAGCTGGGCAAGGAGCTCCACGTCGTCATCGTCCTGGTTGCGTTCGAGGAACTCCATCACGACTTCGCGTTGGAGTGTCGCGGCGCCGTCTTCGTCGAGCACGTCGAAGCCGAGCGGAACCGGAGCCTCGACGGCCCGTTCTCGCAAGAGCCGCGTACAGAACGCGTGAATGGTGTGGACGTAGCCGTCTTCCAGATCGTCGAGGACGTTTCGCCAACGGTGGTAGGCCTCTGGTGAGTCGACAGCTTCGAGCCGATCGTACACTTCCTCCCGAACGCGCTCGGTCAGTTCGGCAGCAGCCTTTCGCGTGAAGGTGATCGTGACGATGTTCTCCGGTGTGAGTGACGGGTTCTCGGCCAGTATCGTCACGTACCGCTCGGTGAGCGTTGTCGTCTTCCCCGTCCCGGCGCCGGCAGTGATCGCGACGTTCCGACCCTGGACGAGCGCGTCCTCCTGTTCCTCCGTGAGCTGAATCTCCTCGTGGTCCTCAGTCATCGCTCATCACCGCCTCGATGTCCTCGTCGTCGCGAACACGGAGGGGAACGTACGCAGCGTCGTCCTCGTGAACCTCGTCGACAAACTCCCGCTTGCGGTGATGGCGGACATCGCACGCCCGACGGTAGTCACAGTATCGGCAGTTCGCACCCCGAGCGGACAGAAGCGTCGTGTGGAACCGTCCGTTGCCGATCGCCTCGTCGATCTGACCCAACCATTCCGGGACGACCTTGTTCAGGAACCGGCGGAGTTCGACCTCTGAATCGAACTTCGATTCGACGCCGCGTGGAACCTTGAGGTCGTTGGGGGGTCGCACCTGATAGTATGTCGCTGAAAGCGATCCCTGTTCGAACAGATCACCGTCAACGACGTTGGCCGCAGCGAGCAGATAGATGGGGAGCTGGAACTTCGTGCCGCCGGTCGTCTTCGTCATATACGGTGCTCGACCCGTCTTGTAGTCGTAAAGCGTGAGCGTCGGTTGTTCGCTATTCCGACTCACGTCAACCCGGTCGATGTAACCCCGAATCGAGACAGTCGAGCCGTCCGGTCGCTCAACTGTGAACGGCCCAGCATCCGAGTCGGGAAGCCCCTCGCCGAACGGGGCTTCGAACAGGTGTGGGCGGCCGGCGCCGTCCCGCGAGAGTTCGCTGTCGAGGAAGGTAGCGAACAACCCCTGTTCCGGTGCGTCGTGGGGTTTGCTCCCAGCCTCGTACGGAGCGCTCACGCCGTCACCCAGACCCGCGAACAGCTCCGCCTTCCACCGTTCGTAGAACAGGCCGTCGTACTCGAAGTCAGCATCCCGGAGTTCCTCAACGGCGATCTCGCGAAGGTGAGTCGCCAGGTCGTCCCGGTTAAAGTCCGTGAGATCGACACCATCCTTGGTCTCGTCCTGCAGATCCGCGAAAAATCGTTCGAGAACGTCGTGAACGTACGACCCGGTTTCGAGGGGCGTAGGGACGACCTCAACGTCGTCGGGATCCTCGATTCCGAGCACTTTCTCGGCGTAGAACTTGAACCCACACTCGACGTATCGCTCGATCCGACTCGCGCTGTAGGGTTCTCGTTCCGACGGAGGATAGACCTCAGCGACGGTCTCGGGTTCTAACACGCCATCGTGTTCGGAGAGGCCAGCCGTTCCCCTGTTGTCCGCACAGTGGAGTCCCCGATCCGTGCGCTTGGTCTGCTCGGGGGAGAGGTCACCTCGGTCGCCGGCGCGGCTGACTGCCGCACGCCGGTCGGCCGTTGCAGCGACGTGGCGCTGGAGGTCTTCGCGGGAGCCTACGCGGTCGTCGACGCCGTCTTCGGGGTCGATGCCGGTCACGCGCTGGAGTTCGTCGAGGACCGGCGACCGGACGACGGCGGACTCGTCGTCGCCCGTCTCTGGTGTGGTGATCGTGAGTTCATCGACGTTCGCGAGCAGCGTCGCGAAGAGATAGCGGCCACGGAGTCGCTCGTCGCCAGTGTCGAATCGTGGGTGGGCGTCGGTCATCTCCTCGAAGAAGGCCGGACGTTCCGGCGTTACCGGGAAGTGCTCGCTCGTCAGGCCCACGAGAAACACCTTCTCGAACGAGCGCATCCGAGCGTCGAGCAAACCCATCACTTCGACGTGGCCGCCGGCAGCGCGCTGCGGAACCCGGATCGGTACGCCATCGAACGCACGGGTGAAGAGTGCCAACGGAGAAAGGTCGCTATTGACTGCCGCCAGCCACTCGAACGAGGAGAGAACCTCGTCTACGAGGTCGTAGGCTCGCTGTTCGACGGCTTGCTCGGCGCCGCTGGCGTAATCCTCCGTCGCCGCCTCCAGGTCGAACCGTTCGTCCAACAGTCGTCGGAGCGTCTCGGTGGCATCCTCAACGTCGCCTATTCGGAGCGTGTCTAGCGTAGCCAGCAGCTCCTCGGTCAGTGCCGCCGTCTGGTCGTCGACGTCATCGAGCAGGGGTGATACAGAAACCGTGTCGCGCCGGCGAGCAGCTGCCGTGACGGCGTTGGCTTGGTCGGTGTCGATGACGTTGACCAATGGATTCGCTAACAGGGACGTGAGGTCCTCGGCCCGCGGGTCCGGTTCGGCGAGGTTCAGGAGGTCGTGTACAACGCTCCCGGTGAACGTCCGGTTCAGCTGTGAGGCGGCGGTCGTGACGTGCGGGATGTCGAACGTATCGAACGTGTCCTCGACGTATCCCGAATAGGCCTCCGTCCCCGGGACGACGACAGCCAGGTCGTCAGGATCGCGACCATTGGCCAACTCAGTCCGGAGCTCGCGAGCGACGAAGCGAATCTCACGCTCGGGCGTCGGGAGTTCACGCCATCGCAGAGTATCTGGAGCAGGGACAGTGTCCGGGTCCGGGCGGTAGAGAGACTCGGTGATCGGACCGAAGGCCCGCCCTGACTCGTCGACGGGCTCGAGTTCTACTGTTTCAAAGTCAAGTGCTTCGTAGACCTCCAAGGCGTCCTCCGCAACGGCGTCGACTCCGCTTCGATCATCTTGGTGAAGCGGCAGCAGTGCGATCATTGGAAGTTCGTCGACGAGGCGTTCGATGAGGCGGCGTTCTACAGGACGGAACTCGTGATACCCGGAAAGGATGACGACATCCAGTTCCGAGGAGAACGTCGATAGTGACTGCTCCGCCGTCGCGACGACGTCGAACATTTCTCCCCGGGTACAGACCCACTCGTCGACGTAGTCAGCGTGGAGATCCCGGTAGTGTCGGTACGCGTCGACAGTGGCTGTCGCGATACGGTCATCGAGAGCGGAGCCCTCGAACTCCGCTACGAGCGCGTCAGCGGTACCGACGCCGGCGTCGTCGAAGAGTGAGAAGCGGCTACTGAACGAATCAGCGAGGGCGGCAGAGGCCGGTTCGCCAGCAAGAGCGCCATCTGTCTCGGCTGTTGTTCGGTCAAGCGCGTACTCCGCGAGTCGACGGTTCAGCTGCCCGGAAAGCGGTTGGACCGGACCGTGGAGATGCTCGTACCACTCCCGAACGACTGCGTCGAGCGTCTCGGCACGAAGACGGAGCGGATCGTGCGAAGCGGCCCAGCTGTCTTCAACCATACTTCGGCGAGCGTCGTTCCGCGTTATATACAGGATTGAACCAAGAAGGTCATCAGCCACCTGATCCGCCCGTTCAAAAGCAGCTTGTTCCAAACGTGAATGTTGAGAACCAGTTAGAAGCGTATTATTCATCGAATACTACTCACCAAGAGGTCCGTCTCACTTCACTTTTGCCGGGACAATCTCATGTAGATTCAATAGGATACGGAATTTTGCAAGAGAAGCTGCTATGACTAGTTTTATACACGTTCCGCGAAGGCTGGAGGTCCATCATTCATATCGAGCTCGAGTCTACAACCACTCGCAGGTCGCGGACTCGTTCGACCGCAACGGTTGGACCACCAGCAAGCTCTGGAACGTCGGTAACTACTACTCCCGCCGGAGATGGGGAAACTGGGAGACTCCCGACTACGAAGAGCTCAAACACGAGCTGAAGTCTCATAACAAGTACAAGGGACTACATAGTCAGTCCAGTTAGCGGGTCCGGAGGAACTCGCTGAAGCCTTCAAACCGTTGTATAACGGAGATCATAACCGGGATAGTTAGCCCGGCTATCGTAAACAGAACTCTATTCCTTCTCAATCCGGATGAAGTTCAGCATACATTCCTGCGGAAGGATCCCACCGTGGTAATAGCGGGCGTCGGTAAGCCCACTTTTACTGTTGTACTGTCGGGGGTGGGCGAGCAGTCGAACTGACGTTTTCAGATATTCTGTTCCGGGTGTCTGACCCGTAACTCGGACGCCCGTTCCGGCGTCCTCGACGTCGTCTCCAGCGATTCGCCGATATTTGACCTCTCCATCTCCGTCGTAGCTAGAAATCGATTCCATCGTAGTTCCCTTCGGGAGCAGGACGAATCCGTGATCCGTCACGACGTAGATTCGATCCCAGTTTTCGTTCTCTAGCTTCTCTGTAATCAGATCGTAGAGCTCGTCGATGTAACTGGTGAAATGACTCTCTGGATTGTCGAGTTCATTTTCACCGATGTCGTCGATGTCCTTGTCGTAGTAGGCGATTTGGTGGTGTTGCCATCCAGATTCGCGATCATCCGGTACGTCCCATCCCTCTCGTTCAAGGACTTTCACTCGGTTTCCTTTGTTGTCGAGACGCTGACCACCTCGTTCGACAGAGAGCTTCCCGTTCCGGAATTTGACGCGGAATCTGTGGGCTCGCCCCGGTGTGAGTGCAGCCATCCCGAATTTGGTCTCTGATGGAAGTGTGCTAACTCTAGTCTCTTCGGCTATCGAATAGTCTTCCCGAAGGCGGTTGGCCAGCTCTCGAGCGAGGTCTAATCGCAGCGCATCAATCAGAAACAGGGCGACTGTTTCCCCTGTTGCGAGATCCTGTTCGTTGTCAGTCCACCACTCGTAGGCAGCGTCCTTCCCCGCCAGAGGCGATCCAGTACTGAACGAACTGACTACTGCCTCGCTCATCTCCTCAAGATAGTCCATATACCGCGTCTCTAAGAGCTCGGCACGAATCTCAGGGAGCGATTCCGTCGCCGGGTGAGAGTTGAGGAGCCTCTCTTGCTCGGGTTCACCTGTGATCTCGAGTTCCAACACCCCATAGTCGATCTTCCAGGTTCCGTCTTCCTGATCGGCATACTGGTCGAAGGGGTCGAACGACTGGGACCGCTCTTCCCAGGCTGCAAACCGCAATTCCAACTCGGCTACCTGTTCGGCTTGTTCCCACAGCGTGGTCCAGGGAATATCGTCCGGATACACCCCAAGAACTTCTTGGCGTTCGTTCGCCCTTTCGACACACTCCGTGTACTTCCCCTCTTCTAATGATTCGAGCCAAGCATTCCACAGAGCGGCATCAAGGGCCCCATCAACCGGACAGGCTGCGAGCTCCCACGCATCGTCGGATGATTCGATTACATCTCCCCAGTAGCTCTCGCTCAGATAGCGCTCTGCCAATCGCTTGCTATGTCGGGAATCGACAATCCGTTTTAGTGGATTGATGTCGCCAAGGGTGCTACCCACGTTTCCATATCCCTCGGGGAAGGCGTCAACATCCAATCCCTCAGCGACGAGCCAGCGAGCAACGGCCCACTTCCAGACGACGTCCTCGATCTCCTCTGGTGTTTCAGCATTGTCTGCGGGAGCGACGTGCCTGTCTTTAAGCGACTTTTGCACTCGGGCAATCGTCTCATCATCCTTGTCGATTTCTGGCCATCCACCTTCGAGGAGGTGCTCTAAAATCTGGCCCTCTCCCTTTGTGATTATCTCACCGATCAGGTCCCCGTAGCGTGGAATTCCACCGCTTGCGAACTGAGTTTTGATTACATTCGCCGCAGTTTCGCGGTCAGACTCCGTCCCTCGCTCAACATCATAGATATCCCAGGGATTGACCTCATACAGCTCGGCAGTCAGCTGTTCGATCGTGAGTTCGATTTCACCGCCAGTTTCACGGATATCTCTGAACCAGTCACGATTCTCCTTCGCTTGGGGGATGTACCAGACGTGGGGAGTCTCCGGTTCGTCGATTGCGTTTCTTCTCAGTTCGAGAGGAAACCGTTCTGCTTCCGAGAACCCAACGCCGATCCGGTCTGCAGCAGCACGGACGACCTCTCGGAGATGTCCTCCGTTGTCCCACCAGACGACTCGAACAGCTGTCGCGTAGTCGTCAGGAAATTCATCTTCTAGATGAGCTTTCGCCTGGTCTTCGAGTGTTGTCGTCGGTTGCGATTTCATCGGTCTTCCTCCTCTGTATCGATAACCACAATAGTGCCGTCACCTGGTTCGGTCACATCTGCCCAGAGCTCGTCGACAGATGGCCCATCGTCATCTTGGTCATCATCGTCTTCATCATCGTCCGTTGACTGGAGCTTTGCATCGGCCTGTTTCACCAACGCTTCTGCTCGAGACGGTGTGACGAGGTCTGGTCCACTTAGCGCACGCTTCACCTGCTTCGTGATGAACGCCTCAGAATGTTCTGAGTTGAGTTTCTCGTACCGAGATTCGAGCTGGTTGTAGAGTGGGCCATCTGGTTGATCCTCAAGTAGTCCTCGTGCCTCCCCAAGCTGGCTAGCTTCGCTGACTGCGTTCCCGGATGCGATATCGGATTCGGAGATGTCATCCGCGGAGGCAGCGATCTCATCGAGTTCTCTGAGCGACTCAAAATGCACTCCTGAAATCGTCTCGGTGACGGTATCGATTTCTACGATTATGTCTTGATCCAGTAACGCTTGTTCGACCGCTGAACAGAGCTCCGAGATCGAATCCCCCTCGGGTGTAGTTCCCGTGAGAAGGTGGTAGAGCTCACTAATCTGGGAGGTACGGAAGTCCTGAGCCTCTGTCTGGAGCTTAGTGAGACTCTCCTTGGAAGGTATGCGTGACCCATCTACGGCGTCCTCCATCTTGTAGGTGATCGCAGCATCTGGGTACAGTGATCGCATCGTCTCGAGTGTGCTGTTGAATTCATCCCAGAGCGGCTCCTCGCCCTCGAATAATGGTTCAGCTTTGTGGAACCACTCTGCCTGCGTTGGTACTGGCGATTCAGTCAGTACTGCATCGTCAAGTTCGCCACCTGCCATCCCTGGTTCTAATGCGTCACGGAGCGCATCTAGTGTGATTTCTTCGTCAAACTCGAGATCCACACGAGCACAGATGTTCCGAATACCCGAACTATTCTTTTCTGCCCATGATGCGAGATTGGAGAGCCAAGCGGTCGGATCGTTCCCTTGTGGAGCGAATCCTCGGAGTGACTGATAGACCGCTTTTAGATTGCTACTTCCCTCAATGTCCACGGGATCGAATCCAATATCGATGTCACGGATATCGGAGAGACGTCGCATCACGCGACCGATTTCGCCCGGGTCTTCGATACGGACCCCATCACGCCTGATCTCGATTTTATTTGCTGCGGCAAGCGTGATCAGAAGCGCCGCCAGTGCCTCGCGTGGCGTCCCGAGATATTTCCCTCGCCGACCAGCGATTTCTTCGAGGACAGTCTCTCCACTCACTAATTCCTCTCCAGCGTAATCGTTGAGGAACTCTTCAGCCCACCCGTCACTAATCTCTCTCGGAACTGTCTTGACCCCGAGCATCTCTGCGTCGTCGCTTGAGAACGGCCACGTACCATTCCCGTTGAAAAACTCGAAGAGGGTCCGAGCGTCGTCAACCTCCTGCAGCCGTGTATCGAGTGTTTTCCTGTTCTCGAATTTCTCTCTGACAGCATCAGCGAGCACACTATCGATGTTGCTTAAATACGTCCCTCGCGTCGTGTTATGGTCCGGCGTATAGAGCTTCGCTCCATAGAGGAGTTCCTCGATCTCGTCTTCGACGGTCTCCTCCTCCTGTTGTTGCTCGATACGGAGTTCTGCGCTAGCCCCCGGCTCCAATAACTTATCCAACGCAATCAGATGCCGAATACTCTCGCGAAGGCCCTCTGAAAGCTCAATAACGATAAGGACGTCTTCAACGCCTTGCTCACCAGCGTTCGCCTCCTGCCATCTCGTTCGTGACTCTTCTATTGCATTCGAGTCAGCCGCTAGTACCCTGGCAACTACACCATCGAAACGAGGTTCCGGTGATGAGTCGACTTGGTCTAATACAGTGTAGCGGAACGTATACGGGGCGTCGGAGATCCCGTCGATATTCCGCGTTCGGAGTGAATCATCCGCGGTCAACCGACCACGATCTGCCTCCCGGAGAAGGTCCTCAATATTGTACCGAACTTGATGTTGAGGAAGCCCTGCTGCCTCCCGGTGAATCTGATCCCAGAACTCGACGATCTCCTTCGACAGGATTCTATACGTCTGCGGTTGGACACTCTCGTCGGTTCGAACGAAGTTGTCCTCCATCAGCGCTTTGAGGGCTTCCTCAACATCGCTTTCGAGCTGATCGATGTCAGTATCTACTGAGCTAACCAGCAGCCGTGTGATGTTCTCCTTCGTTGTTGGGACGGCCTCGACCTGGCCAAGGAGATAGAGAACTTTCGCGACACTCACCCCCATCTCGTCAGTCGTGTTCTCAACTTTCTGGATCTGGTCCTTTGCCCACCCCGGAATGTCCGTTGTTTCGCGCTCAATCAAGTCATAGATTTCATCCCACGCAACGACCGCTCCAGGCTCTTTCTGGGACCAATCAAAGCTGGTGAAGAGAGAACGAACGAGAATCAGCAGCGCTCGTCCCTGAACATACTCTCTGTCCACTTCCAAGTCTTCTTTCTTGAGACTCTGCATGACCTCGCGGAGCAACCAGAGGTCGTGTTCACGGAAGGGATACGCCTCTACGGGCTCACCGACGTCGGTGTATTCTGAAGCGTCGGCAAGTTCTAACTCGAAGTCAGGAGCCCGTTCGAGCAGGTCGTGTACCGTGTTCGCCCCGGAATCTGACTTTCGGAGCCACCGCTTCCTGACTATGATCTCGGTATCGGCACCCCGGAGCGGAATTTCGTTCGTGTACCACGCCTCAGGATCGACCTCTCCCATGAAATCCTGCTGCATGTCCCGCAGCGACCACTGTCCTGTTCCCAAAATTGGGGGATTAATGTCGGCGATGAGTGTGTCGACCGTCTCCAGGAACTCTCGATAGCGGTGTTGCTGGTCACCGACGTAAATGGCGACTTCGTCGAGCCCGATGAGGAACTCGTACGTTTCGCCTGATTCCTGTAGGTAGCGCTTCGTTCGGTCCAGCCGTTCTACGAGTTCATTGGGTGTGAACGCCTCAGTACTGATCCGTCTCGTGGCTTGCTCGATTGATTCCCTGACGCCATCTTTCGTTGCATAGGGCGTGCCGTCAGTCTCGTGCATCTCAGGAAGTGCTTCATAGAGCCATGGACGGAGCGCAGCCTTGTCTTGTGCTGCTTCCTCTATCGACATTCCATCGTGTTCTACAGAGCGTACGGGTTCCCAGAGCCCATGCTCGATCTCTAGTGTCCACGCCCACTCGAGTAGCCAGAGTGGGTCAGTCGGGTAGTTGAGTTGATTCCCCAACTCCTCGTAGATCAGGAGCGAGAGCGTTGAGTCACGAACCTTGTCCCGGTCGAGGAGGTTCATGAACAGGGGGACAAGGTGGTCGATGTGGGACGAATTGAGTCGGTCTCTGAATTCCTTGAATCCCGAGAATTGGCTCGACAGCTTCGGAGCGACCGTTTCGAGCCCCTCGATCTCGCCGGTCGCGATTCCGATCAACTTCAGAAGGTGCGTTTTCCCGGATCCGAAGGTGGCATGGACATACCGGAAGCGTGGCTGTGATCCTGTACTGTTGACGACTTCGCCAAGTTCTGTGAGTACCTTTCGAGCGCTATCCGTCTCGTAGAACTCGTCGATGTCGCGTTCGGCTTGGCCGACTTCGTTGACTTTCTGTACTTCTTCGAGTTCTCGCGTCGGCGAGCGAGCAAACAGTGATTCAAGTGTCGTATTAGTCATCGAGATACACCTCCGTGATTTTCTCGTCAATTCGGTGGGCTGGGTAGTAGTGGCGCGCGTCCTCGTTGAAGAAGCTCAATTTCCCTCCTCTAATCGAACCAGGGAACGGGATTCCGATTGTGGTATTCACGTTTCGGCGGTCCATCTCATCGAGCAACTCTGAGGCGCGGGTGAACGGATAGAGGCTTCCAAGGTTCACCAGCAGGAGGATATGCTGCTGCGCGTTCTCGCCTTTGAGTTGTCCTTCGACGAGTTTCTCTATGAGTTCGTCAGCCAGACTCGTTTCGAGCGTCTCCGTTACTGCGTTCGTGGTGGTCCGCTCAAGAGGCCCGAGGTCGAGCGTGGTTTCGAAAACACGCGTCTCGGGCATCAGGTGATCCAGCCGAACACACTCGACTGTGAGTTCGTTGCCGGCCTGGTTCTCGATGCCAGCCCAGTTCGTTAGTGCATCTGGTGTCTCGGGGTCTGCCCACTGAATCAACCGTTCCGTCACTCGGTGTTCAACAGATGGTTCGACTGGCACCATGACGAAGGGATTTCGAATTCCCCGCCGTTCGCCACTTGCGAAGTCGACCAATTCCTCGGTAAATCTCTTGAGCGGGTTTCGCGTCGACGTCATTTGATAATCACACCTCCATCGATCTGTTCGATCGTCGGCTTCCTCGACTTCACGAGACGCTCAAATTGGCCCTTGAGTGCAGACTCATCGCCGAATAGCACACCTACGCCTTCGATTTCCTCGGGTCGAGTCCCACCAACCAGTTGCTCTACAGTCTCGTACTTCTCACGATACGTGTCGACTCGGTCCTCAGTGAGGCTTTCCCAATCCGTTGTTGAGGATACCGTCCCGAGCGCTCGTTTCAATGTGCGCTCGTCGTGAGTTCCTGGTTCCCGGTTCGTTAACGCACTAATACAGACTTGGATGCTTTCGTGGGTATCTCTGAAGTGCCGAAGTGGGCGGAGATATCCGGATTGGAATCCATCGTGAATGCTGTGTTCAGGGAGCTGTAGGGGCGGGATCAGCCATTGATGTCCCTCGAGTTCTGTCACTAGTGATTTCGCGTTGGTCTCTGCCACTTGAGCCGACCAATCCTCTTCAAGCGCTGAAATTGCAGTCAACCGGGCATCCAGTGACTGATCAAAGGACTGCCAGCCCTCCTGCGTCCACCACTCCCGACCAGACTCGTTTTCGAGCTGTTGGCTCAGCTGGTCCAGTGCGTCGTAGAACGATTGGCTAAGCCAGTCAATCTCCAGCTCTCTGAATCGCAGTAGCCCGTCGAGTTGTAATAGATAGGATTCTCTGGAGTCCCATCGATCCTCAACCGCAGTCAACCACTCTTCGTCACTCGCCACTTGATCGATTATCTCTTCCCAGTCCGTATCGTCAGCAGCGATTGCGTCGGCGCGAGATTCTGCGCTATCCGCCAGTTCAGAGAGCGCATTGCTGAATGACGCAACCAGAGAGACGAGTGCATCGCTCTCTAATTCAGTCTCTGTACTGACTTCTGTCGTCTCTGCAAGCGTGCGCGCTTGCCTCTTAACCGACTCATTCAGTTCTTCGAGGGCAACGATTCCCTCGTCGACCGTTTGAATCGGGTCAATGATTCCAGCATCGATGAACTGTTCCTTGAGCGACGTCGAAGACGGCGCCGTACGCAGCTTGATCTCCATCTGCTGAGAGAGCGTCAGCAGTTCATCCGCGGCGAGAGCCTCTCCGTCCTCTGCAACGGGACGGAACTCCCCCGCGCGACACAGCCCCCAGAGTACCGCCGTTACTGCCGGCTTGACCTCTCCGTAGAACGGCGTCTCCTCGGTGATTTTCTCGAAGAGCGCTGGCAGACCCATCTCGTTGTCATGGTCAACCAGCGTTCGACCGACGGCGCCTCGAATCTCTTTCGCAATCGTCCCCATCGTGGACACCTCCGCATCTGGTGTTGGGACATCGATTTTCTGTGCCCACTCCGGGTACTCCTCGTCGTCGGTGAGCCGCTTTAGCTCCGAGAGGTAGCTCTGGTCCACCTCGAGCATGACGGGATGGAAGAACGAGGGATAGGCACGGTTGATACACTCTTTGACCGCAGACTCGAGACCACGTGGTTCCTGAGATTCAACCTTGTACGAGCCATCTTTGAGTGCGCTCGCGAGCTTACTTTTCACCCTGTCCGCTGCATCGTCGACGTCTCGGGCTATCGTGTCGGGTGTCTCCGTCTCGGCAGTCGCTTCGTGGAACGACCACCACTCGATGAGCTGGCTTCGGAGATCATCCAATCCATCCTCCTTGACCGACCAGTAGATCGTTCCCTCGTTGACTTTCTTAGAGGCGACATCAGGTCGCACGCCCCGGATAACCACTGTGGCTTCGAGCGCACTCTCGTGCTCGTCTTCCTCTTCCAGTGGTTGCCCGTCGATGGAGAAGTTGTACGAGATGGGGTAGTTGTCGCCGTCCCCACCGTAGGGAACCGACGTTGGGAGATTCAGACGAGGGCTGATGTCCGCCCAGAGTTCAGTGTCGAAAGCGGCGATAATCTCGTCCCAATCTGGGTTCTTGCGGTTCTTGCGTGCCTCTTCGATGATCTCTCGTTCCTCTCGATCCGTGATTCGAAGGAGAGGACCGTCCTCAGCAGTGTTCGGCCTGATGTACCTGTCGAGGTTCTCCAGTGAATTCTGGACCTGATTCCGGATGGTCGTCCGCGGCTGCCCGTTGAGGTCGTCCATCACCGCCACCGCGATGTTGGCGTCGTTCTGTGGGACTGAATCGGGCACGTACGAGAGGAGCAAGACCGCTTTTGCGACCTTGAGGTCGAAATCAGTTGTGTCTTCGTCGGCTTCGATCTCCTCCAGGACTTCGATCTCGTTGGGGATGATGTCCTCAAGCTCGTACTGAATCAGGTCATAGAAGTCGACGAGGCTGATTAGGGACCGCTCGTCTTTGCTTTCGTCGCGCATCCATCGGTCTCGGAGTCCGGCAACGATGGCGAGAATCGCTCTCGCTGTCCCAGAGAAGATCGACTTCGTCGAGTCGGCCAACTCGTTCCGAAGGTTCGAGAGTATCTCCAGGAAGAGCGCCGGCTGGTAGGGCAGGAGCGGGTAGAACTGCACGAACTCATTTTCCTTGACTCGATTGAGAGGTGGCTCCGTGTTCTGCCCGACCTCTGAGTAGACGAACGTAGATGTCGGATGTACCCGCGCCGTTAGTGCTTCTGACTCAACCCAGTCTGCTCCGTCTTCGGTCTTCTCGAGGAGACGACGCTGAACGATTTCCCCGACGTGATGACTTGGCAAGTGGTACTGGTGTGGGAACCGGTCTTTGAGAATCCCGAAGTCGAGTTGCTTCGCAGCAAGTCCTGGTCGGACGTCCTCGATTTGGGACTGCGCCGTCGCGACCATCTGGATGTTCCCCTCGCCGATCGTATCAATACTCTCCGCGAGCGCGTTGAGTTCCGAGAGACGCTGGTAGTCCCCACCGATGAAGAGCGTCACTTCGTCGACGAGGAGGACGATCTTTACCGGCTTCTCAGACTCCGCCTC
>Ga0207421_10003989_pt1 | contig 17310 bp, 13 predicted proteins | sample SodLakKL_010_SED_4_FD_187542 | JGI IMG/M metagenome (GOLD analysis project Ga0207421, IMG submission 187542) | Alkaline sediment microbial communities from Lake Tanatar, Kulunda Steppe, Russia - 8KL_010_SED (SPAdes) (version 2) | ecosystem: Environmental > Aquatic > Non-marine Saline and... | reverse complement strand
GGCAGGAGCCTTCCTTGCCGCTGGTGTATTCACGTCATCTTTGACCGACAGTCAATTGGTTGCAGGGGTCTCGGGAGTTGCCCTTCTTCTGCTTCTCTGGGTGATAGATTGGGCAGGAGGAGCTCTGGGTGAGCCGGTACAGTCCATAGTCAGCCACTTCTCGGTGACGGAACACTTCATGGACTTCAACCGGGGCATAATAGATACCCAGCACATCGTATTTTACGCAACGATGGTGGTGGGGTTTTTGTTTCTGACCACACGCGTACTCGACAGCCGCCAGTGGCGATGAGAGGGGAGGATAGATGATGAAGCGCACTATACTCAGTTCCGTCCCGTTGAGAAGCATTGTGGGTGTCGTCACACTCTTGGCGCTGACCGTCACCCTGTTTTCCATAGTTGTGTACGGCACGCACGCACAGATCTCCAGAATTGCCGGGACTGCAGCCACCGTGCTGCTGCTGGGCTATCTTCTGTCGGGTGGGCTCAAGCAGCTGGAATTTTTTCGCTCCAGGCAGTTTCTGCGCGGTTCTGCCAGCACAGTATACACGATTGCCGTGATAGGAATTCTGATTCTGGTAAATGTTCTCGCCGCACAGACCTCTCTGCGGTGGGATGTAACTGAAGAGCGAGAACACAGTCTGTCGGACCAGACCAATACCATTCTTCAGAACCTCGATGACGAGGTCGAAATCATTGCCTTCTTCCCGGACGGCAGTGCTATCAAGAGAGAAGTCAGCGGTCTATTGAGGGAATATGAGTACCGCTCAAACCTCGTTGAGGTAAGATTCATTGACCCGGAAGCAAATCCCGGTAAGGCCAGTGAATACGAGGTAACCGACGCCTACACGACCGTGGTAAAGAGCGGCGATCGCACCCACCATATTAGTATTCGCAACCTGTACGACTTCTCGGCCATCGAGCAAGGCGGCGACCCTGCAGATGTAAAATTCCAGGGTGAACAGGCTCTTACCCGGGCCATTGCACACATTTCCGGGGATGTGGAGATAAACACCTACTTCGTTACCGGACACGGTCAACCCGGACTGTATGACGAATACAGCCAGCTCCGACACTATCTCGACGGTGAGGGATACCGCCCTCAGACCTGGGACCCAGCACGCGACGGCCCATTACCGGATGATGCGGACATCATAATCATAGCCGGGCCCACCAGCGATCTGCGCACAGAAGAAGCTGAGCAGCTCATTGATTACGTGGACGCGGGCGGCCCGTTGATGATTCTGGCCGATACCGTACCGGGCAAAAACCACGCTTTCAATAACCTCGGTGGCCTGGTGGAGCACGTCGGCATAGAAATGCGCCCGGATTATGTACAGGATCCGGTAAGGTCCTATTACATGGACCCGGAAACGCCAGTGGCGCATATAGAACACCATACGATCACGGACAAACTGGTGCGGGACGAGTTAGTGGTCGCCCTGCCTCGAACTCGCAGTCTTGTGGCTCGAGAGGACGCTCCGGGTGAATATGACATAACCCGGCTCCTGTTCGCCTCTGACCAGGCGCGAAGCGAAGTCCATCCCGATGATGAAGGAGAAGAGATCGCAGAAATCGACGGTCGCCTGAGCCTCGGCTATGCGGTGTCGCGGGTCACTGATGAGGTAGACTCCGGCGACGACGCACAGGAGCTTGAACCGGTGGCAGTTGTTATTGGGGATGCCGATTTTGTCGGCAACGACATGATCGGTTTTCAGGGCAACTCGGATCTGTTTCTCAACTCGGTACAGTGGCTGCTCGATCGGGAGGATTTGATAACAATCCGCCCGCGCGAGCCGGTCCCGCGTCATGTGTTTGTCACAGCATCGGAAGCCCGCCTGCTCTTTTACGGCAGCACCATGGTACTACCCTTCATCGTACTGGTAGTGGGAGGAGCCATCTGGCTGCGGAGGAGGCATCTGTGATGAAGCAATGGAAAATGCCCCTGATTGCCCTTATCGCATTTGTCGTGATGCTGGGTTGGGTGCTCCTCGGCCCTTCGCCGGAAGAGGCCGAGGAGCCAGCCGATGAGGAACAGGATGAGCAGATAAAGTTGATTGACCTGGGTGACCGGGATGAAATAGCCGAAGTCACCATCCGCTGGGAGGGCAGGGAGGATGTCGTCATCGCCGGCTCGGGCACGGGAGACGAGCGGGAATATAAAATGCTCAGTCCGTACCCGCGCCCAACCGACCAGGACCGCGCCCGCCTGCTATTCACCAATGCGGCCGAGCTTCGTGTGAAACGGCTCATAACCGAAGAACCAGAGGACATAGGCGAGTTTGGCCTGGATGAGCCGACCGGAGAAATTATCATTTCCGGCACCGATGGCTCCACCCACCGGATCATCGTCGGTGGGCCCAGTCCTCTCGGAGGCGGCGATCATCCTGATCGCTACGTGCAACGAGAAGATGATGAGGCGGTGTATCTGATGGGCGGGACCCACCTGGACTTCATCGCCGCACCCGGAGACAGGTGGTCCGATCTCACCATGCTCCGGCTGGACGAAGTCGATCAAATCAAGGTCGACACCGGTGAAGATAACTGGAGCATGTCCCGCACTGATGACCTTTTCGAATGGCAGCAATCGGCACCACTGGATGCACCGGCCAATGCATCGGTAGCCAATAACATGATCAGCCGGTTCAACCGGCTCAGAGCGGTTCAATATGTTCACGACGAGCCAGGCGACGAGGACCTCGCCGACTGCGGTCTAGATGAGCCGCAAGCCCAAATTGATTTCCGGCAGAAAGACGGCACAGTGAAAGAGGTGCTCCTCGGATCATTCGCCGACGAGCAGGAGATGACCGTATACGCGAAAGTTCGGGGACAACCATATGTATACTCTCTTGAAGCTGACATCTTGACAGTCCAGGGCCTCAGCTCGGCGGACGAATGGATACAGCGGCCTTTCGGGCCCATCCGCCTGCGGAATGTCACGGAGTTACACTGGAGCTGGGATGATGAGGAGCTTAGCCTGGTACTGGAAGAGGAGCAGTGGGTTCTCTACGATGAACATGGGGAGAAGCTGCATCAGCTGCATGAAGATGATGCAGAAACCGCCGTGATGAATGTTCTTGAGCTCGAGACGGAGAAGATCCAGATGCCCGGGGAGAAAGAGGACGAAGTCTCATTACCGTCCGGGGATCAGTTCCTGCAAGTCGAGACGGAAGACGGGAGCATAACCCTGGATCTGGCAGGCAATACAGAGGAATTTTACGGACAGGTGCGGGGATACGACGCTTTGCACCTGCTGCCGGGGGCGGGGTCCGTCATGCATCAGTTGGCCGGGCTCCGTTGAGCGCGGTATGCTCAGGGAGTTCTTTCAAATTCCCCGCCCGCACGTGATATGATCAAAGGGAAATGTTGATCATAGGCACCTGAGGGAGAGGAACTAATGCCTGCGAATCTCACGCCCGAATACCTGGAAGCTGAGGAGCGGTGGCGCAAAGCCAGTGCTCCCGAAGAAAAGCTGGCTGCACTGCAGGATATGCTGCGGGCACTGCCCAAACACAAAGGAACGGAGAAGATGCAGGCGGATCTGCGCAAACGGATTGCAAAGACGCGCGACCAGGTGGAAAACCAGCAGAAATCCACCACCGCCAAACGCCGGCCCGATTGGATAGTGGAAAAACAGGGTTGCGGTCAGGTAATGGTACTCGGGCCGGCTAACTCCGGGAAGTCATCTCTCGTGGGAAGCCTCACAAGTGCAGAGCCAGAGGTGGGCGAGTACCCATTCACCACGACACTGCCCGGCCCGGCAATGATGAAGTACGAAAATGTGCAGATTCAGCTGGTTGATCTACCTCCCCTGCACCGGGAAATGTCTCCAACCTGGCTGGCAGATGCTATGCGGGGCGCAGACGGGGCGATCGTGGTACTTGACATCTCTGATGATGACATACTTGAGCTCACCGAGGCGGCCTTCGGCTTTCTTGCAGACAAAGACATCACACTTTACTGGCCGACTCACCTGGCGCAGGTCCCTGAATCGGTGGGCGCAGACGATTCGCCCCCGGACTCCGTACAGTCCTACCCGGCCATTGTGGTCGGCAGCAAGTTTGAGGACGACGAGGCGGAAATAAGATTGGAGCTTCTGAAGGAGATGTGGGAGGTGTCCGAATACCCACGCCTTCCACTGGTCCGCACCTCCTGCCGGACCGGTGACAACCTGGAGCTGCTGCGCGTCACAATCTGGCACCTGCTCGGCAAGGTACGCGTTTATACGCGCCCCCCAGGACGCAATGCAGACCTCTCTGCCCCCTTCGTTCTTGACCAGGGCTCAACCGCTCTGGACTTGGCTCACGCCATTCATAAGGATATCGGAGCCCAATTCAAGTATGCCAAGGCCTGGGGCGAAAACACCTTCGACGCCCAGCGCGTGGGACGCGACTACGTACTGACGGACGGCGATATTCTCGAGGTTCACAGCGATAATTGAAAGGAGCGATGAGCAGTGACCGGCACTCACTTTGTGCTGACGCCCGCCGAATCGAAGCGCCTTATCGCACGCGCGGTCAACGAAATGGAGCCGGTGCAGCGCGCCCTGAGCGACGGAACCATTTTAATCTGCACCGGCTCCACTAACGCCTTCGTTCTGGAGGAGATCACCGGAGAACGCTTTTTACACTACCAGTACCTTACCGGCCACACTCTCCCCCAGGGCTCTGACAGCCAATCACCTATACCTGAGCACCGGAGATCTGATGTCGTACTGCGAAACGGAGAAATCGACGAAAACCTGGATCGTTTTTCCGTCCTGCAGCACATGAATCCGGACGACGTGTACATCAAGGGAGCCAATGCCCTGGATTACGAACGCAAAGTGGCCGGGGTGCTGATCGGGGGATTCGGGAGCGGAGGAACGATCGGGACCGGGATCGGACATATCATCGGCCGCCGGCTCCGCCTGATTATTCCGGTGGGCCTGGAAAAATGCATCGCCGGCAATCTTTACGAGATGGCCGACCACCTGAACAGGCACGACGATTACACTGAGGATCCACCTCGAATGATGCCAGTCCGCGGCGACATCATTACCGAGATAGAAGCGCTGCACATTCTTACCGGCGCCGAGGCAGTACACATCGCCTCCGGAGGCATTGCCGGAGCCGAGGGCGCTGTTCGACTGCTGGTTAGGGGTAACCGGGAGCAGGTAGGGTCGGCCCGCAACCTGATGGCAGACATCGCCGGCGAGCCTTCATTCTTGCAAAACCTGTCGGGACAGGAGTGATAGCATATGCAGCTTACGATACTGGGGCGATACTCCCCGTATCCTCCCCCTGGTGGCGCGTGTCCCAGTTATCTCGTGCAGACCGAGGGGGTGTCGCTACTGCTGGATTGTGGAAGCGGTGCCGTTTCCCGCCTGCAGAAATTCACAGCCATCAACAGGCTGAAGTACGTAGTGCTTTCTCACCTGCACGGAGATCACTGCTCTGATATGTCGGTACTGCGATACGCGGCCGACCTGGACGTGCGTCATCAGGAGGATCCCGCACCAATCCGGGTCTTTGCCCCGGGGGAGCCGAGGGATGAATACGCCCGTCTCACCTACAAGGAGGCGATAAGAGCAGAAGTGGTCACAGAGAAGGATCAGCTGGAGCTGGGACCGTTCGAAGTGCGCTTTGCCATAACCGATCATCCCATGCTGTGCCATGCGGTAAGTGTGCGAACGGCAGAACACACCATCGTCTACTCCGGAGACACAGCATACTCCGATGAACTGACCCGATTTGCACGCGACGCAGATGTCCTGCTGGCGGAATGTTCACTGCCGGAGGACCACGCCGGGTTCCGGGGCCACATGACGGCCCTCGATTGCGCACGCATGGCGGAGCGTGCCGGGGTGGGCCGGCTCCTTCTGACTCATTTCTGGCCGCGGGCAGACGTGGATGCCATGGTCTGCACCGCCCGAGGCAGCTGTACCGGCGTACCAGTCGAAGCGGCCGAGGAAGGCAGGACATATCGCCTGACCTGACCCCATCCTGTTACCGGGATTCAATTAGATTGACCACAAGGAGCCAACCGGCGTTAGACTTTTCCAGGACCACTTCCCCCCTGTAATCGTCGCACGACCATGGGTGGTGCGTGCCCGGCGAAAGGGACGAGAGACTCCCCCAGGGATACGGCTCCGGAAAATGAAACCGCGAGTCACACCGACCATCATCCACTCGCGCGGCGAGTACTCCTCCGTCCCCATCTTCGTACAACACGGAAAACCCCTGATTCTCCGGTCTGTAACCACCCCTGTGCAGCGAGGGCCGCACGGCACAGCTGCCCAGGGTGCGCCCGCTGAGGCGGTCGAGGAGCACCAGCTTCGCTTTTTCCTCACGCTCCAGGTACAGCAGCACGGCATCGTCATTCCCGACTGCTACCATCACTACTTCGGCCGTCAGGTCAGCACTCCAGAGTGCACGGGGAAGATCATCGCTCGATGGATCAAAAGATCGGCATGATTTCACCTGCACCCATTCAGCGGCCTGACAGCCAGCTGTGACCATCACAATGAACAGCAAAATCATTACTTCCAGGCGCCCGGCACGCATTCTGCCGCCCTCCAACCTCCCACCACCACCTCCAGCGGCTACAGCTGATGCGGACTGTTATGCCGCGGAAAACGAAAATACGGTATACAGTCGACCTGAGTATATGTCTTAAGAAACGCCGCATGAGTACTGACATGAAAATGGACATCGGCCCGCCTCTGCGACGGCCGTTCATTCATGTCACCGCCGGAGCAGCCACCTCGCCAATCTATCCGAAGCAAGGCTTGATAATAATCATGCGTGCGGATCAGTGTCCACACGCAATCACCTCATGCGCCAGTTCCACCACCGGCAAACTGGTGAAATGCAGGTTTCAGATCCGGCGGCAGAGCACTCTCATACGCTTTACCACCAGTGCGACGTATGAAATCGTCCCTGACCCGAGCGAGCAACCCCTCGTTCGTCGCGACTTCGCAGGCGGCCTCTGCCATAACCTTAGCTGCCGTCAACATGCCGGCGTGGCCTATGCCCATCCCCGCTTGGGCGGTATACTGCCAGGAATGACCGGGAGTCCCCAGCACCTGGCAGGCAGCACGCAGGCGAGCCGTCGGGCAGCACCAGCTCACATCGCCAACATCCGTGGATCCTCGCGGTTCATCATCTCTTTCCGGTCTCGGGAGAACTTCATCGCAAAGGATCCTGTCCCACAGGTGTTCGGGTACCTGATCACGCTGAAGCATGGCCCTCTTCTGTTCAGCACTGATGCTCTCACTGATCTTTTCGGCAAAATCGTGTTCCTCTTCGCCGAATTCGGGTGGACCCAGCCGATCAAAGCAGTCAAACAAGAGATCAATCAGGGGAGTATTGGGGAGGACATTGTAGATGGCTTTCAGCATCTGGATCTCGTAGTCTGTCTCGGTCATCTCGGCTGCACCCGAGGCGCACTTGAGTACCCGCTCCCACAGTTCGTCGACCGCATCCCGGGCATCCGCACGGACAAGATACCAAACCTTGGCAACGGAGGGGACGACATTTGGCTGCCTCCCGCCATCCGTAATCGCATAATGAACTCTTGTTCTGGGCGGCATATGTTCACGAAGGAATTCCACTCCCATGTTCATAAGCTGAACCGCATCCAGTGCACTGCGTCCGTTGTGCGGGTCTGCTGCGGCGTGGGCCGACCGGCCGTAAAATACGAAATTAGCAGCATTGTTGGCCAGTGACGATCCCGCAATCGGTCGATTAATTGCTCCCGGATGCCATTCGAAGCAGACATCGCAATCCTTGAATACGCCGTCCCGCGCCATGAAGGTCTTCCCGCTCAAATTCTCCTCGGCTGGGCACCCGAAATACTTGACGGTACCGGGAACATTTCTCGCCTTTAGTTCCTCCTTGACACCAATTGCAGCCCCGAATGCTCCAGCACCATGAAGATTATGGCCACATCCGTGCCCCGGAGCACCAGGCCGGAGCTCCTCCTTTACAGGTAGTACTTTCTGTGATAGCCCATCCAGAGCGTCATACTCTCCAAGAAAACCTATCACGGGTTCGCCCGAACCCCAAGTGGCAGCAAGAGCAGTCGGCATATCTGCTACGCCCGTTTCTACACTGAACCCCTCTTTTCTCAGTGCATCAGCCAGGCAGTTCGCCGAGCGATGCTCGTGCAGAGCAAGTTCAGCATACTCCCATATGGAATCTGCAATCTGCACCACGAAATCGCGCCGCTCATCAATGTAGCTCAACGCCCTCTTCGCTTTGACTGACATGATGCAAAATCCCCCTATCTCCCTGAAGAAATTGAGCGCGAGGTGAGGTTGCACAACAGCACATCATTCATGCATGTCGAGAGGCCTCGTGCTCATGCTGCAGTCCACCTGTATCAACGTTCCGTACGGGTCGGACAATTCCTGTCAGCCATTGAGAAAATTGCCCCTTCGGCCTGCGATCTGCCACGCATCATGCCGGCAAAGGCAGTAAAGGTGATCTTCCATCTCGAAAGAGCATTCCGGCATGTTTCCGGTACTGAACACGTACGAATTGAGATGATTTCCCCTCATACAGTTGGTGAACCCGGGTTGTGGGATTTGCGGTGGCGGAGGTCTCCAGGCGTGCATACGCGCATTCTCTCATGTCGCTGATCGCTATACTACTCGCCTGTGCAGTCGGATTGCACCTGCCTGTTGTGCCTGTTGTGGACTCGAGCCCATCCGTCCAGGCTGCAGCGGCGCCCGGTGACGCGTCTCAAGACCTGCACCCCTCACGGACATACCAAGCTGCGGGGATCCCGGCAGCAAGCAAGGGCAGGATACGTACTCTCGCTCTGTTTCTCCTGGCGTTTGTGATCTTGGTTCTTTTGATCGGTGGCATCCAGGGTATCAAGACGCTCTTTACCGTCGCAATTACAGCTGGCAACGTTATCTGGATCCTGCTGTCTGCCTCAATTGCCGGCCATGATCCCATCATCACTACTGTAGCCGTATGCTCAATGGTGGCAGTCCTAGCACTCGCCAGCATAGGTGGTGCGTCAGTTAAGACAGTAGCCGCAGTGTCCTGAAAGGCAGGAGGGGTCATAGTCGCAGGTCTTCTTGCAGTTGCTGCCGACGATACCGTCCAGCTGGCAGTCTATGAGCTCGATGAAATGCAAATGCTCGCGCACTTACCTGATGACATCACACTCGACTACCGGGGGATACTGTTCGCCGCGATGATGATCGGTGCGCTGGGTGCTGTGATGGATGTGGGTATGTCCATCGCCTCAGCAGGGGCAGAAATCAAGCGGGCAAATCCCGACCTGGATACCATCGAGCTGACCAGCTCCGGCATGAGCGTGGGACGGGACATCATGAGTACCATGGCCGACACGCTGATACTGGCGTATACCGCGGGAGCCATCCCCCTACTTTTGATGCTCACAGCACATGGGACTCCCCTGCCGAGGGCCCTCGCCGCCGAGGCAGTCACCGTCGAGATAATTCGCATGCTGGCCGGCAGCACGGGACTGATTGCCTCTATTCTCATCACAGCCCTGGTAGCCGGCTGCCTCATGGGGTTGAGGCGCTGAGGCGAAATCAAGCCCATCTATAACCGATGCATCCTAACGGAGGCAGTCCAGCAAAGCTAAGGTGAGTGGACGCAGGGGTGTGATACAATTTAAGTAGCTGCAGCCCTGCACATTACTCGAAAGGAAGACCAGTCTTGGATCTACTGCTGGTGCTGGGAGTTGTCATCGCCGCCGCTTTTCTGGGCGGCCAGCTGGTACAAAGATTGACACTGCCCTCCGTCACGGGTTACCTGCTGATGGGAATCATCCTCGGACCTTCAGTCACCGGGCTCATAGGAAGGGCTGAGCTTGTGGCCCTGGAACCGGTAACGGCTTTTGCCCTGGGGCTCATCGGACTCTCCATCGGCGGCGAGCTGCGGTGGCGATTTCTTAAGGAAAAATGGCAGAATTTTGGGTTGCTGTTTCTGGGCGAGAGCCTGGGAACGCTCTTTCTCGTCACTCTTTCCGTATACATCGTTACACAAAACCTCATCCTGTCATTGATTCTGGGAGTCCTCTCGCTGGCACCAGCTCCCACCACCATTCTCGGGGTAATTCGCGAATACAAGACGCAGGGGCCTTTTCCCAGAGTGGTTATGTCGCTAGTTGCACTGGACAACCTGTGGTGCGTCGTGGCACTTACTGTCGTGACTACGGTCCTGAACCTATACTATTTTGACGTCGAACCCGGACAGAGTGTCCTGCGAGGCGTCATCAGCGAGATCGGACCGGCCGTGGGATTGGCGATAATCCTGGGCGCAGCAGGCATCAACATCGTCAATCGCGCCCGACTGCATCGCAAACGGCAGGTATTGGTCACGGCAATTTTGTTCATAGCAGTGGGTCTATCCCGTCAGATGAACATATCATACTTGCTGGTGACACTGATCACAGGAGCCATGGTCGTCAACTTCACGCCCAACTACAGGCGCTTCTTCGAAAGCCTGCACACCATCGACACACCCGTACTGGTTATATTTCTGACGCTGGCCGGGGCAAACCTGCACCTCGAGGCACTGCCAACCGTTGGGTTTCTCGGGGTCGTCTACATTCTGGCCCGCGTGGCAGGCAAACTGCTGGGTTCCGGAATCGGCCACGCCACCTGCAGCCTGCTTCCCAGTGGGTGCAGCCACATTGATCCAAAACACAGAAAACACATCGGTCTGGCCTTGACCCCGCAGGCCGGAGTGGCCATTGGCCTATCGATCCTGGCAGAACAGCAGTTGCCCCTACCTGAAGGTGTGGTCGTCACCCTGATTCTTGGATCGGTAATATTCTTTCAGCTGGTCGGCCCAACACTCGTGGTCGAGGCCCTCAGAAGAACAGATTCCATCATAGAGGATGAATCATAAATATGAAGACGGAGGAGGATGCAGAATGCATTTGCTGGTAACAGTAGTTGAGGAGCCCGAAAAAATTGAGCCCATCCTGGATATGCTGTATGAAAATGATATTACTGGTGCCACAGTCATTGACAGCAGGGGAATGGGGCACATGATCGCTGATCACTACTCCATCTTCTCTCGATTCAGCAATCTGACTGGGTCGCACGAAGGTGAGACACATAATAATGTCCTGTTCACCGTCATTAGGACCGAAGAGACCCTGGAGCGGGCGATTGAGATAATCAAGGAAGTCATCGGGGATCTGAACCAGCCCAACACCGGACTGCTCTTTACCATGCGCCTCGACCGGGTGGAAGGATTTGCCACGCCCCTGAAAGATGAATGAACCGCAGCAGCATTTTCGGGCATATGAGAGATGTGGATCGTACATTCAGCCAGCAGACGTGGGTAGGTGCATCTGGTCCAACCACGTGCAGCTGTGGGCACGGTCACGCTGTTTTCCCCTCTTACGAAAAGATGCGGGAGGTATGCCGTGTCAATTGACGAATTGAGAGAACACCACTTTTGCGAAGATAATGAGTGTCGCACGTAAGGAGGAGATAAAAAGTGACAGATAGACTGCCCAGACAGTTGCAGCCTGATCAACTGACAAGACACTGTGCTCCGGAGTCCTTTGCACCGGCAAACCCGGGAGACGGAGAGGAACCAATGTTGATCGGTCAGAAGCGGGCCGTTCGTTCCGTGCAGTTTGGCCTGCAGGTGTCCAGCCCCGGCTATAACATCTTCATGGCCGGCGCTCCCGGCACGGGAAAACGAACTTTCGCCCGGACCGCCTCACATGATGAATCCCGGAACATGTCCACTCCGGATGACTGGTGCTATGTTTACAATTTTGACGATCCAACCGCGCCGTGGGCACTATCCCTGCCGCCCGGACAGGGAAGCAAGTTCCAGGCCGACATGAATGAGTTAATCGAGGACGCCCGGACTGCAATTCGCAATGAGTTTGAGGGGGGTGAGTTTGAAAAGCGCAGAAATGAACTCGTGGAAAACTTCCAGAAACGGACCAGCGAGGCCATCCGGGAGCTGGAGGAAGAGGTGCAGGAAAGTGGGTTCGCCCTACAGAAAGGGGCGGGAGGGTTTGCCCCGGTGCCCCTCAACGATGCGGGAACCCCGATGAGTAACGAGGAATATCGCGCCCTGCCCCCGGACCGGCGCCAGGAGATTGAGGAACGCGGAGCGGAGCTGCAGCCCACAGTCCGAAAAGCCACAAGGCAGATCCGCCAGCTGGAAAAAGAAGTGAAGTCCTCCATCAGGGACCTGGAACGACAGGTGGGATCCTTTGCTGTGCGCCCGCTGATCGAGCAGCTGCAGGAAAAATACAGTGATGCCCCCCGAGTATGCAAGTATCTCGACGCCGTCCATGATGATATGATCGATCACCTGGACTACTTCAAGAGCGATGAAGATGAGTCATCCGCGGGCCAGCACGGCGTTCTTGCCCAGCAGGGGGACACCAATTCCGACCTGGACCGGTACAAGGTAAACCTTCTGGTCAACAACGCCGAGACCGAAGGTGCCCCGGTTGTGGAGGCAGCTAACCCGAGCTATTATAACCTCTTTGGCTCGGTGGAGTACAAGAGCAGTATGGGTACTCTTACCACCGACCACACCCTGATTCGTTCGGGAGCACTGCACAGGGCTAATGGTGGGTTCCTGATTCTCCGGATTGAGGATGTTCTCACCAGTCCCTTCAGCTGGGATACCCTGAAGCGGAGTCTGAAAAATGAAACTGTACGGGTCGAAAATATTGGTGAGCAGTATCGGATGGTACCCACCACCGGGGTGAATCCTGAACCCATCCCCCTCGATATAAAAATCATCTTGATCGGTTCACCTATGCTGCACTATTTGCTGTCCACTCACGATTCTGACTTCAGAAAATACTTCAAGATCAAGGCCGATTTCGACATTCAGATGGAGCGAAATGACCACTACCTCAAGCAGTACGCCCAATTTGTCAGCAATGTGGCCCAACGCGACGATCTTCTGCGATTCAATGAAACAGCAGTGGCGAGAATCGTGGATCACAGCTCGCGTCTCGCGCAGGATCAGACCAAGCTCTCCGCCAGATTCAACGAGGTGGTGGAAATCGTCTACGAATCCGACGCGTGGGCCAGGACAGACGAGGCTCCGGAAGTGAGCGCAGAACATGTCGACCGCGCCGTTGAAGAGAGACGTTATCGCTCTAACCTGGCCGAAGATCACATCCGTGAGGCCATTGATCGCGGAAAAATCTTCGTGGACACCGAGGGTTCTGCAACCGGCCAGATCAACGGACTCAGCGTCTACAGCATGGGTGATTACGCCTTCGCCCGTCCCTCCAGAATCACTGCCAATGTGTACATGGGAAATGAAGGTGTGGTAAACATTGAACGCCAGATCAAAATGAGCGGGGCCAGTCACAGCAAGGGGGTGCTCATCCTCTCCAGTTTCATCTCAGAACGCTTCGCTTATGATAAGCCCCTGGCGCTGTCGGCCAGCATCACATTCGAACAGTCGTACGGCATGGTAGACGGCGATAGTGCATCGTGCGCCGAGCTGTATGCCATAATCTCCGACCTGGCCGACATTCCGCTGCGGCAGGATATCGCTGTGACCGGCTCGGTAAACCAGAAAGGTGATGTTCAGCCGGTGGGCGGCATCAATGAGAAGGTGGAGGGCTTTTACTATACCTGCAAAGCCAAGGGCCTCAACGGCGAGCAGGGTGTAATCATACCCGATAAGAACCTCGACAATCTCATGCTCAACGATGAGGTAATAGAGGCTGTAAAAGAAGGAACATTTTACGTCTGGACTATGGGCGACGTCCGGGAAGGACTGGAGCTGCTCAGCGGGCAGCCGGCCGGCGATCGCACCGATGATGGGCGGTATCCCGAGGACACGGTCTTCGGAAAGGCCGACCAGCGCCTCCGAGAGATGGCTCTGGCCCTTCGTCGCTTCGCCAATACCCGGTCAGAAGATGATGCCGGCGAACAGGATCCGCCTTCAGACGATGTTCCCCCCTTGCGGGAAGGATAACGGCACTGGAACTGTACCGGTATTTCTGATAATATCGGGAGAAATAAGTGTGCGCGGCAATGAAGGGCAACCGGCGAGGCGGGCGCGATCACAGCGAACGGGAAACGGTGAGAGTCCCGGGACCGCACCTCGCTCTTCCCGGCCCGGAGCTTCCGGTGACGAGCCGGACGGATTGCTCACGATATCGGGCTGAAAGAGCCGGCAGCACACGCTGCCGGAATGAAGGTGGTACCGCGGCGTTCTTCGTCCTTCGTGGACGGAGAGCGCCTTTTGTTTGGAAGGGAGTGTCGACATTGAGCAAGGAATCCTACGTGGAGCGGATTACACCGCAGGACGAAAACTTCTCCCGCTGGTACACTGATGTAGTGCGGGGGGCTGAGCTGGCCGATTACGCCCCTGTTCGCGGCTGCATAGTCGTACGACCTCACGGGTATGCGATCTGGGAGAACATCCAGGGGGGTCTCGATGCCCGATTCAAGGAAACCGGTGTGCAGAACGCCTATTTTCCCATGCTTATCCCGGAGAGCATTTTTGCCAAAGAAGCTGAGCACATAGAAGGATTCGCCCCGGAGGTACCCTGGGTCACACATGCGGGGGGAGAGGAACTGCAGGAACGACTGGGGATCCGGCCCAGTTCGGAAACCATAATAGGAACCATGTTTGCCAAGTGGGTTGAGTCCTACCGCGACCTGCCTCTACTTATAAACCAATGGTGCAGCGTCATGCGATGGGAAAAGGCAACCTACCCCTTCCTCCGCACCTCCGAATTTTTGTGGCAGGAGGGTCATACATGCCACAGGGATGAGGAAGAGGCCAGGAAGCGGGCCGAAATGATGATCGAGGTCTATCGTGATTTTATTGAGGAGACTCTGGCAATTCCGGTGGCAGTGGGCTTGAAGTCAGAAAGCGAGAAATTCGCCGGAGCCATCGATACATTTACCGTCGAGGCCCTGATGCAGGATGGTCGCGCCCTGCAGGCCGGCACTTCGCACTACCTCGGGGATGGATTCGCTGAAGTTCTGGGCATAGAATATCTGGATGAGGACGGGCACCTCAAGCCGGTGCACCAGACATCGTGGGGTGTGTCTCACCGCCTCATCGGCGGCCTGATAATGGTACACGGCGATAACCGCGGGCTGGTGCTGCCTCCCGCCATTGCACCGGTTCAAGTGGTCGTGGTACCAATCTACCGCGACGACACCCGCGATGCCGTGCTGGGTGCCTGTGAACAGCTGGAACAGGAGCTCGCGGACCTCCGGGTTCACGTAGATGATCGTGAGGAACATACACCGGGGTGGAAGTTCAACGAGTGGGAGCTGCGCGGTACCCCCCTGCGAGTGGAGCTTGGACCGCGGGACCTGGAGAACGACCAGGTCATGCTGGTTAGACGCGATACGGGGGACAAGACCCCTATCCCGCGAGCGGAACTGGTCACAACCGCAAGCGAGACACTCGATGCGATACAAAAAGATATGTACGGAAAGGCCCGGAAATTCAGAGAAGATAATACTCACCGCGCAGAAAGCGTTGATGAGCTGGACGCCCTGATGAAGGGCGAGCGAGGATTCGTGCTGGGTGGCTGGTGCGGTTCATCCGAGTGTGAGGCCAAAATCAAGGCAGAAACCGGTGCAACCATTCGGTGCCTGCCGTTCGGTGAGCACAAATATGGTTCCGGAACCTGTCTGAGCTGCTCGAAGCAGAACGTACCTGCAGTGATCTTTGCCCGGGCCTACTGAATCAATCGGGTAGGAGGCGGGGTCGCCCCCGCCGTCCCCCCACACCACCGGACATGCGGGTCCGCATCCGGCGGTTCATGTACGTTGACGAAGTAGCAGGTAGCGATCAGTCAAGAACATCAGGTCCTGTTTGCGCCAGTAGTCGAGATCCAGGATAGAGTTGAGCGGGGCTCCTGCCATAAACCAGGGGCCTCGCCGACTGTTAGCCGTAAGGTGGATCTTCCAGTCGGGGACTCCGAGGTCCCGCAGCTTTCGCCACCGGGTGCGAACCCGCTTCCACTGCACCCATACACAGGCACGCAACCGGCGTCTCAACCACTGATCCACATCCCTCAGTGGCCCCTTCATATCAGCGATAGAGAAGTAGCCCAGCCAGCCCCGACTATACTCGTTCAGCCGGCCTATCCTCACCCTCAGGCTCACTCCCCAGTTCCGGGAGGTAAGCCGCCTAAGGCGCTCTTTCAGCCGCTTCAGGCTCGAAGGTGCCAACCGGATCCTCCATCCCCGGGGACTTCGGTAGAAGCTCAAGCCCAAAAACTTCGACCGCGATGCTGGCCGCACCCCACTCTTCTCCTCGTTGACCCTCAAACGCAGATTCTTACCGAGCCACTGCTTCAGGCTCTCAAGAACCCGCTCCCCCGCGCGTTTGCTCCTGACGTAAACGTTCACATCATCGGCGTAACGCACGAATCTGTGGCCACGAGATCGAAGCTCGCAGTCCAGATCATCAAGAAGGATGTTAGCCAGCAGGGGACTCAGCGGTCCACCCTGTGGGGTGCCTTCCTCTGTCGATACCACCACTCCGTTGATCATCACGCCGGACTGAAGGTATCTGCGGATCAACCTCAGGACCCGCTTGTCTCTGATCCTTCGGGCAACACGACTCATTAAAACGTCGTGGTTGACCCGGTCGAAGAACTTCTCCAGGTCCATGTCCACCACCCACCGGTATCCTGCATCCATGTGAGATCTGGCTGCCCGGGCCGCATCGTGTGCACTGCGCCCGGGACGGAAACCGTAACTCTCATCGGCAAACTCCGGATCAATGAGGGGGGTGAGAACCTGCAGAAGTGCCTGCTGGATCAGACGGTCCACCACCGTGGGTACACCGAGAAGCCTGACTCCACCGTTGGACTTGGGGATCTTAACCCTGCGCACCGGCTGGGGACGGTATACATCCCCGAGGAGATCATCCCTGATGCCGGCCCACTGCTCCCTCAGGTATGGCATCAGCTCCTCCACGGTCATCCCATCCACGCCCGGTGCTCCTGCATTCGACTTCACGCGCTCATAGGCCCGTATCATGTTGTGTCGGGACACAACCCGTTCCATCAGCCGCTGATCCTCTACCTCGCGAGGTGGATCTCCCGGTCGTGCCGGGGATGCACTCGGCCCGCCTTCAGGTAATGACGGATTCACCGTCTCCTCCTGATGGTCGGCCCCCAAAGGAGTTTTCTGCTGTCTCGGCGCACCCCTCGAACTCACGGACTCCATCCTCTCGTTCATGTTCGGTCCTTCCGCAGGGTTCATCAACAGGGATTAGGTGGGGCCCAACTGGAGCTGCCCCTTTCGGTTGACAGTGCCTCAATCTACCCTCCATACCCCGATGACTGCTCCTGCGT
>Ga0207421_10003988_pt1 | contig 17313 bp, 15 predicted proteins | sample SodLakKL_010_SED_4_FD_187542 | JGI IMG/M metagenome (GOLD analysis project Ga0207421, IMG submission 187542) | Alkaline sediment microbial communities from Lake Tanatar, Kulunda Steppe, Russia - 8KL_010_SED (SPAdes) (version 2) | ecosystem: Environmental > Aquatic > Non-marine Saline and... | reverse complement strand
GCATGCGTCCCCCGCAGAGCCACTCGATCGCCGCCCGCCGGCCACTGTCCCGCTGCGGGTGGAGCCGCTCACCAAATGCGACCAGGCAACCGTGGAGTGCCGCCAGCGCGGCGCGGAACCCCGGAACCCCGCGCGCCTGGAGCTCAGCCAGACACAGATAACCGAGCACGCGCAGATCCTTAGCCTCGTGCTCGAGCAGAGCCACGGCTTCCTCGGCTACCGCGGAGAACTCCACCCCGCCCGGGCGCTCAACCGCCTCGCGCAGACGCCCGAACCGCTCACCGTGGCGGGGATCCTGTCCGCACGCCTCCGCCCCGGGCAAAGCCGCGAGGACGCGCCCCGGCAGTCCCAGTACATGTTCGGGCGCTTCGGTCTGCCACTCGTCGCTCACGCCCCCTCCCTCTCGATCAACCGGGCAGGCAGCCGAAAGCGGGTCAGATCACCCCAATGGAGCAACGGCGTGCTGCGCTCGGTCCGCAGCACGAACTCCACCGCCTGATGCGAAACCTCCCGTCCGTCGTGCAGGGCCCAGCGCGCCCGAACGGCATTGGAGCGGAGCCGCTCGCGCTCATCGGCGCGGCTCAGCAAGCGGAACAGGGCCCAAGGGCCGTCAGCCTCAACATCGCGCATCGCACCATCGTGTGCCGAGACAGCGGCAATACGCCCGGGCTCTGGCGAGGACGGCGACCAACTCAGGTCCACCGAAACCGGGGGGCCGTTGCGATAGCGCAGCGTCTCGCCTTCCGACTCCCAGCGCATGTCGGTCAGGTCAGCGTTGGCAACCGGCGACACGCGATAGCGCAGCTGCGCCTGACCGGATTCATCAAAGAGCCCGTCCCGGATCCGGGCGGCAGCGTCGAGGGCCTTCGTCACCTCGGCCGCGATGCCCAGCCCGGCACCCCGCCAACGCCGCTCACCGCCCTGACCATCGGCACCGCGCAGGAACGGCGCCATTTCCTCAGTTTTGAATACCCATAGGGTGCCCCGCTCCGGCGCGAAGAAGGCCTCGAAGTCGCCCGGGGCTGCATCGGCGCCGTCGGCCTCCAGCGGGAACCGGCCGGCAAGGCGGTCGCGGTAGACGTCGAGCACCTCGACCTGCCAACGCTCCTCAAGCTCCGCGGCGGCCTCCGCCCGCACCTGCAACCAAGCGGCGTCGATACCTCCAAGCAGCAGCGGCTCCAGCGCTCGCTGCACGGGCCCCGAAGCGGCCTGTACGGCCTGGCGGAAGGCGCCCTCCGCGGCACGCAGCGAACAGCGCTCCTCGTCCCCTCTCAGGGCCAGGGCGGCCCGCTTCAGCGCCTCCTCCCCGGGATCCGCCGCGGAGGCCAGTGCCTCGAGCTGATCGGCCGCTGCGCCGAGCGCCACCCCGACCTCGGCCAGCGGCGGAACCTCTCCGTCGTCGTCGGGTGCCACCAGCGTCAGCAGTTCCCGGCCCCTCGGATCGTGTCGATAGCGGCCGAGCGAACGCCCCAATTGTTGACCCAGCGTCGCCACCGGATCCGCGTCCGCGTGCGCAGTCAACTGGCCATGAACACCCTCGAGCAGAGCCGCCAGCGCCCCGCCCTCGACCGCCTTCTCCAGCTGCACGACCTGCTCCCGCACGCCCTCCGCCGAGCGCCACTCCAACGCCTCGAACCATTCCAGCCAGTAATCCACGAAGGCGCGCAGGTAGCGGGCCTCGACGGCCTTTGCCAGGGCACGCGCCTGTGCCGGTCGGAGCGCCTCCGCCTCACCGCGGGCCAGAACGGGATCCGGCCGCCGCAGCGCATCCAGATGCTCTTCCAGCGCCGGTTGCAGCCGGTTTCCCCATGCCTCGCCCCGGAAGACGCCTGCAACCGGCCGTTGAGCCACCCAGACAGCCGAGGCACCTCCGGGGGCCATCGCCTCCAGGGTCAGAGGCGGCAGATCAATGGCCGCCTCTGCAAGCAGGCGCCTTTTGATCGCCTCCGGCCGCGGCGGGGTACGCAGCTGCTCCCGCGCCTGTTCCACCAGGCGGCGCTCCGCCGCTGTATCGACGCGGCCACGGGCAGCGACCCGCTGCGACCGATCGGCCAGCGCCCGTTTGAGTCCCCGAGCCAGCGGTCCGTCCACCCCTGGCGTCGCGAGCCCCTGCTCAGCGGCGACCAGGCGCGCCAGGAGCCAGGCAGCCCGGTCGTCCCCGATGGGCACCTGCTCGCCGGATAGCCGTAGCCAGACCGCCAGAGCCTCGCGATACGCATCACGGCGCGCCGCACGCTCCGACGGTTCCAGGGCCGGCCACTCGTCCACGAAGCCCTCGAGTTCCAGCTGCAGTACCTGCAAGGCCTCCGGCAGCAGCTGCTCTCCCGCTACCTCGATCAGCAGCGTCTGCAAGCGCGCCTGCAATTCGGCGATGCTGCTGCGACCGGGATCAAGCGCCAAGACCACCTCGCGCTCCGCCCCGGACTCCCCCCGGATTTTGTCCTCAAGCGCCTGAACCCGGTTGACCGCCTCCAATGCCGCACCGGGGTGTCGGTCTCCGGCCGCCATCGCCTCGGCCACGGCAGCCGCGCCCTCCGCGACCGCGGCACTCTGGGCGAGACGGTCGTGATACCGCTCAGCGGTGCCGTAGGCCAACAGCGCAACGCCCCCGAGAACACAGGTAAACAGCGCCGCCTGCACAAGACGTCTGCGAAATCGTCGCGAAGGTGTCGGGCGCAGCCGCTTCGCCAGCGGCACGACGCCCTCGGTGAATAGCCCCGGGGACAAGCTCGGCTGCCCGGGCGCGTTGCCGGTGAGATACACCGCCTCCACAGCGGGCGGGCGACGGTAAGGGTCACGGCGCTGCAGCAGGCGCAGGAGATCGGCCAGCGGTCCGGTGATTGCGCGCATTTCGGCGGCGAAAGCGAACACCCCGGTCGCATCCCGCTCCCCGGCGGAGGTGGCCATCACCGCCCGACGGGCCTCCTCGGCCTGAGCCTGCAACCGCTCCGCCGCCCGACCCGGGTCGCTCTCGGCGTCCGCCGCTGCAACCCCCCAGGGCCCGGACCACGCCCCGCCCCCGGCAGCTGTCAAAAAGGCCTCGTAGCCGGAGAGGCGATCCAGCCCGGTCACGATCAGGAGCACCGGTGGCCGGACCCCCAGACGGAGCTCGAGTTCGGCGAGGCGCTCTCGAAGCACCCGGGCACGGCGCCTCAGGCCCGATGCATCCAGGGCACGCAACTCGTCGGCGGAGAGCGTGACCAGCACCCCGTCCACCGGGCGACGCCGCCGAGCGCGGCGCAGCAGGCGCAGGAGATCGTGCCAGCCTGTCTGCTCGGGCGGCTCCGTCGTGTAGCGCCCGGCCGTATCGAGAAAGAGCGCGCAATCCGTGAGCCACCAGTCCCAGCACCCGGTCCCTCCCTCGCCACGGGCGCACAGCCATTCGTCGTCGTCGTAGGGAAAATGCAGGCCGCTGCTGCGGATCAGAGTGCTCTTTCCCGATTCGCCGGCTCCCATGAGCAGGTACCAGGGAACGCGATACCGACCGGCGGTCCCCAAGAACACTGTTCCGGTCGGACGGTCAAGCAGGCTCAGGGGCCGGTCCATCGCCGCAGCCAAAGCCAGGGCTTCGTCTCCCGGCACCTGTCGTTCCCGCTTCCGGCCGCGAACAAGCACCACCGCCCCGAGCAGGGCGCCGACCAGCCCGAGCAACGCCAGCACACCCGCCAATCGCAGCGTCACGCCTTCAACGCCGACCCGCGGCAGGCCGAACCAGACGGCCCCCGCAGCGAGCAGCACCGCCACCGAAGCCCACCACGCCAGCGGCCGGCGTAGGAGGGGCGACAGCCTCCGCGCCCCGCTGGCAGCCCCATCCACCGTCACCGGCTCACTCATGGTGCAGCCTCCGGAACGACTTCGCGGGCGGCCTCGATCTCCTCCATGGCGGTACCGACGGCCCGCTCGATCTGCATCCCGGCGTGGAGGTAAGCCAGCAGTAGTAGAGCCAGAGCGGCCACTACCGACCAGAACCAGCCTACGCGGTGCCCCGCTCCATCCGGATCAGGTGGCACAGGGGAGCGGAGAGCCCCAGCAGCTCGGCCTTCACCCAGCCACTCCCCCAGGCGCCGTCGATATTCGTCAAGCAGCGCCTGCTCCTCGAGCGCATGCACACCCTGGAAACCAAGCCACAAGCAGGCCAGGTAGAGTTCGAGCACCGCATCCGGTGGCGCCTGCTCCCGCGGCCCCTGCAGCCGCTCGAAGAACTGGGTGCCCGCGGAACGCTCGCCGAGGCGCTCGGCTTGCAACGGCTGCGCCAGCCAGGCCGCCCGTTCCGGGTGCGCCGAGGCGATCACCGCCTCGTCGACAAATGCTGTAACCGCCAGTTCAGCATCCGCCAGGGCGGCCCCGCCCAGCCCATCGGCCTGGCCCCGCTCACGCAGGCGCCGAAGTGTCTGGCGGGCCCGCTCGCGCAGCATCCCTGCGTCGCCGGCCACTCCGCCCCACCCCTGGCGCAGAGCCACCGCCTCGAGCAGCAGCGGTTCGGCGATATTGACCAGCGGCGACGGATCCCCCCGGCGCGCTTCTTCGGGTGCGGCGCTCATGGGGAGACCTCCTCGCACAGGGCCACCATCTCCAGCTGCAGATCGGCAAGCTCCGACGGCCGATAGACGGCCAGCGTCTGCTCGCGCCGGACCTGATCCCAATGGTCGCCGGCCGGCTCCAGACGGAAGTACTCGTAACCGCTCTTGACCGGCAGCTGCCCGGGCGGCCTGGGGCAATGACTCAGGCGGACTCCCGCCGCCCCGGCGGCCACCAGGCGCTCGAGTGCCTCCCGTGTCCCGATGCGAAGATCCGCCGGGAGCCGTTCGATCCAGCCGGCATCGGGCGCGGCATCCCGACGCGCAGCGAGAAAGAACGTCCACCCCTCGGCCAGGGGATCCTCACCCCCTTCGGCAACCAGCACGGCCTCGGACTCGCGCACCAGACGAATCCCCCGAGTCTGACGGGGCATGGCCTGATCCAGCAGGTGCCCAAGCGCCGATTCCAGTTCGGCAAAAACCGCCTCCGGGCGCTGGTGATCGTAGACCGGTACCATCTCCGCGGGCGACGCAGCTTCGACCAGCGCGCAGAGCGCGGCGATGAGACGCGCCAGGGTGTCGTAGAGCTGCCAGGGGTGGCTGCCGGGATTGGCCCGGAGCGAGCGCAGGGCGCCGGCGGCCGGCTCAAGGCTCTGACGCAGCAGCAGTCGCGCCACCTCTCCCGGCTCGAACGCACCGACACGGCCGGCCGCCCCCTGCTCCTCACGCAGGCGGGCACAGCGATTCTCCACCCGGGCCGTCACGCGGCCGAGCAGCGCCTGCCAACCGTCTGCAGCGTCCAGCCGGCACGCCACCGGCAGGAAGTCCGGGTCGAGCCGGAAGCCGGCGGACTCACCCGGGACCACCCGCGCCACCGCCACTCCCACCCGGGCGCCGGAAGGCGGCTGCACGCCCAGCGCCAACTCCGGCGAAGCCAGCATGACCTCCCGTTCACGCTGCTCGTCATGGTGATCGACAAGCTCCGCAAAGCGGGGGCGCCAAGCGGCGCCGCCGCCGGTTTCCCGGTAACCGGGCAGATCACGGACACGATCATTCCGCGGCAAGGTCAGATAGATGACGCCTCCCTGCGCCGGCAACCCGCCGAGATCCAGCTCAAGGGGATCAGCGTGGCCGTGGGCGACCAACCGCCCGTCGGGCAGCAGGGCCTGGCACGCCTGGAGCCGGAAGACCCCCTGTTCCAGGGGCCCGCCTTCAATCGCGAGGCTGAGCAACCCGAAGGCGTGGGGGGTAGCGACACTCAGCCGGAATGCCTGGGCCGCTTCGAGATAGCGGTCCCAGCACTGAAAGTGCTGCTGCCCCAGCAACACGCCCTCGGCCCAAACCGGCCTTTGCAGCAGTGCCGTGGTGTCCATCTCAGCGCCCCGCCGACCGCCGCTGCCCGGTGGCCTCGTCTCGCGGCCAGGCGGCCCGTTTGCGCTCGGCGTCGCGCCCCACCCAGAGCGCACCGCCGTCCAGCGCGAGCGTGAGCCGCTGACCGGGACGCAGCCCGAGGAAGGAGTCCGGGAGCGGCTCCAGCAGGCGCCAGCGCTCGGCCTCAACGTCCAGGAAGAAGACAGCCAGCGCCAGGTAACTGGCTTCGTCATCCATCTCCAGCTGCACTTCCTGGCGCTGACCGGGCTGCAGGATCAGCTCGCGCCGCTGTAGCCAGCCATCCAGCACGGCCGCGTCGTCCCTGGCCAGCGCCGGCCGCTCGGCCTCCTCGAAAGCAGTCCGGTCATCGAGCTGATAGACCCGCAGAAGTACCGGGAGCGGCTCCCCCCCCGGCCCGGGATTGAGCCGGGGCCCGGCAGTCATGTCGAGCTCGACCCGGGGTGCGCACCCGGCGATGAGGCCGACGAGCGTGATCAGCAGGGCCCCTAGATACAGGGCGCGCGTGGTTTCAGGAGGTATCAGCGGGAACGATGTGGGCACGGCGGACCAACCGGCCGTGCGCCCGGGGGCCCGCCCCCGGGCCGAATCCCTGCGCTTAGAATCCATGGTTCTACCCTCGTCCCTGAGGTTTCTTGGGAGGCCGTCATCGACCAACCCCACCCGCGCCTCTTCCCTGAGGCGTTACGGACACCTGTACTACGCCAGATTCGAGCGCCCTCCCGCAACCCCTCGCGGCAGGGGGAAACTGGCGGCGCTCGGCATCACAACGTGGCACATTGGCGCATGATCCGGGACCTCCCTGATCGGCTCCGGCTCGCGTGGTAATGTGCCCGGCGGCCGCTGCTCGCGCAGGAGGCACCCACGGCAAGGAGAGGATCTATCCAATGCTCGCTAGCTGGCCCGTGCGCTACAAACTCGGTTTTTCCTTCGGCCTGATCGTGATCCTCATGGCCGTCAGTGGCCTGCTTGCCCACTCGGCCCTACAGAACACAGCCACCGAGAGCCGAGCAGCCATGGCGTACATGGAGCAGTCAGCCATGCTCGTTGAACGCGAGGTCGACCACCTGGGTTGGACCAACGACATGGCGGACAGCCTCCTGCTCGAAGAGACCTTCTCTGGGGAGCTCGATTTCACCTCCTGCGCCTTCGGCCAGTGGTTCTACGACTATCAGGATTCGGAGCATTACAAGTCGGCCAGCGAAGAGCTGCGCCAGGCCGTCGATGCCCTGGAGGAACCACACATCGCGCTCCACGAGGCCGGTGAGCGGATCGTCGAGCTGCAGGAGGCGGGCCGCTTCGATGAGGCCGAGGCCTTCTACCACGGACAGGCCCGATCCGTGCGCGAGAACTTCCAGAACCAGCTCGGCGAGTTGCGCGATATCCTCGAGGCCGAGCGCGACCGGCACATCGAGCAGGCCGAGGCACAGCAGGCACAGGCCGCACGGGTCACGGCGGGCAGTCTGGCGGTGACCCTGCTCGTCGCCATCGGCCTGGCCGCGGCGGTTTCACGCCACCTCACCGCCCGCCTGCGCGCCGCCGTGAATGGCCTCGAGGACATCGCGGCCGGCGACGGCGACCTCACCCGGCGGCTCGACGCCCATGGCCGCGACGAGATCGCCGAGCTGGGTGCCGCTTACAACCGCTTCGTCGACAAGATCCAGGAGATGGTCCGCGTCGTTCAGGACTCTGCCGCACAGATGGCCTCAGCCACGGAGCAACTCCAGCGCAGCGCCGACGAGGACCAGCAAGGGGTGCAGAACCAGCAGGAGCGCACCTCCGAGGTAGCCACGGCGATGAACCAGATGAGTGCCTCGATCAACGAGATCGCCCGCAACACCCAAGACACGGCCACCGCGGCAGGGGATGCGAGCCAGCAGTCACGACAGGGTCAGGAAGGGGCCGGCCGCACCATCGAGGCCATTCATGGGCTGGCGGGCAATGTCCGTGAATCCGCCGATGCCATCCGCGCCCTCGACGAGCAGAGCGCCCGCATCGGCCAAGTCCTGGAGGTCATCCGCGGCATCGCCGATCAGACCAACCTGCTCGCCCTCAACGCGGCCATCGAGGCGGCACGTGCCGGCGAGAGCGGGCGCGGCTTCACCGTGGTCGCCGAGGAGGTACGCAAGCTGGCGCAGAAGACCCAAGACTCCATCGGAGACATCCAGGAGATGGTCGAGGGCATCCAGAACGGCACCCAGGAAGCGGTGCAGGCCATGGAGCGCAACCGCGAGCAGGCCGAAAACACCGTTGAGGAGGCCTCCGCTGCCGGCAGCACCCTCGAGGAGATCACCCGGGTGGTTGCCCGGATCGAGGACATGACGAGCCAGGTCGCCAGCGCGGTGGAACAGCAATCCCAGGTTGCCGAAGAGGTCAACCGCAACCTGACGCTGATCAGCGATACCGCCGAGCAAACGCGCAGTTCCGTGCAGGATACCGGTCAGGTCTCACAGCGCCTTTCCCAGCTGGCCGAGGACCTGCGCGACCAGGTCGGACGGTTCCGGGTCTGAACCGGCACAGCCACCGTCCGCAATTAAAAAGGGCCGGCCCCGCGCAGCGGGACCGGCCCTTTTTACGTACCGGCCTTGTCCGGGCCGGTGCGGTTACGCGGCGTCGTTATGCGGATGCCCGTGCTCCAGCTCCTGATCGGTGGCATCCCGGACATCGACGATCTTGACGTCGAAGTTCAGGGTCTCACCGGCCAGCGGGTGGTTCGCATCCACGGTGACTTCCTGCTCACCGACCTCGGCCACGGTAATCGGGATGGGGCTGCCGTCCGGCCCCTGAGCCTGGAAACGCTCGCCGACGTTGATCTCGGCCCCCTCGGGGAACGCCTCCTTCGGGACACTCTGCATCAGTCGCTCGTCACGCTCGCCGTAGGCCTCGGCCGGCTCCAGGGTGACGTTCAGCTCGTCGCCGGGCGCCTTGCCATCCAGTGCCTTCTCCAGCCCGGGAATGATGTTCTGACTCCCGTGGAGGTAGGCGAAATGGCCACCCTGGGACTGGTCGATCACCTCGCCCTGACTCCCGGTCAGGGTGAAATCGAAAGTGACGACCTTTTCACTAGCTACCTGCATCGTTAAGTACTCTCGCGCGTCATCGTGTCTCAGTCATGCTACCAGAGAGCCCCCGCCCATGCCCAAGGATGACGTCGTACACGGCGCGGGTCCGCTCTTCGGCCTGCGCATCCGCTTCTTCCCAGTCCCCGGGCCCGGGAAAGCTCTCCCCGGCAGCGTAGCCGTTCCCCAGACCCATGACCAGAGCCGCACGCGTTTCCACGGATGCGTCACGATCACGCACCTCGCCACTGGTGTAATCGAGGCTGGCGACGACGCGACCGTCAATCAGCTGATGGACCAGCGCGCCCTCAATGAGCCGGTCAATGGCCGCACCGATCTCCTCGCTCAACCCGGGGCGCCGGCGCTCGAGGAAGCGGCTGGTGCCCTCGTTCTCGCGCAGTAGCGCGAACCCCCCGGTAAGATGGTGCACCCAGCGCCACTGCGCCTGGACGTCGACACGGTCGCTGTCCGCCAGCGCGTGACCATCCTCGAAGCGCACCCGCGCCGGCAGCCCCCAGGGCTCGGCCACCCCGTCCTCGCCCAGCACGGCCTCAACCAGGCGCGCGGCGCGTTCGAACAAGCGCTCGGCCTGCCGCCGATCCTCTTCATCCCCGAAGACGTACAGTAGCTCGTAGAGTCCTTTATGGCCCCGGATCAACGACCCCAGGGCATCGAGCTCCCAAACCGGCCCGTCGCCCAGATCGTAGGTACCCGCTCCGGTATCCCAGGCCTCGTCGAGGACCTGCGCGGCGTCACGGGCCACCATCAGCGCCTCGGGAACCTCATGCCCGAACCACTCCCGCATCTGCTCGGCGCTGAGCAGCCCCATGTCGTCCGCTCCGCCGGGCTTCTTCCAGCGCACCCAGGCGTAGGCCACCCCGTGGAAGGCGTCCAGACCGTAGGCCATGCTCTGCGGGGTCCATGTCCCTTGCCCAGCATCGGTGTGGAACCGCCCGCCCTCCTGGAGCGACTCCATGACGAAGCGTCCGTTATCGACCAGGAGCGCTGACGGAGCGTGGGTGATCGGGTCGAACAGTCCGTGCTCTTCGAAACGACCGGCGCTGTGGTGCATGTGGTAAAGGTAAGTGGCATCAGCGTAATGCCGCGGCTCGGCGCCCCGCAGCCCTTCTTCCGCACCTTCACGATAGGAGGCGTCCAGCGCCTCGAGCAGGGCCAGCCAGCGTTCGCCAACGGCGCCCATGGGGCTGCCGCTGAGCGTATCGTCATACGCCGGGTGGCCCATCTCGCTGTCGCGCATGGTGCGCCCCTTGACGGTGAGCGCGTTCATGACCGCCAGGTGCTCCGCCAGCGTCTCCGGAGAATCGACCGCCTGTTCGCCGGCTCCGGCCGTGGTGACGGCCGAGAGCGTCAGGGCAGCCGCAACGAATAGATTTCTGGGGGCTGTTCGCATGGTCACCCACTCAACGCCAGATGTAGGAAGGGGATCGTCATGAAGGCGAGGATCACCGCCATGAGCAGGAAATAGATCAGAAAGCGCAGCGGCTCGCGCAGGATGCGCTGTGTAACGGTCTCCAGCTCCCCTCGCCGGCGCATCGCCTCGTGCTCGCCACGCACCCGCTCGAAACGGCGCCGCTGGTACTCGTCGAGCAGACGCTTGGCCTGCGGGTACTGCTCGGCATCGCGCAGCCAGATGCCTCCCTGGGTGATGCCCCAGCGGTTGGGCGGGGTCTCGTAGTAGTCCAGGTGGTACTGCTCGAGCAGACCGCGCACCTCATCGGCCTCATCCTCGGGCACACCACGCAGGTTGAGCAGCAACTTTGCCATGGCCCCTGATTCTCCGTCAGCCGGCAGCGCCGGGCAAGCGGCCGGGGGTCAGGCCGGCGGCAGAACACGCCGGATGTCGCATAGCGATGCCACGGTTGCATTCGGTTCCGGGCCCCAGGGATCGAAAACCGCCCCAGGCAGACGCCGCACCCAGATCGCGTTCCAGCCACTGGCACGGGCTCCGATGACGTCGAACGGATTGCCCGAGACCAGCCAGGTCTCTTCGGCCCGGCTGCCCGCCTCGGCGAGGAACGCGTCGTAGGCCCGGGGGCTGGGCTTGAACGCCTCCACGACCTCGACGCTGACGATGTCTTCGATGTAGGTGCGCAGGGCGTTGTCCCCGAGCAGTTTGCTGACCGTCTCACGGCTCCCGTTGGAAAAGGCGTAGCCGGTGTAGCCGGCCTCGTGGAGTTCGCGCAGAGCCAGCTCGGCCTCCTGGTAGGCCGGCAAGCGCTGATAGCTGCCGAGCAGGACATCACGCTCGCCGCTACTCAGGCTCAGACCGAACGAGCGTGCCGTATGGTCCAGGGCGTCCGCGATGCACACCGAGAAATCCGCATACTGGCCCATGACCGTGCGCCGATAGGCGTACTCCAACTGACGCTCCCGCCAGCCGCGCGCGAAGGCCAGCGCCCGATCCCCGAGATGCGGGCGCAGCGCCTCGGTCACGCCGTGGGTATCGATCAGGGTGCCGTAGACATCGAAGGCCAGCGTCGTTGCCATTTCTCTGCCTGGATCCTCTCCCGGTGCGCCGGCTCCGGCGGAGCCGCGGTGGTCGTCCGCAGCACCTTAGCACTCCTGGCCGGCGCTTTGCGCGCATGCCGGGGTGGCCTCGGCGGCCACCCGACCGTACAATTGCGCGGCTATGGAATGGATCGACATCGGCGCCAACCTGACCCACCACACCTTTCGCAAGGATCTCCACCAGGTCCTCGAGCGGGCCGACGCCGCTGGAGTCAGCCAGCTCTTTGTGACCGGCACCGACGAGGGCGAGTCGATCAAGGCCCAGGCCCTCGCGGCGGATCATCCGGGGCGACTTTTCGCTACGGCTGGTTTCCACCCGCACATGGCGAAGACCTTCTCCAGCGACTCCGAATCGGTCCTGCGCGAGCTGGCCGCGCGGCCGGAGGTGGTCGCCATCGGCGAGACCGGTCTCGATTTCTACCGTAACCACTCCCCGCCGGAGGTTCAGCAGCGCGTCTTCGAGCGCCACCTGGAACTGGCCGCGGAGCTGCAGCTGCCGGTATTCCTGCACCAGCGTGATGCCCACCAGCGCTTCAGCGAGATCATCCGGGCCTACCGCGACCAACTGGTCGACGGCGTAGCCCACTGCTTCACCGAGGGCCCCGAGGTGGCGCAGGCGTATCTGGATCTGGACCTGCATATCGGCGTCACCGGCTGGATCTGCGATGAACGCCGCGGCCAGGCGGTGCGCGATGCGGTTCGCGTCATCCCCCCGGAGCGGCTGATGGTCGAGACGGACTGCCCTTACCTGCTGCCCCGCGACGTCAACCCCGAGCAAGTGGGCCTGCCGGTCAAGAACCGGCGCAACGAGCCCTGCCTCATGCCGCACATCGGACGCGCGGTGGCCCACCATGCAGGCCGTGACGTCGCCGAACTGGCGGAGACCTCGAGCCAGGTGGCGCGCCGCTTCTTCCGGGTCGCCGCCCCCTAGCCCGGCCGTTTACATTCCGCCGGCAGGCAGCACCTTGGGCCACCCCTAGCTTGGGCCGCTCAGGGCATCGGACGCTGCACGGGGGCCTCCACCCGCTTGCGGCTACCGTCCCCGAAGTAGAAATCGAGGGTGATGGCTTCCCCCTCGGCAAGCGGACGGCGCAGATCGACCAACAGCAGCCGCGGCCCTCCGGGGCGCAGTTCGACCTCTTCTTCCGGGGGCAACAGCAGGCCGTCCAAGCGCTGAACCTGCCGCACGCCGCCGCGATGCTCCACCGTATGGAGCATGGCCTCCTCAGCCGCCATGGTCAGCACTCGTACCAGCCGGTGGGACTGCTCCGCGGTATTCCGCAACGCCGCCTCGCCCTGGACCACGCCCTCGCCGGCAGCGGCGGCCGAAACCCGGATCCGGTCGACATCGACCACCTCCGCAGCCGCATCGGGTTGCGGCTCTTCGGGCACGGGCAACTCGGGGACCGGAAGCGGGGACCGTGCGGCCAGCTCGGGACCCGGCGGTTCGCGCTCGCGCAGGCGACGCTCGACCTCTTCGGGCCGCGTGCGCAACAGATCAATGGCCTCTCGATCAGGCCCCAATACCGGCAGCCGGACGCCATCCCGCGGTCCGGCTTCGTCCTGAGCCGGCGCTTTGCCCAGCGAGCCCACCACCAGCACAGCGCTGGCCACCCAGATCCAGTGTCGTTGCGTCATGCCCATATCCAACCGCCTCCCTCGCTACGCAGGCTATCGGCCCGCGCCCCACGCCCTTGAACAGCCAGCCGGCCCCGCACCCCCAACGGTGCATCCGGCACCCGGGCGCGCAGGCGTCACGGGCCTGGCCGCAGCACCCGCAGCCAGGTCCAGAAATTGAGCAGTGACGCCAGCGACTGCGCCACGTAGGTCAGCGCAGCGGCACTGAGGATCCGGCGCGCGTGGGGTGGATCGACGTCCGGATAGAGATAGCCACTGCGATGCAACAACGGCAGGGCACGGCGGAAGCTGGCGTCGACTTCGGTGGGCAGGGTGACCAGGTGCACCACGACCCCCGATCCCAGGCTGAGCAGGCCACCGACCGCAAACAGCAGGGCCACCCCGGGCACCCGCAGCACACCGGCAACCACCGGGGCAGCAAGCAGCAGGATCGCACCGAGCTGCTGTGCCCGGCCGGTGGCACGGACCAGCCGCTGGCGCCAGACGAAGGGCGCGTAGCCGGCAGCGTGCTGGAGTGCATGCCCAACCTCATGGGCAGCAACCGTGAGCGCCGCCAGCGAGCGGCGGTCGTAGTGCTCCGGCGAGAGCCGCACCGCGGCGGCGGCGGGATCGTAGTGGTCACCCTGCTGGGTGCGCTCGACCCGGACGCGACTCAGACCACAGCCGTCGAGCAGCTCGCGGGCCAGCCCTCCCCCGCTGACTGCGTAACGATCGGCTGGCTCGGCGTACCGCCGCATGACGCGCTGAACCCACAGGCCGGGGCCGTAGAGCGCGCCAAGCAGCAGGAGCATTACAAGGACCCAGATCATTACCCCATTGTGCCGTGGTGACGGCCACGGCGCATGTACCGTCCTTGACACACATGATGAACGGTTCACATGTCAGGTAACTGGTAGTAAAATTTGTTGCAGGACAGCATAAGCTTTCCTTTGCTTAGCCATACAGGGCGTGATCACGCCCGGGAGTCATACGGCCATGTTTACCGCACTGGTCAGCCCGCAATACGCGGAACGCAACGGCCAGGCCACCACCGTCGCGGGCGGATTCATCGCCCACGGCCTGGTCCCCCCACACCGTGACAACGGCGAGCAGACGGGCTGGTTCTACGCCCTGCTGCCCGGTCGCCCGGAATCGGCCGACCCTGAGCACGTCCGCCCGTTCCCGGCCGACCGGCTCGAAGCCATCCTGGACGCCGAACGGGAACGCTACCTGGAGATGGCGAACGCCGACGGCGACGCCGTCTGGGCCGATGCCGCCGCAGCGATCGGCGACATGATCGGCTGCCTGCACCGCGCCCGACTCCACGAGGACTCGCAGCGCACGACGGTCAACGAGTGACCGCAGGGCGCGCACCGTCACGGCCCTGGACGGGCCGCCGGTAGTCAGTCGCCGTCGTCGCCCTGATCGAGGAGTTCGGCCTCGGTGAGCACCGGCACGCCTGGCGGATGGTTGTGGGAACGGGATAGAAAGACGTCGCGGTACGAAGTGTAGAGGACGGCCCCGAACAGCGGCAGCAGCAGGATCCCCAGCCAGCCGGCGGTGAGCACAGCCACGCCCACCGCGCCGAGCAACAGCCCGAGCATGCCAGTTAAAGGCACGGGGTTGCCGGCGTAGGCGCGGACGCTCATCCACATGGCCATGCCGGGATGCGCTCCGTGCAGGGCCACCATGGGCAACAGAAACCACTGCCCGAAGGCCAGCAGCCCCGCCAGCGCACCCAGCAGCGCCAGGGCCCAGACGCCGCCCGCGACGAACACCGGACCAATGACATAGGCCTCCTGGGGCGGGGGCGCCGGTGCCCCCGAGGCCAAGCGCTCCTCGTAGAGCCCGAACCCGATCAGAACCGCCTCGAGGGAGTCGGCCAGCGGCCAGAACAACAATGGCCCCAGTGCGCCGTAGGCGGCGAACAGAGCCGCCCCCACCGTCAGCGCCACAGCGCCGTCGAGATTGCCCGGCAGGACATAGAGGGGGCGGGGATCCCGGTTGTAGTCGGCCACCAGGGCCAACCGCACGAACAGCACCAAGGCCAGGACGACCACCAGCAGTGTGACCATCCCGCGCAGGGGCGCCCAGGCCACCGAGTGGGCAATCAGCAGGGCTCCTGCGACACCGGCGGTGTAGGCAAGGAAGGCCAGCGGACGGCGCATGAGCAGCCCGAAGGCCTCCCGCAGCCAGCTCTGCCAGGCCTCGGGCTCAGTGGGACGCGGTCCAAGCGCAGACAAGCACCCCCCTCCCCGTCACGACCCCATCGCCCGGCGGCAGTCCCGCCGCAACCCTGCGGAAGCAGCGCGGCGGTTCAGCCCACACCCTCCGGCGAGCCGAACTTGTCGAGCAGCTCCTCAAGGATTTGGAGCATATCCACGGCGGAGACCATGCCCACCAACCGCTGCTCCTTGTTGAGCACCGGCAGCGCACCGAAACGGTTCTCTCGCATGAGCTGGGCCGCCCGCTGAACCGGATCGTAGGTGTGGACAACGACCGGGTTGCGGGTCATGACGTTCTTGAGCGCCATGTTGTCGTCCAGGTAGTAGACATGGGCAAGATCCGGCGCCTCATCCACCCAGTCCGGCCGCCGCAGATCGCGGTCGGTCACGATGCCGAGCAGCCCCATATCCTCATCCACTACGGGCAGATGGCGGATATGGTTGTAGCGCATCTTGAAGAAGGCCTCCCGCACCCCCTCATCGGGATGCCCGGTGACCAGCTTGTCCGTCATAATCTCGGGGAGCTTCATCGCTTCCCTCCTGGGTACGCGTGGCTGTAGCTGGTGCCGTCGCCGACGGCACCGCTGTGCTTCGGTGCCTCGTCCCGCCTAGTCCTGATCGGGGAAGAGATCGGCGTCGGTCACTGCGCCGCGACTGGCCGAGGCCGCCAGGCGCGCGTACTTGCCCAGCACCCCGCGGCGGTAGCGCGGCCGGGGCACCTGCCACTGGCTGCGGCGGCGCTCCAGTTCGGCTTCGTCCACCTCCACCTGCAACAGATTGCGGTCGGCATCGATGGTCACGGTGTCGCCCTCGGCGACGAGCGCAATGGTACCGCCGTCGTAGGCCTCCGGCGCCACGTGACCGACCACCATCCCGTAGGTACCGCCGGAGAAGCGGCCATCGGTGATCAGCCCCACCGCATCACCGAGGCCCTTGCCGATGATCGCCGAGGTGGGCGCCAGCATCTCGCGCATGCCCGGACCGCCCTTGGGCCCCTCGTAGCGGACGATGACCACATCACCGGCCTGCACACGGTCGGCCAGGATCGCCTCCAGACACTCCTCCTCGGAGTCGAACACCCGGGCCGGGCCGCTGATGCGGCGCTGCTTGATGCCGCTGACCTTGGCCACAGCCCCCTCCTCGGCCAGGTTGCCGCGCAGGATCGCCAAGTGGCCCTCCGGGTAAAGCGGCCGATCGAAGGGCATGATGATCTCCTGATCCGCCGGCGGCTCCGGCGGCAGGTGGCCGATCAGCTCCTCGATGGTCTGCCCGGTTATGGTCCTGCAACCGCCGTGGAGCAGCCCCTGCTCGAGCAGGATGCGCATCACCTGCGGCGTACCTCCCACCTCGTGGAACTGGCTGGTCACGAAACGACCGGAAGGCTTGAGATCGCAGAGCACTGGCACCTTGCGGCGAATCCGCTCGACATCGTCGAGGTCGAACGGGACCTCGGCGGTATTGGCGATGGCCAGCAGATGGAGCACGGCATTGGTCGACCCGCCCAGGGCCATGACCACCGCGAACGCGTTCTCGAACGCCTCTCGTGTCAGGATGGAGGATGGCCGCCGATCGTGGTGGACCGCGTCCATGAGCACCCGCGCCGCCTCGGCGGCCACATCCCGGGCCTCGTCATCTTCCGCGGAGACGGTCGAGGAACCCATCAGGCTCATGCCCATGGCCTCGAAGGCGCTGGACATGGTGTTCGCCGTGAACATGCCGCCACAGGAGCCGGCTCCGGGGCAGGCGTTCTCCTCCACGCCCCTGAGATCCTCCTCGGAGAGATTGCCAGCGTTGTACTGCCCTACTGCCTCGAAGGCGCTGACCACGGTCAGGTCCTCGCCCTTGTAGTGTCCGGGCTTGATGGTGCCGCCGTAGACGAAGATGCCGGGGATATCGAGCCGGGCCAGGGCGATCATGGCGCCCGGCATGTTCTTGTCGCAGCCACCGGTGGCCAGCATCCCGTCCATCTGCTGGCCG
>Ga0207421_10003987_pt1 | contig 17320 bp, 14 predicted proteins | sample SodLakKL_010_SED_4_FD_187542 | JGI IMG/M metagenome (GOLD analysis project Ga0207421, IMG submission 187542) | Alkaline sediment microbial communities from Lake Tanatar, Kulunda Steppe, Russia - 8KL_010_SED (SPAdes) (version 2) | ecosystem: Environmental > Aquatic > Non-marine Saline and... | reverse complement strand
CCATCTGGGCGCCCATGTTTTCGAACTTGTCTTCCAGTTCGATTTCCTTGGCGACGGTCACACCGTCCTTGGTCACGACGGGACCGCCGAAACTCTTCTCGATGACCACATTGCGTCCCTTGGGACCCAGGGTGACCTTGACCGCATCGGACAGTATGTTCACACCCTTGAGGAGTGCTTCGCGCGCTTTGACATCATAAATCAGTTGTTTCGCCATGAAATGTCCTCCGTAGAAATCTTGTGTCCATTCTTATGGTTGCAGTTCAGTCTTTCACTCGGGGAAATGATCGTCACACCCCGGGAAATCACTTCTCAACGATGGCCAGAATATCGTCTTCCCTCATGATGAGGAGTTCTTCGCCTTCCACCTTGATGTCCGTGCCGGCATATTTTCCGAAAAGCACACGGTCACCGGCCTTCACATCCAGAGGCTTGCGGGTGCCGTCTTCCATGACCTTGCCGTTGCCCACGGCCGTCACTTCCCCCTGAATGGGTTTTTCCTTGGCCGTATCGGGAATGATGATGCCACCTGCGGTTTTGGTCTCCTCCTCCAGACGTTTCACCACAACACGGTCATTGAGCGGTCTCAATTTCATTGGTTCAACTCCTTTTTCATCGTTGATAAACAGTTGTTGGACAGTATAGGCTCACGCAAAACACAAACGTATGTGATGCAGCTTCGAGCGCTTTTTTATTAGCACTCACTTTCAATGAGTGCTTATAGTCACTGAAAAATCGTTTGGCAAGGGGGAAAGGGATCAAAGAGGAAAAAAAAGTGAAAAAATGGTTCCCGATGGTTGGCGGGGATTCATTTCCACGCGGCCGCCCATGTTTGCCATGAGCTGATAGGTGATTCCCAGCCCCAGTCCGGAGCCCCGGGACTTGGTGGTGAAGAAGGGTTCAAACACCTTGTCCCGCATCTCCGGGGCGATGCCCGGCCCGTTGTCGCACACATCGATCCTCACTTCACCCTGTCCTTTTCTGGTGCCGGCCCCATGGGAGGAGGACACGCAGAGTTCCATCTCTCCCCCCTGGGGCATGGCTTCCAGGGCATTGAGAAGCAGGTTCCACATGACCTGGCGAAACTGCCCCTCATCGAGCATGAGCACCGGGTCGCACTGAAAACGGGTGCACACCCGGTGTTTGTTTTCCAGCCTGGCCTGCATTTTCAAGGCTTCCAGGATTTCCAGAATGACGGCGCAAACAGAAACCCCCTGCACTTGGGGGGACCTTTGCGCCCCACGTGTCAGCCAGAGAAAATCAGTGATGAGACCATCGATGCGGCCTATCTCCCGGTTCACGATTTCAAGAAGCTTTCCATTCATGGACCGGGGCGAAGATTGAGCCAGGAGCATCTGCACAGACCCGCTCATGGCCCCCAGGGGATTTTTAATCTCGTGAGAAATTTCCGCGGCGATGCGTCCCGCCAGAGCCAGCCGCTCCAGCCGCTGCACATGCCTTTGCATGGATTGAATCTCCGTCAGATCCTGAAAAATAAAAACCCACCCCAGCTTCTCCCCTTCCGAACCGTGCAGGATGGAAACGGTGTACCCCAGAGCCAGCTCCTCACCGGAGGGATGAAGGTATGAAACTTCCGAGCGATAAGGCACCCGCTGATTTTCCTGCTCCGCCTTCCCTTCCCCCCCTTCCCCGGTCAAAGGGTCCCCATCCTGTTGCACCGAGGGCCAGGACTGGGAGTTGATGCGGCTCAGGACGCCGGCGATGTGTTTTCCGTGCACCCGGTCTTCTTCCAGCCCCAGAATCCTTCGTGCCGCCGGGTTGGAAAAGACGACCATGCCGCCCAGGTTCACGGTGAGCAGGCCGCTTTGAATGCTTTCCACGATGTTGTGGTGGAGGGAAGTCAAACGTTCCAGGTCCTTCTTCTGGCGCACCACCTCCTCGCTGGACCGGAGCCACTCCTCCGCAAGGTAGCCGCTCAGGTAGGCCACCAGGAAAAAGCCCGCCACGTTCATGAGCAGCGTGTGAAAATAGGTGGCGATGTCCCGGCCGTGACTCTCGTCCACGAGAACGTGCAGGGGGGTGATCCAGCCAAAGTACTGCAGGTCCAGGAGCAGCCCGTAGGCGAGGGAACAGCCGGCGGCAATGAAAAGCCCGCCCCTTCGGTAGAGGAGCAGGGCTGCGCTGAGGATCACCGGCATGTAAAGGAAGGAAAAAAGGCTGTCCACTCCTCCCGACAGGTAAATGAGGACCGTGACCGCCCCCACATCGAAATAGAGCTGGAAATAAGCCTGTCTCCGATAGTGGCCAAAGGTTCTCACCGCGGCGGCGGCCACGATGGTGAAAACAAAAAGAACACAGGAAAAGGTGTACAGGGACAGGAGTTTGGGGGACAGGAGGTCGACGCTGCGGTAGACCTGCACGAAAAGAGTGAGGGACAGAAAGAAAATGGCCAGGGCCAGGCGAAAAAAGAGGAGTCCCTGAAGTTTTCTCCTGAGGGACTCCTCCGCGCCCCATGAATTTTTGAGGGTTGCCGCCCCTTTCAAAATCAGGAACCTCTCGCCACCACATCGGCCAGCTGAAAGATGGGCAGGTACATGGCCACCAGCAGTCCCCCGATGGTGACCCCGAGGAACACGATGAGCATGGGTTCCAGAAGGGATGTGAGAGAATCCACGGCCACATCCACTTCCTCGTCGTAAAAATCCGCGATCTTGGAGAGCATTTCGTCCAGGGCTCCCGTGGCCTCTCCCACACCGATCATCTGGATCACCATGGGAGGAAACACCTCCGTTTCTTCCAGGGGCTCCGCTATGGAGCGCCCCTCCGCAATGGCCACCCGCGCTTCGCGGATGGCCTTTTCTATGACCGTGTTCCCCGACGTGGCCGCCACCGTGTCCAGTCCCTCCAGGATGGGAATGCCGCTGGCCAGCATGGTTCCAAGGGTCCGGCTGAAGCGCGCCACGGCCACCTTGCGGATGAGCATGCCGAAAACGGGCAGGCGAAGAAGAATCCGGTCCGTGATGTCCCGGCCCCTCGCGGTCCTGCGGAACTGGACAATGCCCACCACCAGAAGGATGATGGAAAGGAAGATCCAGTGAAAGTAACTCTGAGCGAACTCGCTCATCTGAATCACCATCATGGTGAGCGCGGGAAGACTGGCTCCCGCATCGGTGAACAGGCCGGCGAAGACGGGAATGACATAGACGAGAATCACCGCCATGACGAGAAACCCGATGGCCACCACTATGCCCGGATAGGTCATGGCCTTTTTGACCCGCTTTTTGAGGCTCGCCAGCTTTTCAATGTAGGTCGCCAGGCGATTGAGGATGACATCCAGGATGCCCCCCATTTCCCCCGCTGTCACCAGGCTGACAAAAAGGTTGTCAAAAACCCTGGGATGTTTTTTCATGGCCTCGGAAAGGGTCGCCCCTTCCTCCACGTCCCTTTTGGTCTCCTTGATGATCCTTTTGAAGGTGGGGTTGTCCTGCTGATCGTAGAGAATGTCCAGGCACTGGACCACGGGAAGTCCCGCATCGATCATGGTGGCGAACTGGCGGGTGAAAATGACCAGTTCCCGTTCTTTCACTTTCGGCTGAAGAAAGGTGACGTAGTCGGAAATGTCCTTGGGCTTGGGCTTGATGCTCTTGACGCTCATGCCCTTGCGCACCAGGAGCTGCCTCGCTATGGACGCATTGTCCGTCTCGATGTCGCCCTTCTTTTTTCTTCCTCTCCGATCGATTCCCTTCCACACGTAAACAGGCATAAACCGCTCCTGAAGATTTCCATCCCGTTGAGGTTTAAAATTCCACTCGTCAGTTGGCCGAAGTGCACCGGAGCACCTCTTCCACCGAAGTGATTCCCTGCTTGATTTTGAGAACCCCGCTTCTGCGCAAGGTGGTCATGCCCAGCTCCACGGACTTTTTCATGAGCTCGGACGAGGACGCTCCCCGGAGCACCAGGTCCCGGACCTCTTCGTACATGGGCATCACCTCGTAAAGGGCCATCCGCCCCCGGTACCCCGTGTTGTTGCAGCCGGGACAGCCCTTGCCCCGGAAGCACTGGAAAGTTCCCAATTCATCCCCCAGGACCCCCACTTCCAGAAGGGACTCCCGGGGCACCTCCTCCTCCACGCGGCAGTCGGGGCAAATCCTGCGCACAAGACGCTGAGCCAGCACCAGGTTGAGGGCGGAAGCCACCAGGAAGGACTCCGCTCCCATGTTGAGAAGCCGGTTGACGGTGCTGGGCGCGTCGTTGGTGTGAAGGGTCGACAAAACGAGGTGGCCCGTGAGCGCCGCCTTCATGGAAATTTCCGCCGTTTCGAAGTCACGGATTTCGCCCACCATGATGATGTCCGGGTCCTGCCGCAGAAAGGAACGCAAAGCGGCGGCAAAGCTCAGGCCGATGGCATCGTGAATCTGGACCTGGTTGATTCCGAAGAGGTTGTATTCCACGGGATCTTCCGCAGTGGAAATGTTGCTGACGCTTTTGTTGAGTTCGGACAGGGCGCTGTAGAGGGTGGTCGTTTTGCCGCTCCCCGTGGGTCCGGTAACAAGGACCATGCCATAGGGCCTGTAAATGGCGTCCATGAAATGCCTGTACTGTGTCTCGTCGAACCCCAGCCTGGTCATGTCCAGCTGCAGCCCCGACTTGTCGAGGAGTCGAAGGACCACTTTTTCCCCGAAAAGAGTGGGCACCACGGAAACCCGGAAGTCCATCTCCCTTCCCCGCGCCTTGAGCTTGATGCGCCCATCCTGCGGAAGACGGCGCTCGGCGATGTCCAGGCGGCTCATGATTTTGAGGCGTGAAATGATCGCGTTTTTGTAACTGAGCGGCGGCCTCATGATCTCATAGAGAACCCCGTCGATTCGAAAGCGCACGCGCATGGCTTTTTCGTAGGGCTCGATGTGAATGTCGCTCACCTGCTTTCGAATGGCGTCCAGGAGCAGATAGTTCACCAGTTTGACCACGGGAGCCTGTTCCGCCGCCGTTTCCAGGCGCTGAATGTCCAGGTCTTCCGCCTCTTCGCTGAGCGCCACCTCCGATGCGTCATTGAAAAGCCCCAGGACCTCGTCGAGATTCCCCCCGTCGGCAAAGTGCTGGCTGATCACTTTCCTGATGCCGCTTTCGGGAGCCACATGGACCAGAATGCTCTTGCGTGTGACAAACCGAAGGTCATCGATGACAAAAAGATTTCCCGGATCGGCCATGGCGATGTGGAGCGTGTTGCCGGTGACGCCGAATGGAATGGCCTGGTATTTGGTGGCTATCTCCACGGGAATGAGATTCACGACCTCCTTGGGAATATCCAGCCTCGCGATGTCCACTTCCGGTGTCCGGAACTGCCTGGCCAGGAATTCCACGAGCGTCGTCTCACTGAGATAACCCAGCTTGATCAGGATGGTTCCAATGCGCTCACCGCCCTGTTTCTGCTCTTCCAGGGCACGCGCGAGCTCCTCCGGCTTCACCACCCCGGCCTGAACCAGAAGCTCTCCGATCTTTTTCGCCACAACCTTCACCCTTTACCGTTTTTCTGAATTCCCTGAATTTCCTGTGACTGAAACTTCCCCTGCTGCGTGTCCTGCAAGGGCCACAAGGGAAGTTGTGCACCAGCGCCCGCCACTCCCCTGAATGGCGCCACTTTATATTCCGTGCCGGACAATCGGTTTCAACATTGTCTATCGGCATCATTGAAATGGAACTCCACTATATTTGTTCCGAAGATTCCGAGCCCGGCTGTGACGGTTTCCCGGAAAGGCGGACAGGGGCCGAAGAACGCACCATTTTTGTTTGACATCTCCCAGGTGCGCCGTTAATGGATTAGAGTTTGCCAGTCCGGAGCATAATCGGGCGTGATTGTGATGCTTGATTGCCGGGATGGAAGCTTCCAGGAGCCTTTCCATGACTTCACAGGGTTGATTCTCACAGGGCATTGATTCGACAGAAAGGATTGCATCGACGTGGGACAGACTTTGATAATGACCGGAACTCAGGCTGCTGCCCTGGCCGCCAGGCTCAGCAGAGTTCAAGTGATCGCCGCTTACCCCATCACTCCCCAGTCCAAGATTCCGGAAGTCCTCTCGGAGTATGTGGAAAGCGGCCAGTTGAAGGCCGAACTGGTGAGGGTGGAAAGCGAGCACTCGGCCATGACGGTGTGCATTTCCGCATCCATGGTGGGTGCGAGGGTTTTCACCGCCACGGCCGCCAACGGGTTGGCCTACATGCACGAGCAGCTCCACTGGGCTGCGGGAGCACGGCTTCCCATCGTCATGCCCGTCACCAACCGGGGCCTGGGAGCGCCGTGGACCATTCTCAACGACATGCAGGACACCATCGCTCAGCGGGACACAGGCTGGATGCAGTTTTACTGCATGAACAACCAGGAAGTGCTGGACCAGACCATTTTGGGCTACAAAATCGCCGAACAGCTGCTCATCCCGGTCATGATATGCTTCGATGGATTCAGGCTCTCACACACGGTCATGCCCGTGGAAACCCTCACGGAAAAGGAGGTGGACGGTTTCCTGCCTCCCTACAAGACCCCCTACAAAATCGACCCTCAAAACCCCGTGAACATGAACCCTGTGGTGCTCACAGACCCCATTCCCGATCCTCATGGGGAGCTTTGCCCCAGCTACATGGGATTTCGCCACCGCCTGCAGGAAACCTTTGAAAACGCCTGGCCCACCATTCAGGCAGCCACCAGGGAGTTCACTCAATTGACCGGGCGCTCCTATGAGGACTGCCTCTACCGGTACCAGGCCGACGATGCCGAAATGCTCTTCGTGACCATGGGTTCTCTTTCCAGCGAAGCCACGGAAGCGGTGGATGCCTTGCGGGCCGGGGGGACCAGGGCGGGAGTCATCGGCCTGCGCGTCTTCCGCCCCTTCCCCGCCGCCACACTCGCCCAGGCTGTTTCCAGGGCAAAAATCCTCCTGGTGGTGGAAAAAGCCATCAGCTACGGCTACGAGGGAGCTTTGAACACGGAACTCAAAGCGGCCCTGTTCCACGAAAACGGGAATCGCCCCGCCATTTTCAACACCATCGTGGGACTGGGAGGCAAAGACGTCAAACCCAAAGACCTGGAACAGATCGCCCGGGAGTCAGCTCAGGAGGCATCGAAGGGCACAGTCCAGACTCACCCCAGGTGGTTTGGATACGGGATTTAGGGTCAAGGACCGCACACAGAGAAGGAAAGAGGAAAAGATGTCGACGGCCATACTGGATCTGCCAGAAAAAGAATACATCATGCCCGGAACCCGAACCTGCGCGGGATGCGGATTGCCCATCGCCTACCGCTTCATGCTCAAGGCTCTCGGTCCCAACACCATCATGACCCACCCCGCCTGCTGCCTGACCATTCTCCACGGCATGTACCCCAAGACCCCCGTGGGAATCAACGCGGTCAACAACACCTTTGCGAGCACGGCGGCTTCGGCGGCGGGCCTCGCCGCAGGATTCAAGGCCACGGGACAGGATTTCACCGTTCTCGCCATGGCGGGAGACGGGGGAACCTTCGACATGGGCATTCAGGCTCTCAGCGGCGCAGCCGAAAGGGAAACGGACTTCATCTACGTGTGCTACGACAATGAAGCCTACATGAACACGGGCGTGCAGCGATCCAGCGCCACCCCCGCAGGGGCCATGACCACCACGACCTCCGTCGTTCCCAAGGAGCAGTCCAAGAAGGACTTCATCCAGATCATGGAAGCGCACCACCCCGCCTATCTGGCGACCACCTGCTCCTCCTACCCGGGGGACGTGTACAACAAGTTCGCCAAGGCCAGGAACATCAAGGGCACCCGCTTCATTCACCTGGCCATTCCCTGTCCCACGGGATGGGGGTTTCACACCAGAGACACGGTGAAAATCGGGCGCCTGGCCGTGGAGAGCGCTATCATCGTGCTCTACGAAGTGGAAAAGGGAGAAGTGCGATTGACGGGAAAAAGTCTGAGCATGGCCAAAAGCGGGCGCAGGAAACCCGTGGATGAGTACCTGAACATGCAGGGGCGTTTCAGAAAGATGACTTCCGCACAAGTGGAAGAATTTCAGAAACAAACGGACAAACATTGGGAAGAGCTTCTCAGAAGGGCCGGTTTCTGAGGGAGAGCTTTTCTGCACAATTGGGAAAGAAGGGGTGCGAAGCCAGGCTTCGCGCCCTTTTTGAGTGAAATCACCACCAGCGCAGCAAAACGCTTCCCCACGTGAACCCCGCTCCAAAAGCGGACATGACCAGGTAATCCCCTCTCTTCACCCGCTTCTGCTCCACAAGGGCGTCATACAGGCACAGGGGAATGGTTCCCGCCGTGGTGTTGGCATAACGTTCCACGTTGACGATCACTCTGTCCATTCCTATGTTCATTCTTTGAGCACAGGCATCGATGATGCGCAAGTTGGCCTGGTGGGGAAGGAACAGGGCCACGTCATCGCCCCTCAGGCCATTCCTCTCGAGTATGGCGCTGGACACATTGGCCATCTCCTTCACGGCATACTTGAACACCTGGCTTCCCTGCTGGCGCACGAAGTGCTCCCGGTTCCGCACGGACTCCACCGTGGGGGGCCTCAAACTCCCCCCGGCCTTCAGACACAAAAGGTCTCCTCCGCCGCCGTCCGTGTGGTGAATGGAATCCAGAATGCCATGATCCGGGTCGGGACAGGGCTCCAGAAGCACCGCGCCGGCCCCGTCTCCAAAGAGAATGCACGTGTTCCGGTCCTGGTAGTCCATGATGCTGCTCATGACATCGCTGCCGATGACCAGGATCTTCCCGTGCCTCCCCGATTCAATCATCTGGGCAGCTGTGGTGAGGGCGAAGATGAACCCCGAACACCCCGCTGAAAGGTCGAAACCCCATGCCCTGGAGGCCCCCAGTTCCTTTTCCACCAGGCAGGCGGTGGCGGGAAAGGGCATGTCCGGAGTCACGGTGCCCACAATGATGACCTCGATCTCTTCCGGGGAAACATTGGCCCGTTCCAGGCATTCCCGTGCCGCCCGCACGGCCATGTATGAGTTGCCCAGGCCCGGTTCCAGTATGCGGCGCTCGCGGATTCCCGTGCGCGTCATGATCCATTCGCTGGTGGTGTCCACCATTTTCTCCAGGTCTTCGTTGGTGAGCCTTCTTTCGGGAAGAAAGCGCCCCACCGACCTGATGTAAGCCCTGTGACCGCCCATGTCCTGTCCACCTTTTCCTGCTACATCACACCCTTGTACCAGCCGCCGTCAATCTGGATGGACGCCCCCGTGATGTACCCCGCCTTCTCGGACGCAAGGAAAGTGACCAGGGCAGCAAATTCCTCCACCGTTCCAAGGCGCTTCATGGGAATGGAAGACTCCCACCTTTTGATGATTTCCCGGGATGTGGTGCCTTCCTTTTGGGCTACGGCCTCCGCCAGTGACCGCACCCGATCCGTCATGGTGTACCCGGGGCACACATTGTTCACCGTGATGTTGTGCGTGGCCAGTTCATTGGAAAGGCTTTTGGCCAGGCCCACGACCCCGGCACGCACCGTGTTGGAGAGAATGAGCCCGTCGATGGGCTGCTTGACCGAGATGGACGTCATGTTGATCACCCGTCCCCACCCCTTTTCCATCATGGCCGGAACAGCCTCACGGGTCATGACGATGGTGCTCATGAGGTTCAGGTTCACTCCCTGCAGCCACATGTCGTCGTCGATCTCGAGAAAAGTCTTGGATGGAGGGCCTCCCGCATTGTTCACGAGCACATCCACGGTCCCGAAGTGCTCGATCCCTTTCCTCACGAAATTCCTGGCCTGCTCCGCATCGCTCACGTCGGCGGGAACCCCTATGACCTCGGCACCGGTGGCCGTGCGCAGTTCTTCCACCGCCTTGGGCAGTTCGGGATCATCCAGGGCGCAAATGGCCACCTTCGCCCCCTCACGGCACATCTCCAGGCTCACGGCCTTGCCCAGCCCCTGGCTTCCACCAGCCACCAGCGCCACCTTACCCTTCAATCCAAGATCCATTTCCTCTCCTTGTTTTTCAGTGATTTCAGCTTTTGCCATCTTCAGCCACGGGAAGGGGGCAGCCTCTCCTCGTACAGCTGCTGCATTTCATGGGTGTGGGCACCCTTTTCATCGTAAATGAAAAAGGGGGGCTTCACCTTCAGTTCCTCACCCCCGCCCTTCCGGCATTCCACATGAACCAGCCGCCCTGTGCCCGAAGGGTCGCTGTGGATCATGGTGAGTTCCTTGGGGGCGAATCCATGCTCCTCCGCGGACACCACCAGGTGGACCAGGCGCACGGCAGGGTAAATGAGGGCCACCCGGCCTCCCACAGGGAGAAGGTGCCTGGCCGCGGCAAACACCTCCCGGACGGAACCCGTGATTTCATGGCGGGCCCGGGCCTTTTGCCCATGGGGATTCATCCTTCCTGCCTGAAGGCGGCGATAGGGGGGATTGGCCACAAGAAGGTCAAAGCTCCCGGAGGGGTAATGGGCTGAAACGCGACGATAGTCCATGGCATCTATTTTCACATGATTTTCAAGACCGTTTTCCGCCACATTCCACCTGGCCAGCCCCGCCAGTTCCTCCTGAAGTTCAAGGCCCACGATCTGGCGGGCCTGGCCCCGGTGAGCGAAAACGATGGCCACCACTCCGCAGCCCGTTCCAAGGTCCATGACCCTGTCGCCGGCCTCCACACGGGTGAGTCCCGCCAGCAGGATGGCATCGAGGGAGAAACGGTATCCCTCTTTGGGCTGACGCAGGATCACACGGCCGTTGAAGAGGGAATCAACGGTCAAGGATGCCGTTCGTGCCATCAGAGAACCGCTTCCTCCTCCTGCAAAAGAGGACGGATGACCAGCCCGCTGCCCACCTTGGGATAAAAATAAGTGGATTTGTGAGGCATGATGAGTCCCGCCTCCGCCACTCTCTGCACCTGGTCGATGCGCGTGGGGTTGATGAAAAAGCCTAGGTCATAGACACCTCTTTTGACTTTATCCAGGGCATCTTCAAAGTCATGCTTGAAGTGTATGTTGTGCTCATTGGCCAGGAAAGACTCGGAGAGCCCCATGATGTGCTTGAGCAAAACCTGGTCGAGGATCACCACGTCGAGGGATCTCAGCTGGGAGGACACGCCCGCGCGGGCCAGAAAACCGTCGATGGACTCCCTTTTGGACCGGAGAATGTGAAATGAGTCAGAGGCTGCGCTGAGAAGCCCGATGACCGTCTCCTCCCCATGGGCACCCTCGCTCAACCGCCTTTCCCACTCTTCCTGAACTCCCTCCTGAACCCCATAGGTGGAAATTGTGAAAAAATCACGGGCCTTGTGCAAAGCCTCTTCCGGATTGGGGTTCCCGAGATTTTTCAGCATGCGGTGCGTGGGAAGAATGGTCAAGCCTTCCTGGTTCATGTTGGACAGATAGACCATGATGAATTCAAAAGATGCGTTGGGGCCCGCATGAGGATGCTCGCGCCGCTGGAGATTTCTGAAGTTGATGGCCGTTTCGTAACGGTGGTGCCCGTCGGCGATGAAGAGGGTCTTGTCCTGCATTCGGTCCTTCACCTGTTTCAGCAGCGCCGTGTCCTGGACCAGCCACACCCTGTGCTCCATGCCCTTTTCGTCCTGGAAGGCAACCGCGGGATCCCCCCTCTTTCCCTCCCTCAGGAAATGGTCCACTTCCTGCCCGGGATCCCCGTAAAGGGCAAACACGGGGCTGAGGTTGGCCCGGCAGACGTTCATGAGCGCCAGGCGCTCATCCTTCACCGCCTGAAAGGTCTTTTCATGAGGCCGGACATTTCCCGAACTGAAATCCTCCAGGCGCAGGGCGCAAATGAAGCCGCGCCGTGTCTGGCGCTCCTTCCCGGGAAGATCGTAGTCCAGTTCATAGTAATAGACCGAGGGTGTCTCATCCCTGAGCAGAATGCCCTCCTCCCGCCATTGCTGAAGGTTCCGGGCCGCACGCCGGTGAGCGTTTTCCTCTTGGGAGTCCCGGTCCATTTTCATCCCCAGCTCCAGCCGAACCATGTTGAAGGGGCTCAATTCATGAAACCGTTCCTGCTCCTCGGGCGATATGACGTCATAAGGAGGAATCACGACCTTGCTGAGGTCAGGAATTCTGTTCATATTGTATCGCAATCCCCGGAATGGAGCGATTTCTGCCATGGTCTGGTAATCCTTTCACATCTCTGTTTTTGTCAGGGGCAACTGACGGCTCAGCCCAACCTATTGATATGAGTGTATGTAGTGGGGTTTCCTTAGCTAGCACAGCTTGTGCCTTTTGACAAGAAAACAAGAGGCGGGAATCCAGCCTTTGCAGGATCTTCCGGCCCACCGTCTTCGCGGGCGTGCGGGAACAGGACAACACCCAATCCTTCAAATCCACAGCATTGAATCCTGGGGAGGTCTGGCCAGAACAAGTCCCGAAAAATCGGCGGCCAAGTGATGAAAACCCTTTCTGTTCAAAATGCACAGGGCCAGATCGAGCCACTCCCGGGACGCATCCAGCACCGCATGGTCACTGCTCGCAACGACGGAATCTTCATAGGGGATTTCCCGTTCGGGCACGGGCACGGCGCGGGCACTTCCCTTGATTCCCGAGGCCTGAAGGGACTGCCTGTAGAGGGCCGCCAGCTGGCCCGAGCGGCTCATGGGAGCATCGAAAAGGAACAACACGGACAATGGCCGGTGATGGCGCAGGAATTCCACAACGAGCTGCAGAGCCATCTCCGAAGCGGATGAAACACGGAAGGCCGAGGACTGCCCTGCCAGGTCGCGAAGCACTCCATCGTTGGCAAGGAGCAAAGGCCTTTCAAGGAGGGCGCTTTCCAGGGTGATGTGGACATTGTGCCCGTCCACCACCAGCAGCTTTTTCTGCCACGTGGAGCCCCGCAGGCGCCTGTTGCGTCTTTTCAGGGCATTTTCCTGGGAAAAGACCCCCCTGAGAAGGAGCTGCCTCTGCAGGCTCCTGAGGCCATGGCGATCCCCCACCCACTGAAGGGCGGATCGCCTGGGGTACCCCCGGTTCTGAAAATGAAAAAAGTCCATCGCCGCCTGTGCCAGGCTCCCATCCATGAGGGATGGCGGCGATTGCGGGTTATATTTCCAGTCCATTGTCATGAAATCTGTGAAGGCATGAAGGGGAATGTTTGCGGCGAACGGCGGAGGTTCAAAGGGCTGTGAAGGAAAAACCCGAAGCTATCTTCGAGCGTTCATGTCATTTGCTCTCCTCATTGCTCTCCATATGGTTTTCGTATTCCTTTCGAAGTTCTTTGCGCAGCACTTTTCCCACCATGTTTTTGGGCAATGCATCCCGGAACTCCACCAACCTGGGAACCTTGTAGGCTGCAAGTCTCTCCCGGCAAAAGGAAATCACTTCGTTTTCCTCGAGTTTTTCCCCTTCTTTGACCACCACGTAAGCCTTCACCGTTTCTCCACGGTGAGGATCGGGCACCCCCACAGCCACCGCATCCAGGATTTTGGGGTGTTCGTAGAGCACCTCGTCGATTTCTCTCGGATAGATGTTGTAGCCTTTGGTGATGATCATGTCCTTTATCCGGTCCACCACATACACATAGCCATCCTCATCCATCCGGGCGATGTCCCCCGTGCGAAGCCAGCCGTCCTTAAGGGTTTCAGCCGTTTCCTCTTCCATTTTCCAATAGGACTGCATCACCTGGGGACCGCGCACCACCAGTTCACCGTTTTCCCCCCTGGAAAGTTCCTCTTCACCCTTCTCCAGATCCACAATCCTGCAATCGGTGTCAGGCAGGGCAATCCCTATGGACCCCGCTTTGCGGGTCCCCCCCAACGGATTGCAGTGGGTCACGGGGCTGGCTTCCGTGAGGCCGTAGCCTTCGATGATGACACTCCCCGTCATGGATTCGAACTGCTTGAGGACTTCCACGGGCATGGGGGCGGATCCGGTCACGCAGTACCTGATGGACGACATGTCATAGGACCGCACCTTGTCATGGTTCATGATGGCCGAGAAAAGGGTGGGAACCCCTGGCAGCAGGGTCACCTTCTTCTTTTGCAGCGTTTTCAGAAGCCGCCTGATCTCGAACCTGGGCAGAAGCACCGCTTCGCTTCCCGTGTAAAGGGGCATGTTCATGGAGACGGTCATGCCGAAAACATGGGAAAAGGGCAGTATGGACAGAAACCGTTCTCCCCCCCGGTTGAGGTCAGGAAACCAGGAAGTGACCTGAACCACGTTGGCCTGAATGTTCCGGTGGGAAAGCATCACCCCTTTGGCCACTCCCGTGGTTCCACCCGTGTACTGCAGGAGGGCCAGGTCGTCCGGTTTCACCTGGCAGGGGGAAGAAACGGGCTCATGGGAATCCACCAGTTCCTTGAAACTGAGGACCCCATCACCGTAGGGAACCTTGGTGAAGAGTTTGTTCTTCCTGGCATTGAGGGGATAAAGGAGCCGGAGAAAAAGGGGAAGTTCTTCCTTGAGCGTGGTGACGATGAGGGTTTTTATGGCGGTGCGGGGAAGGGCCTCCTTCACCTTGGGATAGAGATGGTCAAGCACCACGAGAAATTCCGCTTCCGCGTCATTCCACTGGTGAACCATTTCCCTCTGGACATAGAGGGGATTGGTGAGCACCACCACGGCCCCAAGCCGGAGAGCGGCATAATAGGCCATGATGGCCTGGGGGCAGTTGGGCAGCATGATGGCCACCTTGCTGCCGGGACCCACTCCCAGTGAACGGAGCCCCGAGGCCAGCTTCAGAATGCGGTTCCACAGCATGGAATAGGTCAGCTGGGCTCCCAGGAAGCTCGTGGCCGTGTGCCCGCCGTACCTGGAAAGGTTTTGTTCCAGGAGGACCGGCAAACATTCCTCGGGATAATCTATGGATTGAGGAACTCGAGAGTCATAGCTTTCAAGCCACACGCGCTCCATGGTGCCTCCCCTTGTCATTGTGTTCCCTCAAGGCATGGACGGCCGATCCGTCCCCGGGCATGGCCTTCCCTTCACGTCCTGAAAGGGAACCCCATGCCCGGGAGAATCTATTAGGGGAGACCCTTCAAAGCTCAGAGAGTCACCCCTTGAATTATCCCCGGCAAAGGTCACCGGAAAAGGTCACGAGCAGGAGCTCTTGTATTTTTTCAGCTCTTCCACGAACACGGGCATGAACTGGAAAAGGTCCTCCACGATGCCATAGTCCGCCTTGGTGAAAATGGGCGCGTCCACGTCTTTGTTCACGGCCACGATGTACTTGGAAGAGCCCATGCCCGCAAGATGCTGAATGGCGCCGGAAATGCCGACGGCTATGTAGAGGTTGGGATTGACCACTTTACCCGTCTGGCCCACCTGATCCGCGTGAGGCCGCCAGCCCGAGTCCACGGCAGCACGGGAAGCCCCCACGGCAGCGTCCAGGACCTGGGCCAGATCTTCCAGAAGACTGAAGTTGCCCGCCTCTTTCAGGCCCCGGCCTCCCGAGACGATGGTTTCCGCTCCCGAAAGCCCCACGCGCCCGGAAGTGTCCAGTTCCAGGGACTTCACCGAAGACCTGGCTTCGGGAAGGGTCACCTCCACCTTGTCCACCTGGGCGGATTTGCTTTCGTCGGGAGCCAGGCAGCCCATCACGTTGGGCCGGCACGAAATGAGGGGCATTTCCCCGTCGGCCCATTCGTTCCAACAATAGCACTTGCCCGCATAAATGGGCTTTTTGGCCTTGATTTTGCCGTTTTCCACCACGATTTCCGTGCTGTCCTGCACCAATCCAGCCAGCAGTCGTGCGGAAAGGCGGGCTCCAAGATCCTTTCCGTCCACGGAAGCGGGCATGATGACCACGGCAGGATCGCATTTCTGCACCAGGTCGGCCACAATGGGTGTATGGGTTTCCGCGATGTATCCTTCCAGGGCCGGATCATCGGCCACGAAAACTTTTTCCACCCCATAGCGTCCCAGTTCCGCCGCCTTCTCAGCCACTCCGGACCCCACGGCGACAGCCTGAAGAGGCACTCCCAGGGCATCGGCAATGCGGCGGCCTTCGCTCGCCACTTCATGAGTCACCCGCCGAAAGTTCCCGCCACGATATTCTGCAATCACACAAACGCATTTTGACATTTTTTTGTTCCTCCCTTCAGATGACCTTGGCTTCTTCGTGCAAAAGCCGCACAAGCTCTCGAGCCTTGCCTTCGGTGTCGAGCCCGCCGTCGATGATTTTTCCGGGCTTCCTCTCGGGAGGCAATTCCAGGGATACGACCCGCACTTTCGCCTTTTCGGGCGTGAATTCCGCCGCATCCAGGCCCAGGTCCGCCAGCTTCTTGTTTTGAAGAGGTTTCTTTTTGGCTTTCATGATGCCGGGCAAAGAAGCATACCGGGGATTCCACACGGCGTGAGAACCTCCGAAGGTCACCAGAACGGGCAGTGTGGATTCCTGGGTGACCTTTCCCCCTTCCAGGGACCGCTGAATGCTCACCGTCTTGCCATCACACTCGATGGAGGTGGCAAGGGCCAAATGAGGCCATCCCAGGAATTCAGCCACCATGGGACCCCGCTGGGCCATGTCCATGTCCACGGCACGGGAGCCGCAGAACACCAGGTCGGGACTCATCTCCTTGATGGCCGCCGCCACCGCCTGAGCCACCTTGATGCGCCCGCAGCTTTCCAGGTGCTCCTCGTCGATGAAAACCGCATCGTCCGCCCCCATGGCCAGGGCCGTGCGCACAGCCTCCACCACCCTTTGAGGCCCATAGCTGAGGATGGTCACCTTGCCCCCGTGTTTTTCCTTGATTTTGAGAGCCGCCTCCACGGCAAATTCATCATAAGGGTTGATGACCCACTTGAACCCGTCCGTCACCACCGATTTTCCGTCACCGGCGATACGAATGACCGATTCCGTGTCCGGCGTTTGCTTGAGGATTACGACAATGTTCACGCTGACTCCTCCCTTGAGCTTTTTTTATCGTTATGATTCGAGCAGAAAAAACCACTCCAATTGGGTCTCAGCATGTGGCGCTGGTCCGCGATTAAACTGACTTGGTAGCATATCTTCAGGAAAAGATTCAAGAAAAAATCCGCAAAGGGGAGTGGCCGCATTCCCTCTGCACCCCTGTGTTTCAGGGCTTTCATGGGGCATGAAAAGAAAAAAACAGGGCTCCCCGCAGCCTGCTCTCAAGAAGGTGAAGAGGGTGAAAAAAATCCCCGCTCTTTCCATCGGGAAAAAATTCACGCCAAAAAACCGTCGACGGGTAAATGGAGGCTTCGCAGCAGACGGATTTTCCTGGAACCACCACGGGTGCGTTTTCGCAGGGGGGAAGCAGGATCAGTTTCCGGTGTTTTCGATGTGGTCAGCCTGGCACCGGGGGCACAATCCCTGAAAAAGCACCTGCTGGCGAAAAACCCTGTAACCTTCGATCTCCGCAGGCGTCAGGTTTTGAGGCAAAGAAGAGGGC
>Ga0207421_10003985_pt1 | contig 17321 bp, 14 predicted proteins | sample SodLakKL_010_SED_4_FD_187542 | JGI IMG/M metagenome (GOLD analysis project Ga0207421, IMG submission 187542) | Alkaline sediment microbial communities from Lake Tanatar, Kulunda Steppe, Russia - 8KL_010_SED (SPAdes) (version 2) | ecosystem: Environmental > Aquatic > Non-marine Saline and... | reverse complement strand
ATCACTAGCTGTTGTAAAGGAGATGCTCTGAAGTGTACCTATACTCAAATAGTCACTGATTGTAATTGCATAAGCCAATTCGGTCCGGTACATTTTCATAACCGGTTCCGGCAATGACGAAGAACTTGTGAAGGAGAGAATATCAAATCCCCGGTGAAAATAGCTAAACCGAGTGGTAAAATGATGAGATCCAAATGACAGGGTTGGCAACGACAGATTATGCTGCATGAGATTGTTGTCCCAGTTATGATTGGAATTCAGTTGAAAGAACGACGATTTATTGAACAACCCGGAAAGTGCAGCGTTGGTACTTACAGACGGCTTCCCATACAGATCTGCAATCGTTGTGCTTGCCATGGAAAGGGACCGGGTATCATGCATATAGTTTGGCAGCACACCCTTTTTGGCATCGTCGCTTTGTGTTTGTGCCATAGCGGGTAACTGGCAAAACAACATGAAACAGAAGGTAAATGTGACAAGTAATTGGATATAAACAGTGAGATTCTTTTTCATGTTATCTGAAGATTCTAAATATTCCGAAAAGGATGATGACATCTCGTAAAAATTCTGACATTTCACGTACAACATTTTCTTGTTTTGGTACATAGACGATGTCGCCGGGCCGTACCAGGAGTTCCGGGGAGTCCATTTGCCCACTGTCCAGGAATTCATGCAGGTCAAGAGTTACATAATCTTCAGGACCGGCCTGGCGGTATAACTTTACTTTTTTAAAATCTGCCTCTTCTGTGAAGCCACCGGCTGTAGAGATAATCCTGATAATAGAGGTTTGATCTACTACCGGATAGTTGTCCGGTCGTGCGACCATTCCAAGTACGGAGACAACCATGGTATCCACATTTCGAATCGAGATCGTAAGGTTAACTTCCCCCCTTATATATTCCGCCAGTTTGCCTTCAAGGTCTCTTATCAGTTCTTCCCGGGTAAGACCGGCAACCATTATCTCTCCTACAAGAGGTATGGCGATGGTACCAAGCCTTGACACGGTGGTCAGTGTATTGAAGCTTGGCTGCTCCCACACCAGGATCTCCATCTCGTCACCCGGACGAATCATATATTGATCCTCAGATTCAGCTGCTTGTGAGATGGCTGCATCAGAAGTTCGGTGAGATGTATCGGAAGGCAACTCTCGTGATGCAGAGCATCCCTGGATGATTACAAATACAAGGATGATGAATGGGTATATAAAGGGGAGTAGTTTGGTTCTCATAACATTTAAAGCCTTCTGTTATTTTATAATTGATTAGACTGTCTTCATTGATTGCAACAAGTATGCCAAACAAGTTTTGATTACTTTCTAAACAGTCCTTAAACAACTGTATTATAATTAGTTATGGCGGCATTTGAGGGGCGGGGTTTTAATTCGGATCATCGTGATCGCGTAGTAAATACACATCGGGTAAAGTGCAATGAGTAAATACGATGCGATTCTGAAGAAGCAGGGGCCGAAGAATTAAGGTGTAATTATTGATTAAGGGTGATAATCAGGCTTTATGCATGTATAAAGCGACATTTTCGACTTTATATGCCAACGTTGATCAATGTTGGCATAACAATTGCCAATCTATCCTTGAAATTCATTTTTACTCTTACAAATACCCAAAGACAAAAATTTATGTATGACACAAAAGAAATTGCCCAGGACCTAAAAGCAGCTGCAAAGCGCAGACGTATAATATTGATCTTGTCACCCATACTGTTTGTGATTGCTGCACTGCTTGCTATTCACTTTATCGAGCCGAAATACGAGTCGACCACAACCATTCTGGTTCAAAAGGATGAGACGTTGAATCCGCTCGTTCTTTATGAAATTGCTGTACATATCGCCTCTGAAGACAGAATCCAATCCCTGAATGAAATTATTTACAGCAGAACTACGATGGGAATCCTGATTGACAGTCTGAAGCTGGATGATGAGATGAAAAGTGACGTTAGTAAACAACAAATAATCGCCAATACTCAAACAAGAATCGGTACACGGTTAAGAGCTAACGATGCCTTTGAGATCAGTTATTTAGACACCGACCCTGTCCGTGCCCAAGAAGGAGCTGAACTTCTTGCCAATCATTTTATCAGCACAAAGCTCCACATGGAATCCCGCAGACATGAAGAGACGGTCAATTTTTTCAGAAACAAATTGGAGGAGCTTGAAACCATTGTTGATGAACAGAGAAATCAGACAGCTTCAAGAACCTCTGAACAAATGCAGGCTTCACCAAGTGATTCTGATGCACTACAGCAACGATTGCAAAGAATTGATGGCGAATTGGATGCCATTGAGTGGCAGATCTATCAGGAGGAAGAGAAGCTTGCAGCCGTCACCGCTTTTCAAGACGAAGATAATGTTAATCAGGGGATCACTCACCTTTATAAACTTCCTCTGTCGGAAATGCAGTTTGGAGGTGAGTTGACGGAGTTGCTGAATGAGTATGACAACTTGCAACAGCAGTTTACCGAAAGTTATCCGAGACTTCGTGGTTTGGCAGAACAGATTAAACAGGTTGCAGATCGGATGCCGCCTATCCTTGAAACCAATATACGACGTCTCAACTCTCAAAAACAGGAACTTAACCACCAGAAAGAGCAGGTTGTCGGAAATATGCAGCAAAACTTCATTGCTGACCAAAGAGCCAGTTCACAACAATCCGACTTCAGTATTTACGAAAATTTGCGAGCTGAGATGAGAGTAAAGCTGGAACAGGCAAAAATGACACGGGACATTGGTACGCAGGCTGCAGATCAATTTATAGTTCTCGATGAAGCAGTTGTACCAGAGAGTCCTGTTTCACCCAATAAACCATTGATTTTGGCTATTGGTCTGCTCTTCGGTGTCATCATGGGTATCGTTGCAAGTGCTTTTGCAGAAATCATGGATACAACTATTCGTGACGAATCGGATATACCACATAAAAAACCAATTATCGCATACATAACAAGTGGTTAAAAGCTTAAAACATATATGAGTTATCAAATAAATTTTCCAAAAAAAGAGAATCAATCTGTTGAAGTCACCGAGAATGACCTGGTTGCCAAGTCTTCCGATTTGCTGCCGGTTCATGTATCAAAAGATAATTTGACAACAGTTGATCATAAGATGGTTGCACTGAAGTATTACAACAGCTTCAACTTTTCAAAACTTGCCACCATTTTTAAAGACACAAAAATGACCATCGGAATAACCAGTGCTAACAGAAATGATGGCAAAACATTGGTTGCGGCGAATATGGCAGTATCACTGGCCAGCGCATACAAACAGAACACCTTGTTGGTGGATATGAATTTCAGGCATCCCAAACTGCATAACGTTTTCGGGACGAATCAATGTCCCGGTATTGCTGAAGCGATAGCTTATAAAAAAGTACGGGTAGTGCCTACAAGCATCGACAATCTTTATCTGATGACAGCGGGTGACAGTAAACAGGCTCCGGGAATTGAGCAGACACTCCTTCTGAGGCAGATTTTAACTACGCTCAGAAATAAGTTCGATTTTGTAATTATCGATATGGGATCTCTCTATCCGATCGAGGATTTCCCGATTTTTTTTATTAATGAGATCGATGGCCTGATCGGTGTGATCGACAGCAGGAAAACGAAAAAAGCGGCTTTCCAAAGAATATTTAAACATCTGGATGAATCACGATTCATCGCCTATGTCTTTAACCGGGTTAACAAATCATGACTGTATTACTTGGAATCATTTGTTTTCATTTTTTGGTAATGGTCAGAGCAATGCTGTTGAACCGGGAAAGAGTTCCTTACGTTACAACATTTTTCCTTACGGCACTGATGGTCGCATTCGTCGTAGCCATGATGTATACCATAGAGCCCCCAGAGTGATGAGAAATAGAATATGAATGCAGTTAACCATTATCTATATGGCTCAATCTTTCAAAGAACCCTTCTGTCACCACTGGGACTGGATCGGGAAAACTCAGCCGTGCTATGGATTCTTCTGATTTTTGCATCCATCCTGGGTTTCGGGATGTATTACTTTGACGGGAATGTAGCTATCGTAACAGGAATACTCTATTTAACATTTGTCCTGTTATTAAGCCTGTTCCGGATCGATTACAGTTTGTATCTGTTTATTTTTACCGTCTTGCTGTTTGAACAGTTTGCTATACCCAATTTTGCAACTTTTACCCACGATGTTTCCTTTTTTCTGAATCTGAAAGAAATCAGCTATGTCCCCTTTTTTGAAGCCGGGATAATCAGCCCGTTTGAGATTCATCTCCTGTTTATCACCCTTGCCCTTTTTCTACATATCGCTGTTCGTAAGGACTTTGTTTTGAAACCGATTCCTGTTTGGGGTTCCTTTCTCGTTTTTTTCGTTTCTTTGGTACTGGCATTTCTGAACGGTATGCGTACCGACGGTGATTTTTTGGTTGCCCTTTGGGAGGTTCGGGCTTTGTTTTACCTTTGTTTGATGTATCTGATCGTGCCTCAGATTCTGGATTCAAAAAAGCAACTCTCTCAGCTGATTTGGGTCATCATCATCGGCATTACCATCAAAGCCTTTCAGGGAGTTGCCAGGTTTATAGACCTGGGTTTTACAACAGGAGGATTTGCTGTCCTGACAAATCATGAAGATCCGGTTTTCATGGTTACACTCTTTGTGCTTTTAATAGGATTTCTGCTGTACCAGACCGGCCAGAAACAGAAGTTGTTGCTGCTGATATTCCTTATAATCCTTGTCGTTGGTTTCTATGTAGCACAACGCCGGGCTACCTACGGTTCTTTGATCGTCTCGATAACGGCTATACTCGTTATTTTACCTGCACTTAAAAAAATCCAATTTCTCAAGTTTCTACTCCCCGTTTTGTCCGTCCTGCTCATCTATGGGTTTCTTTTCTGGAATAATTCAGATAGTGCAGTTGGCCGCCCTGTTCAAATGGTTAAATCCGCATTTATCGAGCCGGACATGGAAACCAGTTTTGCTGATTATTCCTCCAATCTTTATAGGGAAAATGAAAACTATAACCTGGCGCAAACGGTGGTGAACAATCCCGTACTGGGAACAGGATTCGGCAAGCGATACGATCAACCTATCCCATTGGTAGATATACGGTTTACATTACGCGATTATATCCCTCATAATCAAATCTACTGGGTTTTGGTGAAAATGGGGGCCGTAGGATTCTTTGCTTTCTGGTTCTTTTTCAATTGTTTTGTTGCGAAAGGGACTCAGGTTTTTATACGCCTTGCTGACCCCTATCTGAAGGTGATAACACTGGTCATCGTTATTGCAGTGATTAACCAGATGGTCGTCTCGTTTTATGATCTTCAGCTTACCTATTACAGGAGTATGATCTATTTGGGTTGCCTGATGGGCCTTCTTCCTGTGATTGAACAAATAGACAGGAAGCAGAAATCGCAAGACGATTCCAGCAACGGGAAATCGCATGAGTAACCAAAGTACGCGAACTGAGATCGGTCAAAAAGTTGCACAGAATATATCAGTAATGTTCGGTGCACAAGTAGTTACATGGGGCTCCAGTTTCCTTCTTCTCTATTTTTTACCACGGTATCTCGGTCCAGAAGATTTTGGACGGCTCTATCTGGCCCTCTCTATAAAAATGATTCTGGGGCTTTTAATAGATTTTGGCGGCAATTATCTCATACCCAAAGAAGTGGCCCGTTCGCGGACAAAAGGTGAGTCTATTCTGAGCAGTTATATTTTGTTTCGGGTTGCGCTTTGGATTCTCTCTATCGGTTTGATATTTCTGATTTCCAATTTGCTCGGATACTCCCGGCATGTTCACCTCCTGATTCTGATTCTAATTGTTGCAAAACTATGGGAAGGCGGAACAACTGCCTTCAACGCCTATTTTGAAGGAATTGAAAAAATGGAGTACCCCTCCATCGGGAAAATCGTGGAGAAGGGTTTTGTAGCGGCCTTTGCGATCGGCGTATTGTTGCTTGGAGCAGATTCCATCGGTGTTGCCGTTGTAATGACGATTGGTGCCCTGCTGAATCTGATTGTTATCTATGGTTTTTCGAGGAGGGTTATAAGGATTCGTTATAAATTTGATCCTGAATTTTTCACCCTCTTCCGGTCCGGGTTGCCCTTCTTTCTCTTTTCACTCTTTTCGGTGATTTATTATCGAATAGATGCCGTTATGCTTGCTTCATTTACCTCCGAGCAGGTTACCGGCTGGTATGGGGGCGCATTTCGCTTTTTTGATATCGTCATGGTTCTGCCCTTGCTCTATAAAACGGCCATATTCCCGGTTTTTTCGAAACTTTGGGATAGTAAAAACGGAGTACTGGGGAGTACAGTCAGCCACAGTATGAGGTTGATGATTCTTTTGGGGATACCCACGGCGGCCCTCATTTATATCTTTGCAGAACCGATTATACATTTTTTTATGGGTCTTGATGAGTATACCCCTTCTGTTGTTATACTGCAGATTTTTGCGCTCAGTATTCCGATCATCTACATTGATATTATTCTGGGGAGCGCCCTGATGGGAGCGGCCAACAGGCAGAAAGCATGGGCTGTCATCGGGTTGATAGCGATTTTTGTCAATATCTCTTTCAATTATTATTTGATTCCATACACACAGCAAGTCTATTTAAATGGCGGAATCGGTGCGGCAATTGCTACTCTTGCTACCGAGATCTTTGTCATGGTCTCAGCTTTTTATCTGCTTCCAAAAGAGTATCTGCAAACATTCAGAAGTTCCTATATAGTCAAACCTTTCATTGCAACGATCCTGATGGTTTTGCCGGTCATGTTATTGCTGTCATATACCGGTTTATACTGGATGATCGTGCTGTTTTTCGCCTCTGTTTTCTACATCTCCAGCCTTTTTCTGCTGAAGACTTTTAATAAGGTTGAGCTAAATATGATCACAGCCTTTATTTCTGAAAGACGTCAAAAATTACTCGCATACATTAAATCCACAAAACAATGAAAATTTTATATCTCATCCCTTACAGTCCTGCAAACCCCGCTTTTGGCGGCGCGTTACGCATCTATCACCTATTAAACCATCTGTATAAATATCATGATGTTACGGTCTCCGGATTCAGCACTCCGGAAGAGGAAAGGGAATTAATCAAAGAGTTTCCACTGCTTGCAGGTAAAACTCACTTTGTTGACCATCCCTATTCTGGTAAATCCAGTCATTGGAGCTTGATTAAATCCCTCTTTACTTCTCACAGTAAATGGCACCAGGTAACAAGATCGGAACAATTTCAACAGAAGCTCGACCAACTTCTGGCAGCCGAATCATTTGATATTATTCAAAGTGAATTTCCGGTTATGGCCATGTTCCGTTATAACAGTTCGGCAGTCAAAATCATCGATTCTCATAATGTTGAGTATAATAACTTTAAACGAATGGCGAAGGTGAAAAACCCGGTCAAAAAGCTGTTTTATCATCTTGAGGCTTATAAATTTTACAGGGAGGAAATAGCTGTTTGCAGGCAGCAGGACGCCCTTTTGGTAACCAGCGAGCGGGATATATCCATCTATAACCAAACCCTGCCAGCTGTTTCAAAGTATCTGATTCCCAATGGAGTGGATACAAACTACTTCCAGCCCTTCAAAACCCGGCCGGCTCCTCATTCCATGATCTTTGTGGGAATGATGAAGTATGTGCCTAATTATGACGGAATCACCTGGTTTCTGGATGAGATATTTCCAAAAATCCTGGAGAAAGTTCCGGATGCAACCATCACCATTGTTGGGAAAAATCCGCCCAATTCGATTTTACATAGAGCCAATCAGAATATCATAGTTACGGGCTTTGTGGAAGATACCCGGCCCTATATCGAGAAATCGGCTGTCTATGTCGTTCCGTTGAGAATGGGTGGTGGGACCCGTCTAAAAATCATGGAATCATTGGCAATGAAAAAACCTATAGTCACTACATCTATCGGATGTGAAGGTATCGATGTGGTAAACGGGCAATCTTCACTGATTGCTGACCATCCTGCTGAATTTGCGGACGCAGTTATGGAGTTGTTTGCAAACACCAGCCGGGTCGCTGATTTAACGGATAAAGGATATGAACTGGTAATGAACCAATACCGCTGGGAAAGTATTGGCGACCAAATGGATAAGGCCTATGAAGAGCTGGTAAGCCTGAATTCCAATTCCAGATCTGCACGGAGTACGAAAGCAAATATGGCAGCAATTGACCGTTGGAATGATGAAAGCAACGGGAACTATAATAACAAGAGCTCTAAACAGGAATCGATATGAGCGATGAAATCATGACAGTTACTAAACCGAAAGTGAAATCTATTCGTCATTATGTTCGCAACCAGGAACTGAGCCTGCGCATTCATACCGATGAAAGTGTTTTTTCAACACTGGAAACTGAGTGGGAAAAATTGGCACACCTGTCGAATCAAATGATCTGCATGTCTTCGGGGTGGGCATCCCGTTGGTGGAAGCATTTTGGCCGGCACGAAAAAAGGTCCTTGTTCATTGTGACGGTATATGACAATCTCAAGCTGGTAGCCATTTTCCCTTTTTATAAAGGAATTACCAACGTGAGCGGTATCACGATACAACATCGGCTTCAGTTAATTGGAAGCGGAGGGAGTCCGAATGAACAGTTTGGATTTTCAGATGACTACGGCATAAGTGACTTTCTTGATTTGATCGTCCATCCAGAATACAGGAGCCCTGTCGCTGATCTTTTTGTCAAGCTTCTGGCTTCGCCGGAATTCGCCAATCACCAGATCACCTTCCATCATGCAAGAGATGACAGTTACATCAAACAAAGCCTCTTCCCTTTGTTGAAAAAAAAGTTAAAAAGCAGGGTGAGGGCAAAACATACCGATGTCTCTTATTATATAGAACTTGACCAGAAGAGAGATTTTCAGGATTTCATAAAACAATCAAAATCAAATGCGAGGCGCCGGTTCAGACAGACTTTACGGGCCCGTGGACCCGAAAATGAGTATATCATTGAAGAATCGGCTTCGATGGGTGATGTTGAGAAGATGATTGACAAACTGATGCAGATGCATCAGGATAGATGGAATAAAATAGGTTATCCCGGTTCCTTTCAGGATGAGCGGTTCAGGGAATTTTTTAAAGAATTATCATTTGCCGCTTTTCGCGATAATCGGCTCTGGTTAAAACATGCTGTTGATGAGAGCGGGATCTGTGCAGTCAGGATGTTACTCCTGTACAACGGGCGCTATTACGATTATATGAGTGGCTATGATGAAGACAGCCCGTCCGCCAAATACCGGCCGGGTATAGGCCTGCTGTTAGAACTGGTTGAGGACTCGTTTGAACTGCCCGCAGAGAGGATTGAATTATTGCGGGGTGATGAGAACTACAAGCGCGACTTTACCCCTCTTGTTTTGAACAACTGGGAAATTACCATTCCTGAAATCAGGCACTGGAAAACGGGTTGGGGATTTGCGGCCGCATTGGCTCAACTTTCCTCAACTTTCCTTAAGTATTTTAATCAAGAAAAAATGCTCTTGAAGGTACAATATAAAAAAGTGGGATATATATACATGTTTTCAGAGTATTTCAAATTCCGGATGAAAACTGTTGCACATAAAATAAATAAGATGAAATAGCCATGACCGGGCAGGCGCCCGGACACACAGGCGCATGATTAAATACGATCATGGCATTTCACTTCGTGACCTTCGGTTCATGTGTCCTTAAATATAAAATATAAACACATGAATAGAACAGGATAACATGGGCAAATATTACACAGCACAGTTCATTACCGATTTAAAATTGCACGTTCAATTTACAAAAATGAGAAGCAGCTTGTTGGGAATCCTGTTATTTATTGAATGATATCCAGTGTTCTGCAAAATTAATACAATAACCCATTGAATGGCACACAAGTTGCAAATACAGTTTATATAGAAAACAACATTTTGACAAGACCACCACTAGATTATATCAATATGAATGATCCAAATAAAAATCTAAAGATAAAAGTACTGATGTATCACAGGGTGCTTGCAAAAAAACCTGAGAAAAAGAGCCGTTGGCACTATGTAACTGTTCCTGAATTCAGGAAGCAGATGAATATGATTGACAGATTGGGTTATACACCGATTACATTTTCCGATTATCAACTATTCGTAGAACGTAAACTTACGTTGCCTTCAAAGCCCATAATCATCACCTTTGATGACGGTTATCTGGATACACTAGAAAATGCAATCCCGGTACTGCTCGAGTTGAATATGAGAGCCGTTATTTTTGTAATGGGCGATCGAAAACTGAAAACCGCTCTTTGGGATGAGTTGGATGATTTTGATTTCTGTCCCTTAATGTCGGATGAACAGATCCGGACAGTACAAAATATGGGATTTGAGATCGGAGCACATTCCCTGGATCATGTGGCACTCACGGACTTGTCGGAAAAAGATGTTATTTATGAGGTTTCGAGATCGAAGAAAGAGATTGAGGATGTTCTGGAGAAACCGATTCATACGTTTTCCTATCCCTATGGCAGCGTTAATGACAAGATAAAAAAAATTGTTTCCGATGCAGGGTTTTTGTTTGCCTGTGGTGTCTATTCGGGGTCTGTGAATTTTAGTCAATCTGCGATGGATTTCAGAAGGCTGGCGGTTAATCAGTATACTTCACGATTGAAATTTTTATTCACCCTGTATTTGCCATATCAATATATAGAGTGGCTCTATTTTCATCTAAAAAATCGAATGGTTCCTAATATTGAATTGGAGACCCATAAAAATATTAAAATGGAGACCCATAGTAATATTAAGAGAATATCTAAAAATGGGACGGTTAAATCTGAAAGTTTTGACATGCAAAATGTATCTAATTCTAAATCTCTGTAACAGGATCACATGAAAACACTATATATTATTTCCAAAGGAATGGATAAACAGACGGATCAGGAGATACGCCAACTTGAGCTGGAAGACAAGATCCCCAGGGTTTCACTTCTTGAAGATGCTATTTCGGCTGACGTGCTGGATGAGCGATATCTGTTTGAAAAAGCTCCCGGTTTGCGAAGATCATTCTACAGGATGATTCCTGTGAGTATCGCGCAGCTGCTTGAAGCCCTGTTCATTATGAATCGTTACGATATGGTATTGACTCACACTGAGAAAGTAAGCTTTCCCCTCTCTTTGATATTGAAATGGTTTCGCTCATCCAAACCACATATCGTAGTTTTGTCAAGGATTACATCCGTGGATATGAAGAGATCGAAGCAGAAAATATGGTTTTTAAAAAAAACCAGGAAATCGGTAACCCGTTTTCTGATCTGGTCCTCTGTGCAACGAAGAATTGCAATTGAACGGTTTGGAGTACCAGCGGATAAAATCATGCTTCTTAAACGGGGTGTTGATCAAAGTTTTTGGAGTCCAAGAGAGATTGAAACTGATACAATCTGCTCTGCAGGAATGGAAGCACGTGATTATCCTACTCTGGTAAACGCACTTTCCAACCTGAATATCCCATGTCATATTGCCGCCGGAGCATCCCGGGGTGAAATTTTTGAAACGATTAAAAAACTTCACGAAATCCGTGACATCCCCGACCATGTGACCGTTGGCCCGAAGAGTCCCAAGGATCTCAGAATGCTGTATGCACGTTCACGTTTTGTTGTCATTCCTCTTTTACAAACAGATTCCGATAACGGGTTAACAACGATTCTTGAAGCGATGTCAATGGGTAAGCCGGTTATTTGTACAAAGGCTGAGGGCCAGGTTGATATTATCCAGGATGGCGTAACCGGAATATATGTACCCCAAGAGGACTCTGAGGCTATGCGGGATGCCATTCAGTCTTTGTGGGATGACCCTGAGCGTTGTAAAAGAATGGGTAGAGCCGCCCGGGCATTTATAGTAAAAAATCACAACATAGAACAGTTTGTTGCTGCCATTAAAAACGAGATCGATCGGTCTGTGGGTTTGAAGGTTCCCCGTTTTCAAACTTCATCCCCCCTGAAATCGGCATTGCAGGCCAATCATCATGAGTTAAAAAAATCGGAGCCGGAAATCAATTGAGAACGCCACGTATGTCATCAGAATTAAACAAGTGCATTAAAAGAAAAACACATTGCACACTATCAGAAGTTCAGGCAGATTCTGATAATAGCGTGGGTTCGTTCAAAAAAGGACAGACGGTTTCTGTACAAAGCATTCAACTTTTTTACTTCTTCATCATCCTGGTAATAATGACCGGGTGCACCCAGTCACCGGAAAAAAAATTCATTGCCGTTAATCAGGTTGGCTACGAAAAAGACAGCCCGAAACAAGCCTACCTGGTTAATAAAGAAGCCAACTGGTTTGAGCTGATACGAACATACGATTCAAAAGTGGTTTTTTCCGATTCCATTAAAGCACCCGCTGAGAAGGATACCGTTACCGGCGACATAATATCTGCTATTGATTTCTCTGATTTCAATGCTGCCGGAGAATATGTAATAAAGGCCGGTGGACCTGAACCTGTTATATCAAACAATTTTAAAATCCGCCAAAATGTATATGCTGATGCTTTACGGATCATGAGCAGAAGTTATTATTATCACCGGTGCGGAACCAGGGTTGGCGATGAGTCAGACTGGGGGTATGAAATCTGCCATACGGATGACGCTCCTTTTTTCGATAACCGGGAAAAATCAAGAAAAGTTACCGGAGGCTGGCACGATGCGGGCGACTACAACAAATTCTCTGTGAATACAGCTTTAAGTGCCGGCCTGCTGTTATATGCGTATGAATCAAACCCGGATAATTTTTGGGATAACCAGCTGGGGATTCCGGAATCAGGCAACGGTATACCCGATCTGCTCGACGAGGTAAGCTGGGCTTTAAAGTGGTTATTGAAGATGCAGCGAGACGACGGAGCTGTGTATCATAAAGTATCCCAGAAAAAGTGGATTGGAGAGTATTTGCCGCATACCGATCCGTCCACGCGTTATATTTTTGATATTAGCAGTGCTGCTACCGCTTCATTTACGGCTGTGGCGGCAATCGGTTCACGTCATTTGAAAAACTACAATCCGGACTTTTCTCAAACATTACAATCTGCTGCGGAACATGCCTGGAATTGGCTGGAGGAGAACCCGGAAAACTTTCCGATAGGTGGTTTTAAAAATCCTGAAGGTGTTACGGGCGGTCAGTACAATGATCCGTCGGATCTGGATGAACGCCTGTGGGCAGTTATGGAACTATACAGATTGACTGACCACGACAGATACCTGGCATTTTTTATTGAAAATTACAGAAAACTCTACCAGTCAGGTATTCCGCCGATAAGCTGGCGGGATGCACACAGCCTGGCACTGCGCGCTTTTCTCCGCTCGGATACAAGCGGGAAATATCTGAAAGAAAAAGATGCTGTGCGGAAAGCAACTATCCGGCACGCGAACAGTGTATTGGAAGTCCACGATCAGAATATATACAATAATTTGCTGCGTTATGATCAGTACTACTGGGGCTCAAACAGTGTAGGTCTGGCGTATGCTTTCGACCTGATCCAGGCATATAAAATTACCGGCCATGCAAATTATAAAAATGCCGCACTCGATCAGTTTCATTTCATATTAGGACGAAATCCCTTAAACCTTTCACAAGTAACCGGTGTGGGTTCTGCACCGGTCCGGCATCCCTATCATCAGCTTTCTGAGATGGGGAATTTCAATGACCCCGTACCCGGCATGCTTGTCGGCGGACCGAATAACCATCTTCTGCTAAACGACCGCAAGATCTCACCTTACCCTGCAAAAAATTATGAGGATGTGTTTAAAAACTACCTGGTAAATGAACCTGCTATTAATTTTACGGCTATTCTTGTTTATGTAACCAGCACCTTATCAACCCCAACAAGTCAAATTGAAATCATCACGACGTCACATTAAGTATCCACTTATCCAATGAACCCTCAGGAAATCATATTTTTTACGCTATTTATTTTAACTGCTCCCCTTTTGGGATATCAATTTCTCCTGAGTTTGCTGGCGTTACAGGCTAAAAAAATCACGTCATTCGACACAGAGCAGAGCAGGAAGTTTGCAATCGTGGTACCTGCCCATAACGAAGAAAAAAATATTACAAAAACGATTTACAGTTTATCAGGGCTTATTTATCCAAAAAGAAATTATGAAGTTTTTGTTATCGCTGATAACTGTACCGACAATACTGCAAACATTGCACGGTCGCTGGGCGTCAACGTATTTGAGCGTACCAATAAAAACGAAACCGGAAAAGGATATGCACTGCGATGGGCCTTTGACAAGATTTTAGCAAAACAGGATGCTTTTGATGCCATAATAGTTATTGATGCAGACAGCCTGGTCTCTGGCAATTATCTTGAAGTTATGAATTATTATCTGGAGAAGGGCAGCCGTGTAATCCAAAGTAGCGACCTTGTTTTACCCGACCAGGGTAACTGGAGTATCGAAGCCACACGAATTGGATTTTTGCTGTATAATTATGTAAAACCACTTGGCCGGAAAGTGCTCAATTTGAACATGGGGCTGCGTGGTAATGGTATGTGTTTCAATGCGGATGTATTAAGAGAGGTGCCCTGGAAGGCCTGGTCTCTGATAGAAGATGTGGAATATGGATTGATACTTTTATTAAAAGGAGAAAAAATTGATTTTGCCCCGGAAGCCACTGTTTTGGCAAAAATGCCGGTGGAAGCTAAAAATGCCGAATCGCAGCGGTCAAGATGGGAAATTGGCCGGTATGGAATTATCAAAACGTATACCGCAAAATTTCTGGCTAAAGCTATAAAAAAACGATCTGCATCGTATTTTGATGTTTTCATTGACCTGATCACACCTCCGTTTGTAAATATAATGCTGGCCACAATGGCGATTTTATCGCTTGCAATACTTTTATGGTTCCTGGAGTTGCTGCCCGGACTGTATATACTTCTCTGGGGATTACTTTTAATCTCTGGCATTGCTTACTTTTTCCTGGGGTTATATGTATCCGGTGCCGATAAGAACCTGTATAAATCTCTGCTGCGTATACCATACTACATCTTCTGGAAAATCAAGCTGTACCTGAATGTATTCAGGAAAGGAAAGACAAAAGAGTGGGTTAGAACAGAAAGGGATTCCTGATATTTATCCTCATCCCGATGGAAATATTATTCAGAAAGTGCGGTTGGGGTGTGTATCGTCACTCAATCTGCTGGATGGGGATAGCCGATTATTGCAGGGGCAGGAGTCCGAGCTGTCTTTGGGGAGAGTGTTGCGGGGTTCAGATTTAGGAGATGTTTAAAGTTGAATTGGTACTACTTGCGTATAGATGTAATTGTATCATAATAGATGGTTCCCATGACATGGTAGCCTTCCTTATTCAGATGTACCCCGTCAGATGAAACGTGATCTTCAACAGTTAAAGCAGCTTCCATATCGGCCAGGATAATATTATCACCGGCATTTATTCGATCCTGGACGTGCTTGCGAATGGCAGCATTGAAACTTTTTACGATGACCGCCCGGTCTTTTTCATCCATGTTATACTTTCCTACGATTTTGGATGTAACCGGTGGTATGGTTGCAGCTACAATCCAGGTGCCGGATGGCGCATGGTCGATCAGTTCTTGAACGAGATTGTCCCATCGTCCGGCAATTTCAGGTCCGGTTTCGTCGAAATACCAGGCAATATCATTAGTGCCAATCATCAGGTTTATATATTGGGGTTTATGACTGGTCATCAGTTGACCTGCCTTGTTCATTACGCCCTGAATCTTGAGCCCACCCACACCTTCATGATACGATTCCGGAATGCTGCTTTCCTGGTACTGGTCTCCCACATAGTTGACCGTATGGTCCTCGGCTGTCAGTAAATTCCACAGTCTGACCCTGGATCGCGAATCGTTCGTATAACTGTCGCCCAATGGCATGATCACATAATGCATTGGACCCGGCTGAACAGGAACAGCTACCGTCTTGCTTGATTCGTTAAAATATGTACCCGCAATAAGGAGTACAGACTCCTGGGTATCGGCTACATTATTCAGGACAGTCAATTCATAGACAAACTCTTGCACCTTGTCAACTTTGAGATTAGTGCTTGGATTGCCGGCTGTGGCGTTTGTTAATTGGATCGGCTTCCCATCATCAGGATCCGTTGATTCTATGTAATCGCGCAAATCAATCATATGTGATCCTCCCGGCTTCAGTGACTGCATAGAAGACACTATTTTGATAGGCGCAGGGTTCATTGAAAGGTCATAATTTCCCGGACCGGTATTGTTGAAGGATTCATTGAAATTTTTATATCCGAAGCCGGTGAATTCAGCCGTAAAGGTAAGCATGCTGTTTTCCAAAATAACTATGGCAAAATCAAAGGTTCCTCCCATAATCTCACCATCAGCAAGTAAACTGTCACTGGAATTGAATATCTGAACGGCAACACCATCTGCGGCCGTCTGCAGGACTGTATTTGACAGAGTAATAACGATCTGTCGTTCCTCCATTTCATTCTCAGAGCTTCCCTCGTCCGGTGAATTGGTCGTATTGCACCCTGCAACCGCCAGTATTGCACAAATAAATAAACTGTAACAGGATATTCGCATTTAGAGTAATAATACTATTTAGAATGAAAGTACTGGAAGTGAATGTTTGTACCGTGTTTTCATCAGTAAAGGTTTAATTCATTGTCAACGCTGATTACTTTCCTGCAACAAGCGTGCCAATTGCACTGGTTTTTCAACGAAAGGCTCCTGAAACAATAATTGATTTTTAATGGACACTAATGATTTACTGAAATAAGTCAAACGACGGCACTCTATTTGCATGAAATAGAGTGAGGCAATCTCCCCATGAACTACAAATTCAATGCAATTGTATGAATTACCGAAACTATTTAAATAAAATCATTTCCCGGTTACATAAATATTCCATTGGGCAATATGTGGCCGGATTATGGTTTTCGAAAAAGTTTAACAGCAATGGACACCTTGTTGTATCCGGCGGATGGCCTATGCCTAAAGTGATTCATAAGGGGGGTGAATTAGTAGCCGGGAACTGCCAATTCTATTCCGGGGTGCGATTAGAGATAGGCCCCAGGGCTACCCTGTTGATCGGGAATGGAACCTACCTGAACAGAAATACCCTGGTTGTATGTGAAGATCGTGTTGAGATCGGGGAAAACTGTAAAATTGCCTGGGATGTAATCATCATGGACAGTGACCTCCATCCGATAGACGAAACTCCGATTGTTAACAAGCCGGTTCGCATTGAGGATAATGTGTGGATCGGGTGCAGGTCGATTATTTTGAAAGGCGTAACGATCGGATATGGTGCTGTAATTGCGGCCGGATCTGTTGTAACAAAAAATATCCCACCAAGAACGGTTTATGGCGGATC
>Ga0207421_10003984_pt1 | contig 17328 bp, 23 predicted proteins | sample SodLakKL_010_SED_4_FD_187542 | JGI IMG/M metagenome (GOLD analysis project Ga0207421, IMG submission 187542) | Alkaline sediment microbial communities from Lake Tanatar, Kulunda Steppe, Russia - 8KL_010_SED (SPAdes) (version 2) | ecosystem: Environmental > Aquatic > Non-marine Saline and... | reverse complement strand
CAACCATCATACTTGATGTCTTTGAAGGGCGGTAGATTCAAATGTTTTGAACCATACGAGTTAGATATATCTGGAGGTAATGGATGGGATCCAGTCGAAGCTAAAGATGGAAAGTACAGTACAGGTACAGAAGACTTAGATGATTTACTTGGAGGAGGCTTCGATGCCGGCAGTTATAATGTCTTCGAGATAAAAGAGAATGTTAGTAATGAGGAATTCTTTTCAGTTATAAGACCGCTGTTTTTGAATTTCATATCCCAAGATAGAGGTGTCATCTCAGTACTTTCTGGTGGTACACATCCTGAAAATCTTAGAGACGATCTGATAAGGTTCGTGCCTGAAGATATATTCAATAAAAAATTCAGGATAATCGATCATCTTTCATCCCAAACCGACAAATCCTACAAGCTAGCACTTGCGGGAAAGAATCAGAAACAGTACAGGAAGATGTACAATAGAAGTATGAAAGAGTTGAGAGGAGATCAAGACCGAGGGATCCTTGATTACCACGCACTAGATACTCTGGAATACATGCGCGGTGGGGAGATGGCACTCCAGGAACTACTTAGCGGTGTAGCCAATACGAAAAATTCTGAAGATCTAGGCATCGGCATTTTAAAACCCGGTTTGAACCTCTCCCGTGATATAAAGAACATGGCTGACAATTACTTCGTACTTCTCAGCATAGATAAAACGCCATGCATCTATGGGGTAAAACCAAAAACTGGCTTATATGCAATAGTGACTGATCAGGAGAAAGGATCACCATATATAAAATTAAAACAGATAGTGTGATCACTAGAAACCATATTCGCCCATAAGAGGGACGAATCTCACCCCTCCCAAATTTTCCTTTTCTATCTTTTTTTCTCCCTTCTTTGTAGCTTTTATCAAACTTTGGAAGAATTTACTTCCTATAGGGATCAATATCTTTCCCTCAATCACCAATTGTTCGATCAAAGGATATGGTATAGATGGTGCTCCACACGCAACAGATATCCGGTCATAGGGGGCTCCTTTTTCATAACCTGAGGAGCCATCTCCTTGGATTATCTTGACGTTTTTGTATCCGACTTCTTCAACTCTTTTTTGAGCGGACTCTGCCAAACTACCTATATATTCTATAGAATATACTTCACCCTCTTTTCCAACGATCTCTGATATCACTGATGCATGGTATCCCATACCCCCTCCTATCTCTAGCACTTTCTGCCCTTCTTTCAAATCTAAATTTTCTACCATCATCGCGACCATGTGCGGTGCTGAAATAGTCTGACCTTCGCCAATAGGTTGAGGGGAATCAATATATGCCTGTTTTCTCACCTGCTCAGGCACGAATTCATGTCTAGGGACCTTTCTCATAGCTTCTTCAACTTTTTCGCTCTCGACATAGCCCTTTCTCATCAAGCTATCCACAAGATCGTTCCTTTGTTTTTCATAATCTCCCTTATTCTTTTTTTTCCACATGTACCGATTATTTATTCTCGGTCGAATGTTATAAATATTGTTCTTCAGCTAATTAGATGATATCATGACTGATATACCTGAATCACATCCGCGTTACGAATCATTGAAGATGAGGGAATCTTTAGTTAAAAGTGTGGAGGAGGGTATAACTTCTCAAGCCGGCCTGATAGCTCATGGTAGAGGCGAAATGTTCGATTATCTCCTGGGTGAGGAGACCACGGAGATGGCTAAAAAGGCTGAAAGGAAAGCAGTAGCCGAGCTCGATAAGGCTGAAAATCCAGTCATATCTATCAACGGTAATGTGGTCGCTCTAGTACCTAGAGGTATCATCGAATTAAGTAGAACACTCGATGCTAAACTGGAAGTAAACCTATTTCATCGCACCGATGAAAGGATGAAAAAAATCGAACAAAAATTGAGAGAAAATGGAGCTGAAAAAATATATGGATTGGATCCCGAAGAAGAGATACCCGGTCTAGATCATAAGAGGGCTTTATGTTCTCATGACGGTATATACACCTCGGATGTGATCTTGGTACCACTCGAAGACGGTGATAGAGCTCAAGCGTTAAAAAAGATGGGTAAGAAGGTTATAACGATCGATCTTAATCCGCTGTCGCGGACCTCAAAGACTTCTGATATCACCATAGTAGACAATATAACAAGAGCAGTACCGAACATGATAAGATGTGAACCTCTTCAGGAAGATTTTGACAATGGTTATAATTTAAGGAGAACTTTGCATTACATGTCGGAGCGGTTGAAAATCCTATCCGAAGAAATATAAGAAAGACCTGTTTTACTTGTGACTGTTTGATACTATGACTGATTTAGTAGAGAAGGGAAAGAAACGATTGGATTGGGCACGCGATCACATGCCTGTAATCGAGAAAGTCAAAGAGGAGATATCAAAAAGAGGTTTACTGGAAGATAAGAACATTTCTATGGCATTACATGTTGAAGCAAAAACAGGTATACTTGCGCTTTCTTTAAAAGAGGCCGGAGCCAATGTAAAGATGGCGTCATGTAATCCTCTCTCGACTGACGATTCAGTAGCCGAGGCATTGAGAGAAGAATATGATATGGATGTTTATGCGAAAAGAGGGCAAACTGAAGAAGAGTATTATGGTAATTTAGTCAGTACTTTGACTCATGATCCTGACGTTGTTATAGATGATGGCGGGGACCTCATATCTTTGATCCATACAGAAAGAGAAGATCTTATAGAAGGTATTGCGGGTGGGGCTGAAGAGACCACGACTGGAGTCGTGAGATTGAGAGCTATGGAAAAAGACGGCAGTCTTCGTTTCCCGGTCATGTCGGTAAATGATGCATTGATGAAGCATCTATTCGATAATAGATATGGTACTGGTCAGTCGACGATTGACGGGATAATGAGCGCTACGAATCTACAGATAAGTGGAAAGAACTTTCTCGTCGTTGGTTACGGCTGGTGTGGTAGAGGTATTGCGATGAGAGCCAAAGGCATGGGTGCATCGGTTTTAGTTTCCGAAGTCGATCCAGTCAAAGCCGTAGAGGCGAGGATGGACGGGTTCGAAGTCCTACCTACAGAAGAAGGCATCAAAAAAGCCGACTTCGTTGTCACTGCCACCGGTTGTAAAGACGCTGTAGGAGGAGAAGCGATAAAAGAGGCTAAAGATGGCTGTGTTCTATCGAACGCGGGTCATTTCGACAACGAGATATCTAAACGGAAATTGGATGAGTTTTCTATTTCTAAGAAAAAGGTCAGAGAAGATATAACCGCTTATAATATGGAAGACGGTCGCACCCTATATCTTCTCTCTGAAGGAAGATTGGTCAATCTAGCAGCGGGACAAGGACACCCAGCAGAGATAATGGATATGAGCTTCGCTTTACAGATGATGTCCGCTGAATATGTTGTTAAAAATAGTGGTCTAGAACCGAAAGTTCATTCTATTCCTAGAGAAATAGATGAGAAAGTTGCATCAATGAAACTAGAATCAGAAGGCATACAGATAAACACCTTGACTGAAGAACAGAAAAGATATATAGAAAATTGGAAAGAGGGTACCTGATCAATCGATCAGGGTAATATCCTCTGATTTAACGCTCTGAACCTCTTCGATCTTTTCAAGTTTTTCTTCTATTTTGTCTACGATACCGCCTTCATCAGGGATCACTATTTTCACAATTATAGCTTTTAGACCAAAAGCAACGTTTTCTTCGTTAGAACCTTTGAATGTTCCGTTTTCTTCAACGATTTTTTTGATCTCTCCTTTTATTCGCTCCAGGTCAGATTCTGTACCTTCTGGCATGATCTTGTAAGTCAACATAACTTTTCCCATTTTAGGGCCCCCTGAAACCACATTCTGGACATTCGTATTTTTCAGCTTGATCACGACACTTTTCACATCTGCCTATCTCCGCTTCTCCGCAATCTGGACATGGAAATACCGTATTCTTCAATCCTACCAGCGTTATACCGCAGGAAGTACAGTTGTAATCTTCTTTCATGACTATCGGCCTTTGTAGAAAAGAAAGCATATTTAATATTGTCGCTTATTGAACCTTTTTTAGGGAGTAAACAAAATTCTTAAATACCGATGGTTATTACGTTAGTCCATATGATCAATATTACTCTTTCCGAAGATTTTATTGAAGGTGAAATGGAAAAATATTTTCTTAAGGAGGTTTAGTAAGTATGAAAAGGGTTAAAGCCTTTTTGGCAACTTTCTTACTGGCACTTTTTGTTTATTTATTACTTACATTGGCAACGGGCATGCCAGAATATTCAATGGCCTCGAATGACCCTTGGAATCAAATCATATGGAGTTTTGAAGAACTCGTGTTCGGATTATCAATAAGTCTGATAGTGGCTGCAGTTGTTGATCATATCTTATGTAGGACAAAAAATTTTAGGATGATGAACCCTGTCAGATGGGTCATTATGCTTTTTTATTCTATACCTTTATTCATAGAGATGGCTAAAGCCAACTTTGACGTAGCCAATAGGATAATAAAAGGCGATATCGAACCTGGAATTGTAAAGATAGAACCTGATCTAGAAACGGACTTAGGTCTCACATTTTTAGCCAACTCGATAACACTTACCCCAGGGACATTAACTGTCGATCTCAGTGAGGAAGGTAGCGACATGTATATACACTGGATAAAAGTAGAAGATGATCCTACTGAAAAGATTGCTGGAAAATTTGTGAAATGGATAAGGAGGTTTGCCGAATGATCGAACTGACTACTGCACTTTATGCGTCAGTAATTGCCATTGTCATATACATAATCATATGTTCGGTCAGGATATTTTTAGGGCCTACCGTTGCGGACAGAATAGTTGGTTTTGATACTTTGAATACAATGGTCATCGCGGGTATGATAGCTCTTGGAGCGGCTATGTTTGAAACACTTTTCATAGATATAGCAATAGTGTATGCCATTTTATCTTTCATATCAACACTTTACATAGCAAAATATCTTGAAGGAGGTGGATCATAAAATGAGTTTACCGATCCTTTTAATTTTTTCTTTCTTGATTATTTCAGTAGTCTTCAATGCACTCGGAACTATCGGCCTTCACAGATTCCCAGACGTTTATACAAGATTACACGCAGCTACTAAATGCACGACTTTTGGAACTATCTTCATGACCTTCACTGTTATAGCACATAGTGTGAGGTTGTATGTCATAACAGAAGAAGGAAGGTTTCTAAATATGGCCATCCATACTTTATTGGCGTTGGTAGCTCTATTATTGACAAATCCAACCGGAGCACACGCGATAGCGAGAGCCGCTCACATCGTAGGTATAAAACAAGAACAGGCGGAAAGTGTTTGGTTCTTGACTGAAAGAGATGAGTTAAGAGAGGCGAATCTACAACAAACCGAGCCAGTTAGTACGGATGAAAATTCAAAATCATCGGAGGTGAAATAAAATGATAGGGTTTTTACAGATAATTCAAATTCTGATAATGATCGGTCTGATCTTGACTGCATTGGCTGTTGTGATCTTTAGGGATCTTATTTCAGCAGCTATAGCTCTAGGGGCAAGTAGTTTGTTATTGTCACTTCAGTTTTTTATACTTAGAGCACCAGATGTTGCTATTGCTGAAGCAGCCGTAGGTGCGGCACTAACTACTGCTATATTCATATTTGCTATAAGGTCAACCGAGAGAGAGGAGGGATACCATTGAGAAAACCGATAGCTGTTCTCGCTCTTTTGATTTTGTTTGTGTTTTTAGCTATGGGTGCAATTGAGATGAGGCCCTTTGGAGAGCCAGAAGAGACTGAAATGGATGATTATTTTTTATATGATGAAGAGGAGGGGAGCCAAGCCCATAACCATGTGAACAATGTAGTCACTGCTGTTTTATTCGACTACCGAGGACTAGATACTTTGGGAGAAGCAACTATTTTATTCGCTGCGGTCTCAGGTGTTTTAACCGTGTTGAGAGAACTCAAAAAAGAGGGTGGTAAGGATGATTAACGTCATTTTATCACCTATATCAAAGGAGGTGTCCCTAGATTGAATTGGAAGATGTCTAGGATAGTTAGAACTGTTACGAATTTTTTAATCGTACCCATAATCGTTTATGGGATCTATCTTGTCCTTCATGGTCATCTGACGCCAGGAGGTGGATTTCAGGGTGGAGCAGTGATAGCTTCTTCTACCGCGCTCTTGATAATCGCTTATGGCACATTGGGTGAACACGAGAAGGATCTGTCTTCTGTCGAAGCTTTAGGATTGACTTTGTTCATTTTAATCGCACTCCTCGGTATCGGGACCACCATGTTCTATAATTTTCTCGCTGGAGCCGGTGGTGTCTTTGGTGGGACTATCCCTGAAGGGATCAATCCAGGATATATCAATACCGGTGGGACGGTTCCTTTGATGAATATATTTGTAGGTTTAGAAGTCACCGCAGCTTTGAGTCTCATAATTTGGATGATGTCGAAAGAAACATTTGTTATTAATTCAGAAAAAAAGGAGGTGAAAGATTGAATTGGGAAGCGATTTTGATGACGATACCTTACATGACAGTAGTGATTCTTTTTATGATAGGCCTTTTTACCGTTCTTTTCAAGAAAAATTTGATAAAAATAATAATGGGCATAGCCATAATGCAGAACGCCGCCAATTTATTTTTGGTCTCTTTGGCCTACCGAAGAGGTGAATATGCTCCAATATTCACAAGCGCAGAATCTACTGAGATGGTGATGCCGACAGCCCATGCACTGACATTGACAAGTATCGTGATCGGTTTAGCTACTACAGCTTTACTACTTTCCTTCGTGATCATGATAAAGAAGCATTATGGGAGCATAAACACTGACGATGTGAGGCGGTGCAAAGAATGAACATAGACATAGTACAACATTCCCCTGCTTTGATTCTAGCCGTTCCTTTACTTTTTGCTTTTCTCACCCCTATAGTGGCTAGGATATCTGAAAAAGGCCGTGATGCAATATTCTTTTTAGGCTTATTTATAATGGCGTTTTTCGTATCTGTTATGGCCTACGAGGTCTATACTGTTGGCGGATGGTCTTATGTGTTCGGTGGAGGCACAGTGACTCCAAATGGGACGGGTTCTTCTTTCTTTAGAATTCTATTTGTTGCAGATGGCATTTCTGCAATGGCCAGCATAACTCTAACCATCTCGGCTATAGGAGCTGCGATCTATTCATATAAATTCATGGAACATGATACTGGCTTGAATAAGTTTAACACATTGTTTCTACTGATGATAGCAGGCGTAAATGGAATGGTTCTTACAGGAGATCTTTTCAATCTTTTCGTTTGGTTCGAAGTTGCATCGGTTTCCTCTGCTGCCCTTATCGCGTTCAAAAATTATGAAGGAGAAGCTGTCGAAGCCGCTTTAAAATATATGATACTAAGTGTAGTCGCTGGTTTATTCTTTCTTTTATCTATCGGTTTTCTATATGGACAGTACGGCGTCTTGAATTTTCAGCTTCTAGCTGAGAACATAACTGGAACGAATTTAGATAAAATTGCCTTGACAATTTTGGTAGTCGTTTTAGCTCTGAAGGCAGGTGCTGTGCCACTTCACTTTATTATTCCAGATGCTTACTCTATGGCACCTGGCTCTGTAACGGCAGTTTTAGTTGTTGCAAGTCAGGCGGGCCTTTGGGTTCTGTTTAGAGTAGTATTCACACTTTATGGCCTTGCAGTCAACACTTTTACTTTAGGATGGATAGTTATTGTTTTAGGTATCCTTTCGATGTTCATCGGCGTTACAATGGCACTTGTTCAGAAGACCGTTAAAAGATTGATGGCTTATCATGCCATATCCCAGACAGGATATATGCTTTTAGGCGTAGGTGTCGGTTTAGCAGTGTTGGGACAACCTGAGATGGATATATATGGAAGGCTCGCCATGGAAGGTGGTATCTTTCACATAATCAATCATGCTATGTACAAAGGATTACTTTTCATGACTGCAGGTGTCATTATCTATGAAACTGGAAAAAGAAAATTAGATGAACTTGGAGGTCTGGGTCACTCGATGAAGTGGACTATGGTTTTTTTCATGATCGGGGCTTTAGCCATCGCGGGAATACCTCCGTTCAATGGTTTTGCTTCAAAATTGATGATATATAAATCCGTATATAGTTTTAATCCACTCCTATCTATAATTGCTATGGTGGTCAGTATACTAACCTTAGCATCTTTCGTAAAGGTCTTCCATTCCATCTTTATGGGACCAAAAGATGAAAGTGTTTCCAAAACCACAGAAGCACCCAAACCGATGTTGCTCGGCATGGCTATTCTCGCTGGAGTGGTGATACTATTCAGTCTTTTCCCTGGACTAGTGGTATCAACCATTGTAGAACCAGCAGTTGAAGCATTGGGGGTGATCGTTTGAATAATATGATAAATCAACTAGTTTTGGTAAGAGAGTGGCATCCTCTAGTTCTGATTTTAATAGGCTTGATAGTTGGATTGGTAGTTTATGTCATTTATAGGTTAGGAAATCCTTCCTTCAAAGAGACCAGGTACAAAAGAGAGCCTTTTCTTTCTGGTAATGTCTCTCCCGGTGAATCCAAAGCACTTCATATAGGAGGAAGTAACTTATATTGGGGATTTACAAGGGCATTGAAAAAATACTTTAAACCTCTAGTCGGAGCCCATACAGGGATAGTTAATGATTATCTTTATTGGTTTATAATAACTATAGCAATCGTTATGGTGGTGCTTTATTTTGTATGAGGTGTAATCATGAAACTTTCGAAAACGTTCGATAAATCTTTATGGGTATTCCACGTAAACAGTGGCTCGTGCAACGCTTGTGATATTGAAATCGTCTCAACAGTTACTCCGAGATATGATGTAGAGAGGTTTGGAATTGAGCTGGTCGGTACACCTAGGCATGCTGATGTTCTTCTATTTACAGGTCCTGTTATAAAAAAGACTAAAGAACGTGTTCTTAGGATTTATGAACAGACTCCTGATCCCAAGGTGGTCATGGTAATAGGTAATTGTGCGGGCACTACAGGAGTTTACTACGATAGCTATGCGATAGAAGGTCCTATAGATACTCTTCTTCCTGATGATGCACATCTGATATACGTTACTGGTTGTCCGGTAAGACCTGAGAACATCATAAACGGTGTTAAAGAAGCGTGGTTATATCTAGAAAAATTGAGAGGTGATCAAGGATGAATAGAAAAGAACTTCCGTTGAATCTTGACGAATTGGAGGAATATCTCACTGAAGAACTTGGTGAAGATATCAAAGAATTTCGGACCGAAGAGATAGAGAAAGGTCTTTCTAAGAAATATATGAAATTGATATGGATGAGAGTGATTAAAGATTCCTTTCGAGATGCTGTAAAAGCCATCGCTGATATACAAACTCCTCATCTTTCCGTAGCATCTGGTTCAGATAAAGGTGATTTCGTTGAATTGATATATCACTTCATGGTGAATTACGGGTTCGCTGAACAAGAAACAGCAATAAACCTAAAAGTCCATTTGCCTAAAGATGACCTGAACATACCTACTATAACAGATATAGTTCCTGGAGCAATAACTACTGAGAGGGAAAAGCAAGAATTTTTGGGCATCGACGTAAAGGATATACCGGATGACAGGAGGATGTGGCTGGATGAAAATTATCCTGAAGATAAGTATCCTTGGCGCTGGGATGAGGATGGTATGGAGGATATGTCCAGGCATGTGCATGAAAAGGAGCAAACATTTGAAGAGCCAGTTTCTGAAAGAGTGAAAAAAGAAGAAAAGGATGGTGAGTGAACATGGTGAAAGGTAAAGCGACTTATGAGGTTCCGATAGGACCTATACACCCTGCTTTGAAAGAACCTTTCATGGTAAATTTTAAATTGGAGGGTGAAAAGATCGTAGATGCTGATCCACATCCCGGCATGAATCATAGAGGTATAGAATTCATGGGGATGCACAGGAATCCCCTGAAAGTGATACCTCTCGCTGAACGGACGTGCGGTATCTGTTCGATTGTTCATCAGCATATGTATACTACAGCATTAGAACATGCCGTAGACATTGTTCCGACTGAAAGATCAAGATATATAAGGACCATCATGATGGAGCTTGAAAGAATCCATTCTCACGTTTTATGGGCGGGTGTCGCTGCACATGAGATAGGATTTGACACGCATATGCATTTCACTTGGAAAATAAGAGAAAAGGTCATGGATCTTCTTGAAGCGATCTCTGGAAACAGGGTCAATTACTCCATGTGGACCTTTGGTGGTGTGCGTCGAGATATTGAAGAGGATATGCATCCTCAAATTAAAGAGACTTTAGATTATTATAAAGACCTTTATGATAAGCTCGAGGACATATTTTTAGGTGATCCTAGTATTCGACACAGGACAAGAGATGTTGGTATTTTGACCAAGAAAAAGGCTTTAGAACTCTGTGGTGTTGGTCCTACGGTTAGGGGATCAGGAGTGAAAAAGGATGTCAGGATAGATCAGCCTTATTCTGCTTATCCCGATCTCGAACTAGATTATGTCATACCATCTAGATATGGTTACGAAAATAAAGGGGATGTGTTTTCAAAGACTTTAGTAAGATTGAAAGAGATTATACAGTCTATAGACTTGATAGAACAGTGTGTCAAAAAAATGCCTGAAGGAGAGATTACGAGTGAGCCAAATAAAGCCGCACTCTTAAATAAACTCAAAACAGCTTCTGGTGAAGGTATTGGAAGACTTGAAGCACCTAGAGGAGAAGCGATGCATTATGTACGATTAACGGAAGATAACGAGGATGTGGATTGTTGGAAGATTAGAGCTTCTACTTATAACAACTTGGCGACTTACGCTCCGATGTTCATGGGTGAGCAGATAGCAGATATTCCTATCATAGCGGCCTGTATCGATCCTTGTATAGGGTGTATGGATAGGGCGGAGATAGTCGATATCGAGACAGGGGTGAAGGAAGAATATACTAAGGATGAACTCCATGAATTGTCCGTTCAAAAAACTAAAGATTTGCTGGAGGGTATCGATAGATGAATATCGAATCGATTTTAGAAGGTTGGTTGTTGAATGTAGTATTTATATTCTTGATTTCATTTATAGGTATTTTTTTGGGGCTTCTATACAAAGGATTCGATAGAAAGATAAGTGCAATGATGCAGTCTAGGATCGGCCCTCCGATCATCCAACCGTTCAGAGATGTTAGAAAGTTACTAACCAAAGAAACGATCGTTCCTGAAAACGCAATAGAGTGGATATTTAATGGAGCACCAATAGTAGCTCTCATCGCACCACTGGTTGCTTTGATGTATCTCCCTATCGGGCCTTTTAGTCCTTTACTGGAGGGATACGGCGATCTTATACTGGTACTTTATCTCCTAGCCATACCTGCCATAGCGATGGCTGTGGGTGGTTTTTCTAGTAGTTCTCCTTATGCGACAGTCGGTGCTCAGCGTGAAGTTGTATTGATGATGAGTTATGAACTGCCTCTAGCGATATCCGCTATAACTGTAGCTTGGAAGATGAACGAGATAGTTGGACCTGAAACTAACCCGTTCTCTTTACAAGTGATATCCTCTAATCCTATATGGGGTCATGTGGGACTTATCGGAGGTCTAGGAATTGCGCTGATAGTCTTCACTTTGTTTGCGGTATTACCAGGTGAGCTTTCAAAGGAGCCGTTCGGACAAGCGAAAGCGAAGACTGAGATAGCTGATGGTGTATTCGTTGAATATACCGGTCGCAACCTAGGTTTGTTTTATATAGCTAATACTGTTCAGATGATTGTTTTAGCAAGTTTGATTATAACTTTGTTCTTTCCATATCAACTATCTAATTTACTAGAAAGATGGATAATTTTACAAGGTCCTATACTTCCGATCGTTGAAATGGGCGTATGGGCTCTCCTTGTAGATGTAGTGTTCTATCTTTTCAAATTATTACTGATCATATATTTCGGTGTATCCCTTGTTAGAGTAGCATTTGCGAGATTCCAAATTGACAAAGCGAGTTATTTCTATTGGGTTCCGATAAGTATAATAGGTCTTTTAGGTTTACTTTTCGTAGTTGTAGGAGCCACGGTATGAGGTGATCTAAATATGCCAACATCTACAATATATCTTCTGATAAAGCAGCTTTTTGAGAAAAAGGCGACGAATCCCTTTCCTTTGAAGTACGCCCCCGATGATATGACATCAGCGGCGGAACTCATCGAGAAAGGAGACTTAGACTTGAATCCGCCTATAGATGTCCCAGAGAATTATAGAGGAAAGATTCGTTATGATAAGGACTGTTGCATCGGATGCAAACTTTGTGTTAGGGTCTGTCCGTCTGAAGCATTAGTTTTTAAAGAGGAAGAAGCCAAAGTCAAGCACTATGTGGCAAGATGTACTTTTTGTGGTCAATGTGTGAATATATGTCCTAAAAGTTGTTTCGAATTTTCTGAGGAATTTCTCATAGCCGGGACGGACAAGAACGCTGAAGACCTGATAATCAATCCTTAAAACTCTTCTTGGAACTAATCAGGTCTTCTTAATCTAGGTAGATCTCTCCACTCATCCTTCTTTAGAAGCTCTATCATCTTATCCTTTGCCTCTTTGAGTTCAAGAGTCATACCCTCCTTCAAACTCATATCTTTTGGCTGTATTCCTATAAGATAAACCTCTTCCACTTTCCTTTCTAAAAAATCCATTACTGTAGATAGAGGCAAAGCGTGTGTGCTCATAGTGAAGACTCCTAAATGTTTTCTAGGCACTATTCGGATTTCACCGGGTTTTAGTCCCATCTTAGCAGCGTCCACTATGACAACCAAATCGTATTGACCTTCCTCTATCAAGGTTATGTGATTTTCAGGAACTGATCCGCAATCTATTTTGTCCCAATCCTCGCTCTTTAATTCTCTAACTACCAGTTCACCAACTGCGTCGTCCCCTCTTATATCGTTTCCAACTCCTAATAGTAGTTTATTAGGCATAGTTAATTCAGATGACCTCAGTATATAAAGCTTTATCCTATAATCTTCAATATGCATAATGAATTCATAAAATTTCCAAATGATTCAAAACGAATGAACAAGAAATCCAGATTTCAAAAGATTAAAAGATATAGTGTAAAATAAATTCTTTGTAAGAACGACTCAATACGATAAGAGGAAAAATAGTATATATGGAAATTCTATTAAGGTAATCTAACATGTTTGAAAATATACTGATTGCTACAGATGATTCTCAGCTTGTTAAAAATGCCATAAAATATACTGCGAATGCTTTCCCTGATGCTAACTATCATGTATTAAATGTAATAAACACGAGTAATAAAAGCGTTCCAATAACAGATATTCTCATGGAGGATTTAAAGAAAGCCTCTAGAATGGCCATCAAAGATGCAGAGGATATATTCAATGAGATGGGAATAAAAAAGATCAAAAAAAGTATCGGAAAAGGAATTCCTAGTGAAGAAATTGTTAGTTATTCTCAAAAACATGGTATAGACCTTATTGTGATGGGTACACAGTCTAAGACGGGTACCCAAACACATGAGATTGGGAGAACATGTTTGCATGTTTTGGAGCATAGCCATGTACCTGTCCTTCTTTTTGATAACATTGTGGAGATAAAGAAACCAAAAAAAATCTTACATCCCTCTAGTGGGAGTAAATATTCTATGAGGGCAGGTTACCTTGCTATCAAATTGACTAAATATTTTGACGGAGAAGTTGAAGTCTTGATAACACAAGGTGGCGGAGAGACAGAACGTACCTTTAAAGAAAAGGACTTAGAAAATCTTACCTATCTTGAAGACCTCAGATTAGAAACTGAACACGCTTTCAAAAAATTATATGAATTCGCTAAGAACAATGACATTCATTATAAATTGAAGTCCTGTTCTATTAAACCAGATAAAGACATAGTTGAGGAGTCTAAAAAGTATGATCTTATCGTGGGGAGCATGGGTAGACCTGGTTTAAAATACAAACTGAGAAAAATTTATCCTCCTTTTGCTGTTGGTGAATTGGAGAGAGAGATAATAGTAGAATCAAAAGACCCAATACTCTTTGTGGAAGATTAAAAACAAATCTAAAATAAGGTATTATTTGCCTTTTAGGCTCAAGGCATGGAGGAAGTCCCATAACCTTTTCAAAGTTAGAATTCTAAAATAAACTGTATTCCAAAAAGACCAATATGAGACCAATAAAAGCCATGATAGAAATCGGTATCCAATATATGTAACTCACTTTATCGATCTGAAGTCTTGCAAAAGAGACACCTAGTATAGATACGCCAACGTAAATGATTATCAGCAACTTAAAGAGGAAAAAGACAGTGTCTATTAGTATTGCCCATAATCCTATCTCTATATGAAGTAATTCTGGTCCATTGATCTCTACTATAGGATACAAAATCTCCGTGAGCTGATATGGAAAAAATATCGTGATTATCAAACTCCCTAAAACCACCATATGGACTGAACTCGCCATGTAATAAAATGCTAAATTTCTGCCGCTATACTCTGACAAAGCACCTCCAGCTATCTCGGTTTTAGCCTCAGCCTGTCCAAATGGTTCCTTTGAGAGCTCACCGGGTATCACTGCTATTATTGCGATAGTTATCATAGCTATCCCAAGTGATCCCAATAAACCAACTTGGTCCCATATAGGATATGATCTTATCACTTGCAAAGAAAATGGATTTAAATTATTACTAATAGAGGTACTGATCCTCCAAACTACAGTGATTACAGATATCGCTAGAGGTAGTTCATAACTCATCATCAATACTAATTTCCTTTGTGCGCCTAATACTGAGTAAGGTGATCCACTAGAGGAACCCCCGACTGCGAGTGCCAGCGGGGGCAAAGCCATAAGATATAGAATCAATATTATATCTCCGTATCCTTCTAGTAAAGGACCAAAAGGTCCGATCGGTATATATAGAAGGGCGAGCAGAGGAGTTATCAAGGCGAATATCGGAGCTAGATTGAAAAGAAATTCGATGGAATCATCAGGAATGATGGTTTCTTTCGTGAGTAGTTTTCTAATATCTCTGAACGGTTGGATGATCGGAGGGCCGATCCTAGACTGCATCATTGCACTTATCTTTCTATCGAATCCTTTGTAAAGTAAACCGAAAAATATACCAAATATGATTATCAAGAGAGCGGATACTATTTTTAATCCTATCTCACTTATCAATGCTTCAATATTCATGTAGACCTCCACCTCCACAACTTCTGAATAGTAGAGATATCTTAACTTTCATATGTTTTATTTCGTTCATATTAGAGCTAACACCACCACAACAACCAACATAGTTAACATGAACCAGAAGATGTAATCATTTAGTCGGCCAGTATGTCTTCCTATTAGGGGTTTAAAATAAAATTTCAATGCTGTTATGAAACCCCAATAGAAATTATCACCGCGGATATTGATAGGCTCTTTATCTTTTTCATCTTCATCGATGGGAGGATTACCTGACAAAAAAGGTTCGCCTCTGTATTTTGTTTCTTTATATGAAGAATTCCCCAAGCTATAAATTATGTAGATTATAACACCTATAAAACACGCCATAAGTATCATAATTAATGGGTTCCAATATGTTATTGAGTGAACTAAATTCATGCTATCACCCCTAATGCTTCCATCGCTGGTTCTACAAACATATCAATAGCTATACCTGGGAATAGACTCAGCAAAATAACACTTACCGCGAGCAAAGCCATGCCTATCAACATAGCTAGAGGTGCTTCTTTGACATCATCATGTTTTTCTCTTTCTGGACCCATAAATACTGAGTGAAATACTTTATAAAATGAGGCTAGGGTCAATATACTCACTATCATGGCCACGACAGTCAGTATTGGGTTGAACATATATACAGATCTATATATGATTAGTTTAGAAGTAAAGCCATTTAAAGGAGGTACTCCCGAGATAGCCAAAGCCCCTATTATGAAAAATAACATGGTCCATTTCATGTTTCTTCCTAAACCCCCCATCTTATTCAAGTCCCTTTCACCGGTTCTGAATATTATAGCTCCAGCGGTCAAGAAAAGAAGTCCTTTATATATGGCATGATTCATTATATGAAATATTCCTCCTACCATAGCATCCCTACCAAATGTTCCCATATCAGTGGTTCCCATTACAGCTATCCCCACTCCAACTCCAAATAACATATATCCTGTCTGCGATATAGCATGATAGGCCATCAGTCTTTTTATAGATCTCTGTACCAAGGCCATGGAAACACCGATAAAGGCTGAAAAAACACCCAAAATAATCACTATCCATCCCACGACATAGGTGTTAACATTTGTTCCGAAAACGTTAAAGATGATCCTAAACAGGGTCCATAATCCAGCTTGACTGACCACAACCATGACAACGGTCACTGAAGAAGGTGCTCTCGAATAAGCGTCCGGTTTGACGAAATGTAAGGGTACGGCTCCAGATTTAAAGGCCATGACAACTATGAGTATGGCCATTATTATCCTATCGGCAAGTCCTCCTGTGATGCTCTCGGCAAGTTCATAGAATTGCATTTCCCCATGAATATGATATGCTATGATGATAGATAATAAAAAGAAAGACCAAGCTAGAAAGCTCAAGGTGAGATACTTAAGTGCTGCTTCGAAGGCTCGGCCATCGTATTTTCGAAAAGCTACGAGGGCGGCAGTCGATGCTGTGACTACTTGGAACCACACAAATCTGCTAAAAAAATCTGCAGAAAAGATCATACCGTGAGTGCCTGCAACCGTGATCAAAAATAGGAAATAGTACCTGCTAACGCCGTTTTCTTCTTTCAGATTTGTATAAGAATATAAACCAGCTGCTAAGGAGGTTATAGAAAGGATTATTGTAGCCATGGCAGATACTCCATCTGCCAACAAGTGATTAATGAAGACATGTTCTCCTGTGGTAAGTTCGAGAGTACCGATCTCTATAGCCAAACTCCATTCACCAACTGTGAAAATTTCATACCACATCAAAACTCCAAAGAAAGCCGTGATCAATAATATTATGAAGAAGAATATATGTTGAAGTCTTTTAGAAATCAATCCGAAGATAGGGATTAAGAGGGATGATATAATTGGTATAAATATTATCAGCGCTGGGGAATGGTAAAAATAGTTAATCACGTTTTCACCCCTTCGTTTTCATAAAGGCATTTCATATATTCATGCTCCTTTGTCAATATGTTATTCCCTTCATGTAATCCATTAAAGGGCATAAAAAAGTGACGTGAACAGATATCTGGAGATTTAATGTGGTATTTCTAAAAACAAATACCTACCTCCTTCTTTTTTTCCAAATTTAGATCCTCATTCATCATCGCAGATATGAAAGTTTTATCTTATTTATAACATTTTTGGGACAGATGGAGTA
>Ga0207421_10003982_pt1 | contig 17329 bp, 13 predicted proteins | sample SodLakKL_010_SED_4_FD_187542 | JGI IMG/M metagenome (GOLD analysis project Ga0207421, IMG submission 187542) | Alkaline sediment microbial communities from Lake Tanatar, Kulunda Steppe, Russia - 8KL_010_SED (SPAdes) (version 2) | ecosystem: Environmental > Aquatic > Non-marine Saline and... | reverse complement strand
TATAACCGTTAAAGGACTTATGTCAGTGGCCTTGCCCAGGAAAAAAGGCGTGAACAGGAAAGCATCAAGAATCTGAACGAAAACATAAAGGGCTATAACCAAAAGAACACCTGGCGTGTCAGGCATGATACTTAATAAAACAGCGGGAACCGCTGCTACGAAAGGCCCGATATAAAGAATTATATTAAAGGCCCCGGCTATTAATCCCAGCATCAGGGCAAAAGGCATTTCGAGGATAGAAAGACCCAGCCAGGTAAGCAAACCTACAAAAACACATTTCATCAGGGTGCCGCGAACATAAGCTCCGACTTTCTGGTCAATTGTGCCAATCAGGTGGTGGATATTTTCTTTATAAATCTGGGGAAAGAGAAGGGTCAGGTTTTTCTTAACCTTGTCCAAATCCTGAACCAGGTAAAAAACAAGAAACACCGTGGCCAGCATAACCCAGACCCTGGTGACCAGGTCCATAGATACTGCGGTCAAAGTTCGTAATAATTGCTGGATATTACCCGGGGCCTGCCTGATAAACTGGTTGGAATACTCTATAAAGGTTTCGGTCAGCTGAAGGTTAAAACGTTCATCGAGTTCTTCTAATTCGGCTACGAGGGCAGGTATATCCTGGATAAATTCAGTGGTGAGGAAGATCATAAGCTGTCGCATTTCAACTATCAAACCGGGAATAAGCAGGTAAAACAGGAGTATCACGGCAACCAGAATCACGGAAGAAGCGATAATTGCCGCGAAGATAGGCTTTATCTTGATGCTGATTAAAAAATTAACAACAGGGTTTATAAAGTAGACGATAAATAAGGCTATAATTATAATAGAGATGACCGGTAACAGCAGGTAAAGCGCCCAGATTATTATAAAAACGGCGGTGGCAAAAAGGACGATTTTTATGGCCAGGCGAGTATCCCGATCTTCAAACACGGCAAGACCTCTTTTATATCAGGGCTATTATATTTGAGCTGCTTAAAACCGGTGGAAAACCTTTCCCTGGTAAGCAGTTGTTAATGATATTGTACCATAAAGCCCGGTAATAAAAAAGTAAAATCGACTAAAGGATCTAATGCTTACCGGGTCGAAACAAGTATATCAGGATGCAGGGCAATAAAGCTTATTAATTCTGCTCCGGGCTGCTGTTTCCCGACTCCAAAAGAATATCATGAATCGAGGTTTGATTAGTTTGACCAGGGATAATTTTGTTCACCTGCACTGTCATAGTGAATACAGCCTGCTGGACGGCGCGGCAAAAATCACTGAAATGGTCAAACGTGCGGCAAAACTGGGGATGCCGGCGCTGGCCGTTACCGATCACGGAACCATGTTTGGCCTGGTTGATTTTTACAGGGAGGCCATCAAGGCCGGGATTAAACCTATCCTGGGCTGTGAAGTATATGTATCGCCGCGTTCACGCTTTAAAAAAGAAGTAAAAGTAGATGATTCTCAATATCACATGACCCTGCTGGCCGAAAATAACAGGGGATACCGCAACCTGATGCGTTTAGTTTCATCCGGCTTTCTCGAAGGCTTCTATTACAAACCGCGGGTAGATCGCGCCCTGTTGGAAGAATGCCGCGAGGGTATTATCGCTCTAACTGCCTGCCTGGCCGGTGAAATTCCGACCCTGATTCTCCAGGGACAGGTTGAGAAAGCATATGAAGCTGCCTGCTACTACCGGGATATGTTTGGCAAAGAGAACTTCTTCCTTGAACTGCATGACCATGGTATCCCCGAGCAAAAAAAAGTAAACGAGGTCTTGTTGAAGATATCAAATGATGAGGGTATCCCCATGGTTGCGTCTAATGATGTCCACTACCTGTCCAAAGAAGACGCTGAAGTGCACGATGTGCTGCTCTGCATCCAGACCGGCAAAACGGTTGATGAAACCGAGCGGATGCAGTTTGAATCAGATCAATTTTATTTTAAAACTGCGGAAGAAATGAAAAATCTTTTTACTGAATATCCCGGGGCGCTCAGCAACAGTGTGCTTATTGCCGAACGCTGCAACGTGGAAAAAGACTTTTCTAAGCGTTACCTTCCAGAATTTCATTTGCCCGCGAATACCGATCCTGATTCTCACCTCAGAAAAATATGCTTCGACGGTGTAAAAAAGCGCTACCCGGAAATTACTCCTGAAATTGAAGAGCGGCTTGAATACGAACTGCAGGTCATTCAGCAAATGGATTACGCGCACTATTTTCTGATTGTCTGGGATCTGATTGAATATGCCAAGAAGGAAAAAATTATCGTTGGTCCCGGACGCGGTTCGGCAGCAGGCAGCCTGGTTGCCTACAGTCTTGGAATCACCAATATAGATCCTTTAAAATACAGCCTGCTTTTTGAGCGGTTTTTAAATCCCGAACGTATCTCGATGCCCGATATCGATATTGATTTCTGTGATGACAGGCGGGATAAGATTCTGCAATATGTCTGTGAAAAATACGGCCAGGAAAGAGTCGCTCAAATTATTACTTTTGGGACCATGGCCGCCAGGGCTGCAGTGCGTGATGTGGGAAGAGCAATGGCTGTTCCATATGCTGATGTTGACAAAATCGCCAAGCTGATTCCAAATGAACCAAAAATGACTATTGAAAAAGCTTTAGAGCAGAGTAAGGAGCTGCAATCTTCTTATAAAGAAGAGCACTACCGCCAGTTGCTTGATATGTCAATGGCAGTTGAGGGAATGCCCAGGCATGCTTCAACCCACGCTGCGGGAGTGGTTATTGCCGAAGAACCTTTGATTAACTTTGTTCCTCTTTATAAAACCACTGACAATACAATTGTGACCCAGTTTCCAATGGGCACCCTTGAAGATCTGGGACTTCTGAAAATGGATTTTCTCGGTTTGAAAACTTTAAGTATCATCGGTGAAGCCCTGGAGAATATTGAAAAGCGTCATGGGAAGGCAATCGATATTGAAAAAATTCCACTTGATGACGGTAAGACTTATGAACTTTTATCAAGGGGTGAGACCACGGGTACCTTCCAGCTGGAAAGCAGCGGTATGCGCTCGGTGCTGAGAGAATTGATGCCCAACAAATTTGAAGATATTATCGCGGTTGTTGCCCTTTATCGTCCCGGGCCGATGGAACAAATTCCGGTATTTGTCCAGAGTAAGCACGGCAAAAGACAGATCAAGTATGCCCATCCTGTGCTTGAGCCGATTTTAAACGAAACATACGGGGTTATCGTTTACCAGGAGCAGATCATGGAAATTGCCGCCCGCATGGCCGGGTTTACCCTGGGGCAGGCCGATTTACTGCGCCGGGCGATCGGTAAAAAGAAGATGGAAATACTTGACGAGCAGAGGCAGCTGTTTATTAATGGCTGCCTGGAAAACGGTTATTCAGAAGATCTTGCTGCCGAAATCTATGATTTGATTTTGAAATTTGCGTCTTACGGGTTTAACAAGTCACATGCCGCCGCTTACGCCATGATCGCTTACCAGACTGCATATTTAAAAGCAAACTATCCGGTAGAGTATATGGCAGCTTTAATGACGGTTTATTATTCCAACAGTGATAAAGTGGCTTTATATATCGATGACTGCCGGCGCATGGGCATTGAACTTCTGCCTCCCGATATAAACGAGAGTGAAACACATTTTACCCCGATCGGGGAAAACAGGATTCGCTTCGGGTTGGCGGCAGTGAAAAATGTTGGTTTAGGAGCGATTGAATCGATTGTCAGGGCCAGGCAGGAAAAACCTTTTGTATCAATGCGCGATTTTGCATCAAGGGTCGATTTGCGTTCATGCAACCGCAAGGTATTGGAAAGCCTGGTCAAGTGCGGCGCTTTTGATTCACTGGGCGGACACAGGGCACAGTACCTTAATATCCTGGAAGATGTTCTGGCCCAGGGCCAATCGGTGCAGCGGGAAAGGGAAAACGGTCAGATTTCGATGTTTTCATTAATGGAAGACAGTGTCCAGGAGGAATTATTAACAGATAAACTTAATGATATTGAGCCATTTTCAGATAAAGAAAGACTCTCATTGGAAAAAGAGATGCTCGGCCTCTATATTTCCGGACATCCTCTCGAGCCGTACAGGCTTATACTGGAAAACATTCCTAACTTAATTCCCTGTGCCGAATTATCCGCCGCCGGCGACAACCGCAGTGTTAAGGTCGGGGGTATTATAGTTGCTGTCCGTAATTTCTATACAAAAAAGAATAAACAGATGGCTTTTGTTAAGTTGGAGGATTTGACCGGCAGCGTAGAACTGGTTGTTTTTCCGGATCTCTTCGAAAGTCATTCAGGTTACCTGCAGGAAGACAGCCTGCTGCTTGTAGAAGGCAGGACAGATTTAAAGGAAGAAGAAGACGTCAAGATCCTGGCCGAATCAATAAAGCCATTAAATCGGGAGAAGAAATACTATCGCCTTGTTATAAGCGAAGAGCATAACAGCACGGTCCTGCAAGACTTAAAAGATACCCTGGTTGCTGAAAATGGAGAAGTTCCTGTTTGCCTCTTTTTTAAAAATGATCATAAACTGCTTATGTTAAAAGAAGAATACTGGATTCGCGATCATCCTTCCACCCGCAGGCGTATTGAAGCCCTGCTCGGTCCTGAAGCTGTTATTGAACATACAGGGGAAAGAGATGAGGCTCAACCGGCAAAGGAGAATCATTTATGATGACAAGAATAGCGGTTTTAACCAGTGGAGGTGATGCCCCGGGAATGAACGCTGCAGTGCGGGCAGTTGTTCGCAGGGGTATCAGCAGTGGATTTAAGGTATGCGGAATAAAGCGGGGCTATGCCGGATTATTTAACGGCAATGAGTTCGTAGAAATGGAAATGGGATCTGTTGCCGATATTATTCATCGAGGCGGAACGGTGCTCTTAACCGCTCGTGCCCCTGAAATGTATCAATCAGAATTCCAGGATAAAGCAGCCCAAAGGTTGAAAGAAGAAGGGATAGAGGGGCTGGTTGTAATCGGGGGAGAAGGTTCCTTTAAAGGGGCAATGACCCTTGAACAACGGGGAATTAAAACGATCTGTGTTCCCGGAACAATTGATAATGATATCAACGGTACCGAGCAAACAATCGGTTTTGATACAGCGGTTAACACTATTCTTTGGGCAATCAACAGATTGCGGGATACAGCCACTTCACATGAACGCATATTTGTTCTGGAGGTAATGGGCCGCAATAACGGCTACCTGGCCCTGGCTGCCGGACTGGCAGGCGGTGCGGAATCGATCCTCGTTCCGGAAATAGAGTATAATATTGATGAAATCTGTGACAGGTTAATCAGGGGGATAAAAAGGAAAAAAGCTCATAGTATTATTGTCGTAGCGGAAGGCGCAGGAGATATATATGACATAAACAGGGAAATATGTGAACGGTTAGATACAGAAGTCAGGGTGACCGTTTTGGGACATATCCAGCGCGGCGGCAGCCCGAGTGCCGTTGATCGTTTACTGGGCAGCCGCATGGGATCAATGGCGGTGGATCTTCTGGCTGAAGGGCGCAGCGGCTTATTTATTGCTTCCAGGGGTCAGGAAGTTGTCCCTGTCCCCCTTACCGCCTGTTTTACGGAAACAAAGCCTTTCCCTGAAGATTTATACAGGCTGGCCTTGACTCTGGCCAGGTAGGTTAAAGCCGGGACCCCGAAAGAAGACCGAAAAATTTTAGTTGATTCCAATCATACATCCCTGGCTATAAGGAGGTACTTTCATTGCGACGCACTAAGATTGTTTGCACCATAGGACCAGGCATAGATACCGAGCATATGATTGAACAGTTAATTGAAGCAGGGATGGATGTAGCAAGACTAAATCTATCCCACGGAAAAAGCAGCGAACATATTCGCCGCCTGCAGATGATTCGTGGTGTAAGCACGGGCATGAAACGCAGTGTTGGTTTTATGTATGATACGCGAGGTCCGGAGGTTAGAACCGGTAACCTGCAGGAAGATTATGTAATTCTTGAAGAAGGCAGTGACATAATCCTCACTACAGAACAGATTCTCGGTGACAGCAGCAGGGTATCTGTGACTTACGAGGGTTTACATCGTGACCTAAAACCCGGCTGTGCTGTCTTGATAGATGATGGCCTGATTGTCCTGGAAGTCAAAGAAATATCCGGCTTGGATATACACTGTCGGATTATACACGGCGGAGAGCTTCGCAGCTATAAAGGGCTGAATACACCCGGCACCAGGATAAACCTTCCTGCTCTTGATGACGATGATCGGCAGGATATCATCAAAGCATTGGAAAATGAAGTGGATTTTCTGGCTGCATCTTTTACTCGCAATGCTGAAGATATTCTTGATATAAGACGTTTGGTTGAAACAAATGGCGGTAGTATTATGATCCTTGCTAAAATTGAAAGCAGGGAAGGCATTGAGAATTTTGATGCAATAATGGATGTTTCAGACGGAATCATGGTTGCACGCGGTGACCTCGGGGTTGAAATACCCCCCGAAGAGGTTCCATTACTGCAAAAAACCTTTATAAACAAGTGTAACATAGCCGGTAAGCCGGTTATAACAGCTACCCAGATGCTGGACAGCATGATTCGCAATCCACGACCGACCCGGGCCGAGGCCAGTGATGTGGCCAATGCTATTTTTGATGGAACTGATGCCGTTATGCTGTCAGGTGAAACGGCAATCGGACGCTTCCCGATCGAGGCGGTTCAAACCATGAGCCGAATTGCCAATCGGACAGAAGAAGAATTGGAATATAAAAGGATTTTAAAGGAGCTCAGCCCGACAATTAAAAAAACAGTTACCGATGCAATCAGTTACAGCACCTGCCATATTGCACACGAACTGAATGCCGATGCAATTATAACTGCTACCCAGTCCGGCCATACGGCACGAATGGTTTCCAAGTATAAGCCCAGGGCACCGATAGTGGCAGTGACCTCCAACCGCAGGGTAGCGTCAAGCCTGACCCTGACCTGGGGTGTAAATGCTGTAAGTTGTCCGCCTGCAAATTCGACTGATAAGATGCTTGCAAATGCGATACAAGCTTCACTGGATGAAGGTTTGATCGAGCAGGGAAATCTTGTCGTCATAACAGCCGGTGTTCCGGTTGGCGTTTCAGGAACTACCAACCTGGTAAGAGTTGAAACAGTGGGGGAGATTATTGTGAAGGGAACTGGAATCGGCAATACGGCAATTAGCGGGACTGCTTTTGTGGTAAAAAGTGAAGATGATCTTGAAAACATCGAAGAAGGACAAATTTTAATTGCCCACAGCACAAATAGCAGCTACACGCCTGCAATTAAAAAGGCGTCGGCGATTGTTACTGAGGAAGGCGGCCTGACTTCGCACGCAGCAATTGTAGCCATAAACCTTAACAAACCGGCTATTGTAGGAGTCGAAAAAGCCTGTCAATCTATCGAACATGGAGAAATGATTACCGTAGATGCAATAAGGGGCTTAATCTACCGCGGCAAAGCAAACGTATTATAAGAGGTTGGGAGATTACGTTTTGAAAAAAAACGAAACAACAATAAGGGTTCGTTACCAGGAGACCGACCAGATGGGTATGGCATATCACGCTAACTACCTGGCCTGGTTCGAAATAGGACGAACAGAACTGATGAGGAGCATCGGTTTGCCGTATATCGAATTTGAAAAAAGCAACCTTTATTTGCCGGTGCTCAAAGCTTACTGTGAATATAAGCATGCCGCCAGGTATGATGATCTGCTTACCATAATAACATTTATTGAGAGCCTGCAGTATGTGCGCACTGTATTTAACTACGAAATCCGCCGGGATGATAAAAAGATAGCCGGCGGTTATACCGAGCATGCTTTTATCAATGAAGCGGGACGTCCTGTCGTGCTAAAAAAAATCAGTCCTTTCCTGTGGAACAGGCTATATAAAGCTTTGGAAAGTGATACGTAGCAGAATGAGGTGTTCTGATGAATAAAGATTTAGAAAGCATCAGCCTGATCTATGACAAGGATTACCTTATCCATACCCAGGCCAGTCATCCTGAGCGCAAGGAAAGATTGGAATATATAATTGCCGGGCTCGAAAAAGAAGGGGTGATGAACCGCCTGGAGATGATATCTCCGCAGCCGGCAGAGCCAAAAGATTTAGAGTTAATTCATGATCCCGGTTATATTCGTTCAATTGAGGAAGCATGTAATTCCGGCAAACGCTTCCTGGATATGGATACCTATATAGTTCCTGAATCATACAGGGTTGCCCTTCTTTCAGCCGGTGGAGTGCTGACCGGCCTGCACAAAGTTATGGACTCAAACCCGGGCAAAGCTTTTGCCCTGAACCGGCCGCCCGGCCACCATGCTGAAAGAAGCAGGGCAATGGGTTTTTGCCTTTTTAATAATATTGCTGCTGCCGCTGCCAGGGCTAAACGCGACTACAATTTAAAACGAATTGCTATTGTTGATTGGGATGTTCATCACGGCAACGGTACACAGCATAGTTTTGAAGATGACAGTGAAGTGCTCTTTATTTCGACTCATCAAAGCCCGGCTTTTCCCGGTACCGGGCATTACCGGGAAGTTGGGCGGGGAAGTGGAGAAGGATTTACTGTAAATATACCCATGCCTCCAGGCTGCGGTGATGGTGAATATGCTATGATTTATGATCAGATTGTAATCCCGATTTTAGATCAATTTAAACCAGAATTGCTGTTAATATCTGCTGGATTTGATGCTTATCGTATGGATCACCTGGCCGGGATGTCATTAACTCAGGGGGGTTTTTATTACATTGCCGAGATTCTGAATGCAGCGGCAGAGCGTTGGTCTGAAGGAAGAATGCTGCTGTGCCTGGAAGGAGGATACCACTTGCAGGGGCAGGCCGGAGCCGTAATCCAGGTATTGAATGCATTGGGTCAGTGGGGCCTGCCAATTACCGAGCGCGCTCCCGATCTCGAACCAGGCAAACATGTTCAGAACCTCCTGCAGGAAGTGCTGCAGGTACAGCGTAAATACTGGAACATCTAGAGATCAGTGGTTCAATTCGGTCCGTCACAACCTTATTTTGTTTGCAAAGATAACTAGTAACTGATATCGATGTCGTAAAATAATAAACCGCCAGGCAGTTTGGGATAAAAGAATGTCGACTTTTGCGGTATAACCCTGCCCTGCATGGCGCGTTCGAGAACTTTATCGACTGCCAGGGGAGCGAGAATAAAAGCGGCATCGGCCGAGGCATTTAGAACAGCGGAAACTGCGCTTTCAAAATTGTGCGGATAACTGATCATTTCATTGCCTGGCTCACTGTTTTTTCCTTCTGCAAGGAGAGGTTTCAATATACGCTGGTGAAGGAGTTCAACGGGAAGACTGCTCATTGCCGCCGGTGAACCCCCGGGTATGAGCATAAATGCCTGCCCAGCAGCGATAAAACCAAAGCCGTTCTTTTCGCGGCCGGCCTTCGATACTGCTTCAAAATAATCCGTGTGATCTATTTGCCGCAGATCCCCGGTTTCAATCATTTCAAATTCCCTTTCAATAGTTTTATACATAATATCTTTTTGATCGGCAGTCAGGCCGCTGAGCAGACGGTGTGTGGGCAGGACCAATAGTCCCGGATCTTTCATGCTGACCATGATGGTCAGAACAAACCCTGTTCCGGGAGATTTTCCCTGCTCCTGATCCTGGTGATATTTTAATGCTGTCTCATAGCGGTGATGACCGTCGGCGATAAGCAAAGGCTGGGAAGCCAGGTAATCTGTTAAATCTTTCTGTAATTTTTTATCTTCAAGAGGCCAGAGACGGTGGGTTTGACCGGAATAATCAGAGGTTGCTATTGATGGATTTGCATAATCTATCGCGGAAAAAAGTTTATTTATTATATTTTCGGGATCGGGAAGAAGGGTAAAAATCGGGCTGACATTTGTTTTTAATTGTTTTAGCAGCTCCATGCGGTCAGTTTTGGGACCGGGCATGGTTAATTCATGCGGCAGGACTGCTTTATCAGTATACGGGGTAAGCCCAAGAGCGGCTGCTACACCACGGCGTAAATATTCCCGGCCGTTGTAAGAAAATGACTGTTCATAAAGGTAATAGTTTTTTGCTTTATCGGGGAGGAGGATTTCATCTTCCAACCACTTTTTATAATTTACCGCTGCCCGGGTATAACGATTTTCAGCCTGGTTGTCATTGGGATAGCTTTTCCCGTATTCCAGGCGAATAGTATTATAAGGGCTTCTTTCATGCAGTATTGCCTGCTCTGATGAATCAATTACGTCGTAAGGGGGGGTGATTACCGAGCCAATGTCGCTGATTATAGACTGGTTATACTTAATCCCCCTGAACGGTCTGATAACGGCCATCTGGTTCCTCCAAACCTCTTTAAGAATTAATAGGGTTAGTAATGATGCATTTATGATTCTATTATATTAAGATGCCATTTGCAACAATAGAGGCGTTTTTGCATTGCCATCAGGGGTGAACTGTGCTATACTACCTCTGGTAAATTAAAACTCACGCCTGGCGAGTGAGAGGCCGGTTGGCTTTTAAGCCTGGTTTCCACGATGAAGAAGGCGGTGGCGAAAACAAGAGGAGGAATTATTTTGGCAAGAGTTAGTATGAAGCAGTTGTTGGAAGCGGGGGTCCACTTTGGACACCAAACCCGCCGTTGGAACCCTAAGATGAAAAACTACATCTTTACAGAGCGCAACGGCATCTATATTATTGACCTGCAAAAAACAGTTAAATTGATGGATACGGCCTACAATTTTGTGCGGGACCTGGTTGCCGATGGAGGCAGTATTATTTTTGTGGGAACCAAAAAGCAGGCCCAGGAATCGATCCGCACTGAAGCAGAAAGAAGCGGCGCTCATTTCGTAAACCACCGCTGGCTTGGCGGGATGCTTACAAATTATAATACAATCCGAAAACGTATTGACCGCATGTTAAAACTGGAACAGATGGAAGTAGACGGCACTTTTGAACGCCTGACAAAAAAAGAAGTGCTCACGCTGAGGAATGAAAAAGAGAGGCTGATGAAATTCTTAAGCGGAATACGCAACATGAAAAAACTGCCTGATGCCGTGTATGTGGTTGATCCCCGTAAAGAGAAAATTGCGGTTGCCGAAGCAAGAAAATTGAACATACCGGTTATAGCCATAGTTGATACCAATTGTGATCCTGATGAAATAGATTATCTCATTCCCGGTAATGATGACGCGATCCGGGCAGTCAAACTAATATCTTCGGTTATCGCCAATGCCGTGCTGGAAGGCAAACAGATCAGTGAATCAGCCGAAGAAGCTGAAAAAGCTGAGGCAGATGAAGAGCGTGAAGTGATGACAATTGAAACTGAAAGTGCTGCTGAGAAAAGCACTGAGGATACTGACTCTGTAGACGAAGATAACGCAGTAGAAGAAGAAACTGCCGGTGAAGGTAAAGAAGTTACAGTTGATATTCTGGCGGAAGCTGCAGAAGAAGCCGCCGATGAAGGGGCAAAAGAAGCAGTTGAAGAAGCTGTAGAGGAAGCTGCTGAGATACCTTCAGAAGAAGCGACCGAGGAAGCTGTAGAGCAAGTAACCGGGCAGGAAGAAAGTGAAGAAAATAAAGCAGACAGGTAATATTATTTGCCGATCTGTGAACAAGATATTGTTGAGGAGTGAATAAGAGTAGATGCATATCGACGCAAAAGTTGTCAAATCACTGCGTGAAAAAACAGGGGCGGGAATGATGGACTGCAAGAAAGCCCTGCAGGAAGCGGAAGGTAATGAAGAAAAGGCAGTAGATCTTCTCAGGGAAAAGGGGCTTTCTGCTGCGGCGCGCCGTTCAGGACGCGCTGCAAACCAGGGAATTGTCGATTCATATATCCACCTTGGAGGAAAAATCGGAGTTCTGGTTGAAGTTAATTGCGAGACGGACTTTGTTGCCAGAAATGAAGAATTTCGGGCTTTTGTTCGCAATATTTGCCTGCAGGTTGCTGCCACAAGCCCCGCTTATCTGGGCAGGGATGATGTCCCGGAAAGTGTTTTGGAAAAAGAGCGGCAGATCATAAAAACCCAGGCCTTAAATGACGGCAAACCGGAAAAGGTTATCGATAAAATTATTGAAGGACGGTTGGATAAGTATTACGGCGATAACTGTCTGCTCGAGCAGGCTTTTGTAAAAGATGAAGAGATAACAATTAAAGAACTGCTTACAGATTTGATAGCCAAGATAGGAGAAAATATTATTATAAGACGCTACAGCCGGTTTGAAATCGGAGAAAACCTTGATGCGGATTCAACGGGCTGCTGCGGTTAGGCGGACTTAAAAAGAACACTGCAAAGTGTTCTTTTTTGTTGGCTTCAAGTTAACCGGACTTTGTACTGGCAAAAATTGTTGATTGTGCAGGAAAATGAAAAACATGCAGCACTAGAAGGTTGTACATACAATAACGTCGAATAAATAACGGGAGGTGCCTTGTTGCATAAACCTGCGTATAACCGGGTAATCCTGAAGTTAAGCGGAGAAGCAATGGCCGGGTGCCAGGGTTTCGGTATCGATCAGGAAGTTATTGAAAGTATAGCTTTGCAGATTAAGGAAGTTATTGAATACCAGGTCCAGGTTGCTGTCGTCGTTGGTGGAGGAAATATCTGGCGCGGTGCTAATGCCGACAGTAAAGGTATGGATCGGGCTACTGCTGATTATATGGGAATGTTAGCGACCGTCATTAATGCCCTGGCTCTGCAGGACGCCCTGGAACGCAATGAAGTAGATACGAGGGTACAGACTGCTGTTGAAATGCAGCAGGTAGCTGAACCGTATATCAGGCGGCGTGCCCTGAGGCATCTTGAAAAAGGACGGGTAGTTATATTTGCAGGTGGAACCGGTAATCCTTATTTTTCAACAGACACCACCGCAGCTTTGCGTGCAGCAGAAATAGAAGCAGAAGTAATCCTGCTGGCAAAAGGAAAAGTTGATGCGGTTTATGATTCTGATCCGTTAACAAATCCTGATGCCTACAAGTTTACAGAATTGAGTTACATTGATGTAATTAACCAGGGCCTGGGAGTAATGGATTCAACTGCTGCCTCTCTTTGCATGGATAATAAGATTGAGCTGATTGTTTTTGGATTAAACCTGGGTAATATTAAAAAAGTAATCCTGGGTGAAAAAATCGGAACAATAATTAGGGGTGGGTGATTTATGGTAGAAGATATTTATATCGAGGCCGAAGAGAAGATGAATAAGGTTATTTCTGCTTTTCAACGTGAAATGGCTAACCTTCGTGCAGGGAGAGCGAATCCTTCCCTGCTTGATCGCATCGAGGTCGACTATTATGGGACACTGACTCCCCTGAACCAGTTGGCTGGAGTCTCAGCACCGGAACCGCGTTTGCTTGTTATCCAGCCGTGGGATAAGAATGCGATGAGCGAAATAGAAAAAGCCATTTTGAAGTCCGACCTGGGGTTAACACCAAACAATGACGGCAGCGTAATTAGACTGGCCATACCCCAGCTGACCGAAGAGCGCCGTAAGGAATTAGTCAAGTATGTCCGAAAGAAATCAGAGGAAAGCAAGGTCAGCATTCGTAATATTCGTCGTGATGCCAATGAAAGTGTCAAGAGTTTGGAAAAAGCAAGTGAAATATCTGAAGATGAACACAGAAGGACCCAGGACAGTATACAGGAGTTGACCGACGAAAAGATTAAAATAATTGACGAGATTATAGAAACGAAGGAAAAAGAAATTATGGAGGTCTAGCAGGTTAGCGGTTCTGCCTTGGTCTCGTTTATACCGGGAGATCGGGAGATTAAGAGTTAACAGCCGCACAGGTTACACCTTTTTGAAATTATTTGTTCAGAACTAAAAGGTAACAATAGGCGGCTCTCACCTGGTTGGAAAGGGAGAGCCGCTATTTATGAATGGTGGGATTAGTTGTGAAATCTGAACAGCGAGAATATGAGCTTGAAGAGGCAATCAAAACTGAAAAGGTTCCCCGCCATGTAGCTGTGATTATGGATGGTAACGGACGATGGGCTGTTGAAAAGGGCCTTCCGCGCCATGAAGGTCATCGCCAGGGCGTTGAAACTGTTCGCTCCATTGTTAAGAACTGCAGTGATTTTGGGATCAAAGTGCTTACTCTTTTTGCTTTTTCAACGGAGAACTGGAAGAGACCTGTCCGTGAAGTTAATTACCTGATGAGCCTTCCAGTTGAGTATTTTAAGACCGAACTGGACGAGTTAATGCGCAATAATGTACAGGTAAGAATGATCGGAGATAAAAAGAAACTGCCTCGCAGGGTGCAAAAAGCTGTTGATGACGGTTTCGAGGCAACAAGGAATAATACGGGGATGATTCTTAATTTTGCCCTTAATTATGGCTCAAGGCAGGAAATTATAATGGCTGTAAACGGGCTGCTCAGCGATGCTAAAGAGGGAAAGATAAAAGGAAAAATTAATGAAAAAACTTTTTCCCGGTATATGTACACTGCTGGGCTGCCGGATCCTGACTTGTTGATTCGGACAAGCGGAGAAATACGGATCAGCAATTTTTTGCTCTGGCAGCTGGCTTACAGTGAACTATGGTTCACAGATGTTTACTGGCCTGATTTTTCAAAGCTCCACCTGCTTGAAGCTCTAAACGAATACCAGAACCGTAAACGCCGCTTTGGCAGGGTTTAGAATAGTAAATCAGTAGGCAGGGTGATCATATTGTTTCTTTTACGAGTGATATCAGCTTTGATCGGGATACCGATAGTTTTGGGAATAGTCTATTTTGGCGGACCATGGTATGCTTTATTCCTGGTTCTTATTGTTAACCTGGGGCTTTATGAATATAACAGCATCATAAAAAAACAAAATGACAGCGCCCCGGTTATTATAAATTATTTCGGTGCTACACTGATAATAGCAGCTTTATTTTTTGAACAGCCGGAATTAATTTATCCGCTGGTTATGTTGATATTTTTCATACTTTTTACAGCAGCTTTATTTAATATGGAAAAAAGTAGTATTGCCTACTCAGCTCTCTCCCTGTGGGGCATGATTTACCTGGGGGGATTGGCCGGCTACCTGTGGATGCTTCGCATGCTTCCTGATGGAGCAGTCTATACTTATATTTTGCTGGCCGGGGTTTGGATCCATGATATAGCTGCTTACCTTGTAGGCGTTAAGTGGGGAATCAGGAAATTCTCACCACAGATTAGCCCTAAAAAGTCAATAGAAGGCTCACTGGCCGGTATTGGCGCAACGGTAACCATCTTTTTTTCCATTTCAATTTTGCTGCCGGAATTCGCCCTGCTAAATCCTCTTCAGGCTGCAATGCTGGCCCTGGGAATTGCTGTTTTTGCCCAGCTTGGCGATCTGCTTGAGTCAGCATTCAAAAGACAAATGCAGGTGAAAGATTCCGGTGGTATAATTCCCGGACACGGGGGCATACTGGATCGCTTTGACAGCCTTATTATGGCGGCACCTTTTGTTTACTACTTTTTTCTTTTATTAAATATGGCATAAGGATGTAATCTAATGAAGAAAATAGCTGTTCTTGGTTCCACCGGTTCAATTGGTTGTCAAACTCTCGAAGTTATTGATTCTCTCGGCCCCGAATACAGGGTTGCGGCCCTGACTGCCGGGAGCAACGATAGTTTACTTGCAGAGCAGATCAGGCATTTTCAACCGGAAATGGCTGCACTTAGCGATACTACAGCCGCAGACCGACTGCGGGATAATATTAAGCCGTATAAATGTCTTCTAGAGTCCGGTCCGGAAGGTCATTTGACTGCCGCTACATGGCCAACGGCCGACCTTATAGTTATGGCCCAGGTCGGTTTCAGCGGATTTGAACCACTTGTTGCCGCCCTGCAGCATGGTAAAATGATTGCGCTTGCCAATAAGGAATCACTGGTTATCGGCGGTGAAATCCTTATGCGGCAGGGATTATTGGATCGGGAGAGCATTCTGCCGGTGGATAGTGAGCATTCGGCTATCTGGCAGTGTCTTGGAGCTTCAACAAGCGGGAATATTAACAGGATATACCTGACTGCTTCAGGAGGGCCCTTTTTTGGCAAAACCAGGGAAGAATTGGAAAAAGTAACTCCGGCCATGGCCTTAAAGCACCCAAACTGGCAGATGGGCAATAAAATAACCATCGATTCGGCAACAATGATGAATAAGGGCCTGGAAGTGATTGAAGCCAGGTGGCTTTTTGATTTAAGTCTCGATCAAATTGAAGTGATAATTCACCGGCAAAGTATTATTCATTCTATGGTAGAATATATTGACGGATCAATTCTTGCCCAGCTGGGACCTCCGGATATGAAACTGCCTATTCAGTATGCATTGACCTACCCGGAACGTAGAAAAAGCGATTTTGAAAGGTATGATCCTTTCGGCCGGATCCTGGAATTTGATCGGCCTGACCGGGATAACTTTCCCTGCCTGGAACTGGCTTTTAGCGCTGCCAGAACAGGGGGAACAATGCCTGCGGTTTTAAACGGTTCCAATGAAGCAGCCGTTGCAGCTTTTATAGAAGGGAAAATTTCCTTTACAGCGATACCATTAGTGATCGAAACTGTAATGCGTGATCATGATGTTATAATTGAACCAGGGGTTGAAGATGCAGTTCATGCAGACAGCTGGTCACGGGTTCGGGCTGCTGAAGTGATTGACGAATTGACAGGAAGGGTGAGTTAATATGCAAACTTTTATTGCTTCTGTATTTGTTTTCGGTCTGCTGATACTTGTTCACGAACTGGGCCATTATTTTGCTGCCCGCTTAGCCGGAATCAGGGTTTTGGAACTGGCTATCGGTTTCGGTCCCAAACTGGCAGGCTGGACAAAAGATAATATAGATTATTCCCTGCGGGCAATACCGCTGGGTGGTTTTTGCCGTTTACTCGGTGAAAGTCCTGAAGAAGCTTCTGAACCTGACAGCTTTCCAAAGCAGTCAATAACAAAACGGGCTGCCGTTCTTCTGGCCGGTGCAGCAATGAACCTGGTTCTTGCAGTAATCGTATTTTTTATAATCTTTTTTTTCATTGCAGGAGTACCGGATACCGATACTTCGAGAATCGGCTATATTGTTGAAGATTTCCCGGCAGAAGCTGCCGGCATAGAGTCAGGAGACAAAGTTATATCTATTGATGGCAATCCCGTTAATGAGTGGGATGATGTTTTGAGGTATATATCGGCAAGACCGGAGCAGGAAATACACCTCTCTATTGAGAGAAATGATATTGTAAAAGAATTTGCTGTTACCACGCAGTTAGCGCCTGAACCGGATGCCGAGCGGGGTGTGATCGGTATCGGTCCCGAAATAACTAAGTATAGTTTTTTCCCTTCGCTTATTGTTAGCTTTGAGCGATTTGGATTAATACTGGCAGCCCTGTACCAGGTAGTATCCGGCCAGGCCCCGCTTGATGTGGCAGGACCAGTAGGAAT
>Ga0207421_10003980_pt1 | contig 17334 bp, 21 predicted proteins | sample SodLakKL_010_SED_4_FD_187542 | JGI IMG/M metagenome (GOLD analysis project Ga0207421, IMG submission 187542) | Alkaline sediment microbial communities from Lake Tanatar, Kulunda Steppe, Russia - 8KL_010_SED (SPAdes) (version 2) | ecosystem: Environmental > Aquatic > Non-marine Saline and... | reverse complement strand
TTCAGCGTAGTTCAGCACGTTCAAGCCAGCGTCGAGAATAAAAACCCCCGGCGCGGCGCGCAGAATGAAGTCGCCGTTGTACGTGTACGTGATACGTACGGCCCGGCCGACGTCATAATCAGCGAACTCGGCCACCTGCAACACCTCGCACTCGACGTCTCCGTCGAAGTTGGCCGGGATCCAGAAGCGAACGTACACCGCGGCCGGGCGAACGCTCTCTGAGGTTTCAGGCTCCCCCTCGGGGTAGTAGCTGACCGCGTAGACGGCGTCGACGTACCCGCCGGCTTCTTCGGTCAACTCATAGGTTATCGGGATCGCGCCGGCCGGGTTTCCACCGGTGACCCGCGGGGCGATGTTCAACTCGAGACCGTCGATATCGTCCGTGAACGGGTCGAACTCCGCGTACAGAAAACTTTCGCCATCGCGGAACGGCACGCATACACGGAACGAACGTCCGCTACCGCCGGCCAACACCCTCGGTCCGACGTCGACCAGTTGAGCGGGCTTCTCCCATCTACGAATCCACGCCAGCGGGTGTAGCAGCGGTAACGTCATGGCCTCTTCCACTCGATCTCGATACGTCCACCTTTGCCGCCGCGCTCGATCACGGACTTCGTTGCGACTTCAATTTCCCGTGTACCCTCGGGGATCTCGACAACCTCGGTTTCGCGCTCCACTTCTCGCCACGTCTCCGATTGACCCGTCGAGTCGAGGTCACTGAGCGGCCTTTCGCTGATGTTGCCGCCGGGCTCAACCACCCGGATGCGGTCCTCGCAGTATTCATTCGGGTCTGCCATATCAGTCCTCCGTGTCCGCGGACAGAAAGTCCCGTCGCCGAACCAGACCGCTCTGCCCTTCGTTCCAGTCGATCGGCACCGGCGCCCGCGCTACCGGGATGCCGACGCCGGCCCGGGCCTCAATGTAAGCCACGTCTTCGGTCACCTCATCGGCGCCAAACGATACCGACCACTTCAGACGCGACGGATCCGACACCGTGTCGACCTCTGGCGGCCGGGTACGCGTGGCGATCGTCTCCTGCTGAGCGTTGAGAAGCGCGATCGTGTCGAAGTGGATACCGGATTCGCCGGCCCACAGACGCAGCGCTTGCTCGATACCGCTCTCGAGGATCTCATTGAACACCACGCCGCGGCCGGCGCCCTCGAGTTGAACTTCGAACTCGCCTTTCCACTTCATCGGGCCCACCTCAGCAAACAAGCGCGGCGTCCAAGGTAACCACGGTTACGAACAGTTTGCCGTCGGCAGTGTATTCGTACGCGGTCTCGAACTCGATCTCGCCGATCTTCGTATCGCCTTCGGTGTACCACCCCTCGGGGGAATCCTGTTCCATGTCTTTGAACAGGTCGATCCGGGTGATGTTTGAGCCCTCAGGGATATCGAACTCGATCTCGCCTTCCCACCTCAGAGTCGGGTGCTGCGTTTCACCCTGATCCGTAAGCTCAAGCTCGATAATCGCGCTCGCCTCCGCAGCGTACTCTTCGTTCTCACCGTCCCAAGGCCGGACCGTCACGGGCAGCGGCGACACGTTCTCGAGGATGAGCGCTTGGCCTGTAGTGTTGATAACTGGCATCGCTTTTACTCCTGACCCTTGGTGTTCTCACCCGATTGTACCTCATCGCGACGGGCCTCCGCAGCCTCCTTGTCGCGCACCCATTCGCCGTCGACCTTGAGCCATTCACGCGCGTTCCGGGGGTGGAACCCTTCCGGCGCAGGCTCGCTGCCGTTTTGCATCGAACCGCGCACGAAACCCCGGATCAGACCGTCGCGTTCCCGCACCTGAAAACGGTTAGCCATTGCCGCTTTCCTCCAGTTTGATTCGCGTTACACCGTGCCATTCATCCGTAGAATCTGAGGTACCTTGGATACGTCGATCAAAGCGAAGCTCTGTTTCGCCCTCTACCTGCGAAATATCAATCTCGATCTGTTCCCAACCTTCCCCATCCTGCGAAAACACCTCTTCACCGTCGATATAAATAGTCATATACCGGTTATCAAACGTGTCCGCCGGTTGAACGTACAGTGTCAGCTTCTCGAAACCGGTGGCGTCGAAGTTCCATCCAAAATAGACAAGGTCATTGGTACCGTCTCCCGCGCGGTACAAAAACAATGCCTTGGCGATACCTTCTGGCGAAGACGGCGCGTTTCCGTGGGGTTCTAAAGCCCGGGAAGAGAACTCATCCTTCCACCGGTTGTAAATATCCAACCAACGCCCGCCTGCGATACGAAAACGGGTCTCTTCATCATCTAACCATCCGTCCGGCGTTCTCTCAAAAACACCTTCATCATTAACCAGAACAGGCGCGCCGATTACAAGCCCAATAACGCCCTCAGGGTCATCCCACAGCGCGTCGACGGCCGTTGCGTGACGCCAGAGCGAAGTAACAGCGCTAGTGAAAGCGGCGGCGACAGACATGAACCCGCGTCCGGCCGCGATCGCCCGGGCGGCGTTGGCGTCGGCGCAGACGTCGTCGAATCCCTGCTCATCGTCGACAAGAGCCAAAGCGGTGTCGTAGTCGCGGTGGTCCAAACCGGCCAGCTTCGCCGCCAGCTTCGTCGCCGCCATCTCAGACCGGCCAAAGCTGCGCCGCAAGTGGTCGGTGTTGACGATATCCACTTCGACCGGTTCGTCGAGAAGCGTGTTGATCGCGTCAACGTCGTCGACGAAGTCTTCGATGTTGTCGTAATCGCCCGGGTCGAGTTCCGCGCTCTGATCGCACAAATACTCGAGCGCGTCGGTAAGCTCAACCGACGGCGACCATTCCGACCATTCCTCAAGCTCTTCGCTTTTCCAGCGCGCTTGCAAAAAATACTTCTTGACCATCGTAAACCCCTTTATTCGTCATCGGGCCAATCGGCCGGTTCCGCTTCAATGGTAAACCGGGTCGAGTCGACTTCGCCACCTCGGACCGGCGTGCCGTTTTCGTCGACGATCCGCCATTCAATCGCGTCCCACGGGCCAGCGGGATCGGCCAACACCGCGTCGACGTCAAGCTTCTCGGTGTACACCATGCTCTTCATCGGCGACGTGAAGCTTCCAGCCCGCCACAACGCCGCGGTCGGATCCAGCGTAAAGCGCGTCGAATCGGTTTCGCCCCCGCGCTGCTTTTCCTCGGCATCGTCGACAACCCGCCACTCGATCGAATCCCACGCGCCCGCGGGTTCGGACAGCACTGCGTCCACAACCTCGCGGTCCGTGTACACCATGCTCTTCATCGGCGAAGTGAAGCTTCCAGCCCGCCAGACGGCCGGGGCCCCGGTGACGTCAAACCGCCCGGAGCCGGCGCCGCCGTCGCGCACCGTCTCTTCCTGATCGTCCAACACGCGCCATTCGAACTCGGCCCACGCGTCCGCGGGCTCTGCGATACGCATGGCGAACGTCTCGCGGTCGGTGTAGACGAAGCCGTCACGCGGCGCGTACACGCTGACCCGGGCCAACCAGTCGGTCGGATCCTGTGCGTCGATCGTGAACGATTGCGTGGCCTCCCCGACCTCGCCGCTGTAGACCGTTTCATCGGCCTCGTCTTGAATCCGCCAGCCGACGTCAACGTAGGCCTCATCAGGCTCAGTGATCTCGACGTCAAGGTCCAGACGCTCGGTATACGAATCGCCCGGGGTCGGCTCGGTAATCAGCACGGCCCCGGGAAGCGCGTCGAACGCGATCGCGTCCAGTTCGAAGCCGAACTCGCCGGCCGCTTCCGCGGTGTACGCCGGGTACGCGCCGACCTCGGCCACAAAGCCGACCTCGATCCGCGGGTTGAACACCTTCTCAACGTCGAGTTCCTCTACCCACGCCCAAGCGTCGTCGACCTCGGCGAACTTGTCGGTGGCGAGAGCCTCACCTTCAAAGCCGACGGAGAACCCCGGGTTGATCGTGAACTGACCAATCGCCTCGGCCTCGCCGTCGAAGCCCAACTGGTAGTCAGCGCGCGCGTACGCCAATAGCGTGTCGCCGATCAGCGCGTACGTCCGGGTGAACCCGTCGAAGCCGACTGAGTGGTCGACCTCTGGGCGGAAACCGAATTGCTCCACAACGTCGAAGTCGAGACCGAAGCTCCCGGATGCCTCAACGTTGAACGCCGTCGGCACAACAACGCTGCCCGTGAAGCCGATGCTAAGGTTGGCGATCACAACGTCCGGCTCTACTTCGACCTCGCCAGACCACGCCCAAGCGTCCTCAGTCTTGGCGATATCGAAGTCGCCGTCGCGCTGCGCGGCAGGGTCGCCGCCAATGCGCCGCTCGAGGTGTTGGATCCGCTTACCGACGTTGCGGAACGCGTCAGGCTGGCGCCGGGCCCGCGGCGAAAATGCCCGGGTCAGCGTCACTTCAACCGTCGTCACCGGGCCGCGCGTCGACCGGATAAGCTCTTCGACGTACAGCACCTCGGAGTCGATCCCTAGATCCGGGTGGTCGACCAACACGGGCTCTTCGATACGCAGCGGCCACGCGTAGACCTGAGCGCGAAGCTCGATCTCTGGCTTGGTCGTCTGCCGCAGCTTGCCGTCCAGATGCTCCAGCGCCTCGGTAATCCCCCACCCGCCGTCTTCAGGAATGAGCGTGCCCTCGCGCTGACCGACTTCAGCGATGCTAGCGTCGTCTTTTGCGCGCACGATTACCTTCTTTCGGGCGGGAACTTTGATCCGGTACTCGGTACCCCCGGGGCCGCCGGCCAAGTCCGGCCGGAACCGGACCTCGCCGTCCCGGTACGTGATATCCCGCTCATCGCTGAACGGGTCTTCACCGCTGCGAACCTCGAAGCTCAACTCATCGCCCAACACCTCATAGTCGCCGGGGATATCGATCTGAAACGTGGAGGTACACTCGTTTTCGTCTAGTTCGACGTCTTTGGTGAACGTCTCATAGGACCACGCCTCGGCCCGGAGATAGTTGCGGATCGTGCCGCCGTCCTCACGGTACGTGATCGACCGCGGATCGAAGTCCGCCTTCTCGATCGTGGTGGTGGCCGGGAGTTGGGCCGGATCGTAGAACAGGAACGTCCCATCGCGCACCTTCCACGCGACCCGGAATCGCTCGGCCATTTCATCGATGACCTCGAAGGCGGAATCGTATCGCGACGTGTACTCGGTATCGGTCACCGTGGCACCGTGCCGGCGAACGTCGATCTCATCGAACAGCGCGTCGGCCCCGGTTTGCTCGAGCGCGTCTTCGACGATCCCGGCCGCGGCCACCCCTTCGTACTCTTCGACGTACCGGCGCCATGACAGCTTCTCTTGGATGCCTAGCGCGACCACGCGCTTGTACGCGGCGTCCCCGCGAAGACGCTCCGATTCCACCTCTTCGACCGTGCCGTCATTGGCCACCACCTCACCGGCGTATTCATGTTCAACGCGAACGGTAGAATTGATGTCGATCGTCTCGAAGACCTCTGGTTCGACGTCACGATCGAGGATGAACTCGATTCGCGGGACGCGCTCGGCACTGCTCTCGCGAACCTCGCACTGCCCCACGTTGACAAGCTTGCCGTCGACGTAAACGCGCTGTTCGATCTGAAGCATTACACCGCCTCGATACCCTGCCGGAACATCCGCTCTTCAGCGTCCCGGGTGTCACGGAACACCGCCCGGCTCATGTCGATATACGTCCCACCGGCCCCGGCGCCGGCCCCGGCCATCGCCGGCGATTCGACGGCGCCAAGGCTCCCGGCCATGCCGTCGGCCATATCCCCGACCACAGCGCTTGCACCGTCGCGCATCCCGGCGAGCGCGTCGACTGTATCGTTGGCGAGCGCCGGCACGATGCTGTTACCGACGACGGTGTTGTACGCGCGTTGAAACGGCTCAATGATGCTGTTCGCGATCTCACGCCCGCGCTGCACCGCGGCCGAGACAAGGTCGGCGAGAAGGTCGCGCACGCCGGCGACAAGATCTTGGAACGCGTCAATAACGCGGCCGGGGATATCGGTGAACCAGTCGATCACCTCGCCCGCAAACTCTGCAGCGCGGCCGGGAAGTTCGGCCATGAACTCGATAGCCGCGTCGATCGATTGCTCGAGCCGTTCGGTGAACCGGTCCCACAACACCTCCAGCCTCTCAACGAAGTCTTCCCAATCGACCAGCGCGTCGATGAGAACCGCTGCCAAAGCCACAAGGCCGGCGACCAACAGCGCGATCGGCGCCTTGGCGACAGCGGCCGCCACCCCAAGCCCTTTGAACAAGCTGGCGAGTTTGCCCAACTTAAACAGCGGGCCAAGGATAGTGCCGATCACTTTCAGCGCGCTGGACACCACCGCCAACGCGACGGCGGAGCGGCGGACGGGCTCGGGAAGGCTCTCGAACCAACCAACGAGAGTCCCGATGACGCCGGCGAACGTCTTAACGTGTTCGACGCCGTCTTCGATCATCCAGTTCGCGAAGTCGATCAGGATCGGCTTTAGCTCATCCCCCACCATCATCGCCGCGGCGCTCATCGCCCAACGCATGTCTATAAAGGCTTCATGGAGTCTGTTGCCTGACTCGATGACCTCTTCATCGATGATAAGCCCCGCGTCCCGGGCCCGGGCGGCGTAGTCGTCAAACGAAGTGGCGGCGCCGTGGATCTGAGGCGCTAGCTGCAAAGCCATCCGGCGGCCAAGCATGTCCGACGCCAAGTCGACGGCCTCGGCCTCGGACCGCGCTGTACGCATCTCTTCCAACAGACGGCGGTACGCGTCGCCGCTGCTGATAGCCCCCTCTGCGATCTCCTCTTGGCTGAACCCGAGCCGCTCGAACTGCTCAAGCGCTTCTTGTGAACTGTCGGACACCGCGCCGGCGTCGGCAGCGAACTCTCCCCATGCACCGCCGGCGGCCTGCGCCGCTTCTTGCGCTTCGTGAAGATGCTGTTGGATACGCGGCAACCGCCGCTCGAGTTGCTGCATACTCACGCCGGCCATTTGCTCAGACGCGTACGCTAGCTCCTGAAACTCTTCGGTGCCCACGCCGGCGGCCGCTGCGCCATCAGTAATATCGTCGCCCGTCGACGCGAACTTCGCGCCCAAGCCGCCGATCGCGCCGGTGAGCGCGGTGGCAACCCCGGACAGCCCGTCAAGCCCGTCTTTCATCGCACCGATCCCGCCCCGGGAATCCTCGGTCGCGTGCGTGAAGTCCTGAACGCTGCCCGCGCCCTCATCTACGGCACCCGAAAGCTCCTCGTGAGACGCGGCTGCCTCGGACCCGGTCGCGCCAAACTCTTCGACGCTCGAGGCCGAATCGGCTACCGTGTTGCTGGTTTCCTGTGCGGCGGTGTCGACCTCACCGATGACGCGCGCAGCCTCATCGGCGCCTTGGATCACGAACCGGCCGAACGTCTCGAAAGCTTGCATCACTGACCCCTTGTGCGCTTGTCAGCGGCCCGGATCTTCTCGGCCCGCCTGATCGCCGCCGCGGCCTTATTTTTCCGTAGGGCCGGGGGCTCGCTGCTCTCCGGGGATTGTAACAAACCCAGCTTGCGGGCGAACTTATCGAAGCTCTGCTTACGCTTTTGCGGCGCCGTCAGCCAAGCATGGTAGGCGGCGGGCAGTAGGTTGGTACGGAACTCATCGGCGGCGTTCCGGTGGTACGCCTCAAGGTAGCGCTCGAAACGGTGAAAGCCCACCGCGGCAAGCTCATCGGGTAGCTTGCCGTAACGGTGGGCCAACCGGTCCATGCTCCGGTGTAGGTTTACCCGTTGCTCGTCTGCGTTCGCTGTTTGAAAAGCCCGGCTAGCGAGTAAAAAAAACCCCGGTTCCGCTCATCCCGGATCACGGCCGCCAGCGTGTCGACTGCGACGTGCGCCGGCTGCTTACGGAAATCGGCCGGCGATTCGCCGCGGACGCTGGCGAGCACGTCGAAAAACGGCCCTTGCGCGTAGCGCGTCAGGATCCGCGCGGCCATGAAACCGACCTGACCGGCCGTCTCCGGGTCGTCCATCGTGCGGGATCCGCTCGAGAACGCCTGCACAATACCGCTCACCTCGTCTTCGCTGGCGTTGTCGAGTACGCTGGAAAGACACCCCAACAGTGTCTCGACGTCGCCAACCGTGAGCGGGTTCACCTCTTCGTTACTCATTTAACCCCTCCTGTTTCAGTTACTCTTCAGGATCGTCGTTGTCATCGTCCATCTTGGGAACCCGGATCTCCCATGGGGAAGTATCCAAGTCCTCAGGGTCGAAGTGGGCCGTGAACTGGACCTCAACGGTTCCCTCTTCCCGGTCGTCCATCTCGAGTTCGAAGTTCCCGTCCGCGAGGGGGTTTTTAATCTTAATCACGATCGGGTTACTCGAGCCGGAATAGTCGGCCACCAGAGCGATGTTCTCGACGTGTTCGACAGCGCTCATATCAAGGTCACGCGTGACGACCTCATGATCGGTATCGTCGGTAATCGACGCGCCGATCAGCGCTAGCTTGATATTCTCGGCCGTCATCTCGAGCATGTTCACCGTGAGCCGCGCGTGCTCTTCGACGACGCGGCGAGTTCCCTTCAGCGGGCCCCGGGCGCCATCGATCTCAGGCTCGCGAACGTCCTGCTCGACCTCAAACGTCGACCCCTCGCGGGTGGCACCGATGAGGCGTTCGCTCTCGGTGTCATAGTTGACGTAGACCGCGCCGGCGTCCAGCGCCATCCGCTTCGCGGTCTGAGTGGTAATCCCGGTCTTTCGTGCCATTGCTCACGTCTCCCGCTTGTTACTCTTCGCGTGCGATTATATCACGTTGACGGTTCCACCGCGCGACGAACAGGACGCTGTGCCGGTGGAACTCGCCGTCGGCATCTTCGCTGCCGGCCTCGCCATCGTACCAAACCCGCAAGTTCTCTGCGCCCCGGCGGTCAGTGTACCGGTCGAGAAGGTCGACCACGCGATCCCGGATCTTATACTTGCGACCGGGATCCTGCGAATACTTCTCGCCGGCGTCGATCACGTCGACCTGAAAATCGGCCTCGATCTGCCCCTCGGCCTGCTCATTGGCAGACACCGGGGTCACCACGATATACGGGCTTTTCCGGTTCTCAGCGGTGACGAAGTAAATCGCCGGCGTGCCGTCCGGCGCCTCGGCTAGCAAGTCGGCGAGTTGTTCGTCGCCGGACAGCCGGCTGTAGATGCTTTCTCGGATCTCGAGCATGGTCACCCCCGTGCAAACTCACGCCGGACAAGCCGTTCGCTACGCTGCGACGTACGGCGCGCGGCCGGCCGAAGGTGCGGCCGGGGCTCGGCATACCCCAAGCCAAACTCGAGACGGCTATGCAGCAGCGGGCTACCGACCACAACGCTGTTACCGGACGCGTAGAACGTGTAGCTACCCGCCAAGTCCCCCGTTCGCGGCGCCGGCGGCTCCCCCGGGGCCGACGCCGTGTACTCGACGTCGGTACCGGGCACGGTGTACGTTTCGCCCGTGCGCTGGCGACGGCGCAGCAAACGGCCGACCTCGCCGGCGATGGTCCGGCCAACAGCCTCGAGCGCCCGGGATCGGGCGCCCTTGATATGCCGCTGAACCGAAGCGCGGTAGCTACGATGCTTCACCCGTGCCATTGTCCTCACCTTCGTCGCTGTGGTCGCGCTTCGACCGTTTCAGGTAAAGGCGCTTCTCACGCTTGCCGGGTTGCGGCGGATCGACGTGTACCACTTTGAACGGCTGCTCACCGTCGTCAATGTACGCCAGCGCCGCGCCCGGCGTCATCGGGTGAACCCGGGCTTCGACGGTCTGCGACGGGCCCAACACTTCGCCGGTTCGCTGATCCCGGGCAGCGGAATATTTGACCTCGGCCCGGACCGTTGCCACCTCTTCGGTTTCCGTGGTAAACCCGCCGGTCTCCGGGTCGCGAACGCGCTTCTCATCGTACAGCGTCAGGAAAGACGAACGCTTACAAGCTCCCATCACAGCACCCGCTTCCACTGTCTCAGATGGCGGACCACGTTTAGAGCGCCGGAATCGGTCGCCGCGCGTCCGATCTCACAGCCGCGGTTCTCATACAAATACGCGGCCATATACAGAGCCGCGGTGCGGAACGCTTTCACGTTGGCCGGCAAGTCAGGCTCATCGTTGTCGCCGTTTTCCGGGTCCGGGTCATACTCGCCTACATAGGCTTCGATCTCAAACCGGCCCATGCTCCCGGCGGCCAGACCCTCGGGTACGTACTCGAGCGAAACGCGCGGCGGCGTGCTTTGCGTGTCAACGTCACGCACGGACGCCGGTTCACCGTCTACCGTGGTCTGCTCAACCTCAATGAGCGGATGCCGGGGCAGGTCAAACCACGGCGTTCGTGCCGGCGAGCCGTACGCACCGATCCCGCCGGACTGGTACGCGTAGTCCCGGGGGCCGGGCGGCATGTCCCACCTGAACCGATACAGTCGCGCAACAGGTTCGTACCCCGTGATCTCGGTAAGGCGGTCCCGGGACACGCCTACCAGAGATTCCAGCAAAGGCGCCTCGCCGGCTTTCTCCAGCGGGCCTAGCGGGATCCCGATCAGCGTGGCCAGAGCCTCAGCGTCCAGTCCCGGCACCGGCTTCGGGGGGTCGACCGCGGCTGCCACAGCCTGAACAGCCGTCCGTTCATGCGGCCGAAACGCATACGGATCATCCAGCCTGATTGTTACCATCACCCTTGTCCTCAGCTTCAACGTGCCCGGCGTCGGCCGGCTTCGGCCCGCCCTTGATCTTGCGCTCGGCCGCCGGCTGACTGGCCTTCTCGACGGCCCGGCCGTCGGCGATCAGTTGATGGGCACGCTCTTCGGTCTTCGGCGTGAAGGTCTGCCCCGGGCGAATCTTGCCCTCAGACCCTTTCCACGGTTTGCGCGCAATCAGTTCTCGCATTGTTCCCACCTCTCGGTTGCGTACTGGACATGCTAGCACAAAAAAAACCCCCGACGCGTACGCCGGGGGCCGGAGGGGCTCAGGTTGTCGTTGGGTTTACGTGTTGTCCTCGTCGAAGCTGCCCTTCACGAACGCCTTCGGCTTCTGCACCGTGAGCGCCATACGCTCTTCGGCCAGAATGGCGACAGCGTTTTTGACGAACAGTTCGCCGTGGCTCTCGGAAACCCGGATCTCGGCCTGTCGGCGGTCCCACAGGGTAGCGCCCATGTTCCAGTTGCCGAGGATGAAGTCGCCTTCGTTGATCGCGGTCGTCTCGATCACCGGAACGCGCCACATCCGGGTTTCGCCGTTGGCGGCCATGTACCAAGCCCAGATGTAATGCCCGTCATCGGACTTGATAAGCTCGACCTCGGCCCAATCCTGAGGGTTCATCACGATACCGGTGACCGGGTACTCGCTCTTACGGGCCTTCACCATCGCACGGCGAATATGCTCGAGCCGGTCTTGGTCGGACGGGCGGTCGCCGTGGTCTTGGATGCCGGCGTTGAACAGACCCTCGATCGTGCCGTCGGATCCGTCGCCGTAGAGAACCTGCTCATCCTCCTCGAGGCCGAGGCCGTAGGTAAGCTCGCCGTCGATATACCCGCGGAGCATCGGGGCATCCTCGAGAACTTGACGGCTGGCGATAACGAAGTGAGAGATAGTGCGGACCGGGGCCGTCTTAGCCTCCAGCTTGATATCGCTCTGATTCTTCTTCGAAAGCTCGCCGTCCTGAGCGCCCGCGTCCAGCAGGTCGCCGGCGTCGTGATCGACGTAATACTCGATCGACCCGCGGGACGTCTCCTGCACGTTCATCACATCGCGGATATGCTCCGGTCGCCGCTGGGGATCCCGGAAGATCTGCTCAATGCGATCGGACAGCGCAACGGCACCGGCGGAGTCGTCACCGGAGGTGATCCCGCTGATATCCTTACGGTTCATCGGCAGGATGCCCTTGACCTCGCGCGAGAACTCACGCTCGCGCCGGCTTAGAGCGTCCTCTGCATCCTTCAGAAACGCTTCGCCAGCGGTACGCGGCTGGGGCTCACCCATACCGCCCGGGCGCCCGGCCTTGGCCTCGAGGGCCTCGAGCCGCTCGGTAAGCTCGCCCTTGTTTTCGTCGAAGCGCTTCTCGGCCTCCCGCAGCGCGGCGGCGGTCTTCTCGGTCGTCTCCCCGATCGACTTGATCTCTTCATTTTGCTGGCGGACCAGACCCTTTACCTCTTCGTTGGCCTGATCGAACGCCTGCTTGATCTCACTCAAGTTGCTCATAGCGTCACCCCTTTCGCGCGATATTGCGGAACTCTTCGATCGACTGCTTGAGCGCCTCAACCTCTAGCGGGTCGATCGTGCTATCGCGCGGCTCCTGCCGGAGTGCGCTTCTCACTTCGTCGGCCGGCGAGTGCATCCCGTAGAGCGGCTCGCGGCCGTTGCGAATATTCTCTCTCATGGACTTCACCGCAGTCAACACCGCGTTCTCATTGGCCGGGAACGTGACAAGGCTGACTTCGTACAGCTTCACTTCGCTGATGACGCGCGTAACGCCGCCATCCTCGGCCTCGATCATGGACGCCTTGCCGGCCGGGATCCCAAAGCCGACGCTGAACCGGTCGACAACGCCATCCTTTGCCAGTTGCAGAGCGTCGTCGCCAAGCTGTGTACGGCTGATCCGGGCGCGCATGTATAGCCCGTGTTTGTCTTCGCGCAATTCAATCGGGACGCCGATTGGCTCGAAATGCTGCCATAGCACCTTGACCCGTTCGCCGCGCTCCCGCAGCGTCTTCGAAAACGCGCCGGGGGCGATCACGTCGCCGTCTTCATCGCGCTCGAACGTAGACGCGTACCCCTCAACTACGCGCTCGGCAGCGTCGACACCCTTCAACTCGAAGCTGAAGTCTTTCGCCTCATACCGCGAAGCCGGCGCCGACTGCTTCATCCCTTCGCCCGTGTCAGCGGTGGCCGGCGTCAGGTCGCCAAGCTCGCCGCGCTCTTCCATCGAAAGGCAAATCGCGACCGCTTGGTCCTGATCGTAGCCTTCGTCGACCTTCTCGCTGATGCAGGCGCTCACAGCGTCTTTGCGATTCATGGTTCAGACCTCAGTTCACGATATCCGCAACACCACATCGGCAGTGTATCACATTGGCCGCGCTTCCATCCGGGTCGCCGGGGTACTCCAGCGGCTCGCCGGTTTGCTGGAAGTGTTCTCGAACGCCGACGATCTCACCATCGGCCCCAAGGTGATCGAAATCATCGTCCGGCGACGAACGCGTGCGCTCGTCTTGCGCGCTGACCCACTCCCGGGACAGGTCGAGTTCGCTAGCCTCTGCCGACGCTTTATGCCCAGCGTTGAACGCCGCGTGCGTTTCCGTGCGCGAGATTATCATAGACCGATAACCGCTGATTGTCGGGGCCGCGTCCCGTAGCTCCCCCGCCACGTCTTCGACCGAAAGGCCACGATCCTCGGCCACCTGCAGCCTCTGCTGGACGGCCCGCAGCGTGGTCCCGGTCAACGAAACGATCTTGCGGCCGGCCTTTTCCTGTAAAAAATCCGTCAGAGCGTCTTCGAAAAAGTCCTCGGGCTCAAACTTGCGAACCCACCCGCGCCCGTGAAGCCGCTTCGCCTCCTCGAGGATCCGCCGTCCCCCCAGCCGCGCCGCCTCTTCCCAACCAGCCATGAGCGCCTCGCGCATGTTTTTTTCATGCCGGTCGCGGATCTGCTGTACAGCCGACAGGCTACCCTCCTTGGCGTACAAATCGGCCGCTTCCCGAATCGCGCGCCCGATCTCGGTTTCGATCGGCCCGGCGACCTTGTTACGGGCCCGGCCCTGCAACTGCGTTTGCGTTCTCCGTTCCTCTTCTCTGTCCAGCCCCGACAGATAGCGCGGCATCACTCCCCCTCGGTTACGCGTTCGACCGACACAACGCGGGCCTCGGCTTTGGCGCGGGTGTCCACGGTAGAGCTAACCGGGTAGTCCGGCATCTCCTCCCGCTCGCCTTGCTTGGCGGCCACTTGCCGCGCGGCCCGGTGCGCTTCCCGGTCACCCGGGGCTTCGAACTCGACGGCGGCCGGGAGCATCATCACGGCTCTGTACCTCGGCATCGTTATTCCCCTCCGTCCTCTGAGACAATAGCGCGGGCCTCTTCTTCGCTCAACCAGTCGATCCGCCGCGCGAGTAGTACGGCAGCCGCGTCCGGGGTGATACGGCCCTCGGCCACGTCGCCGGCAATCTCCCGGATAAGCTGCTGCTCATCGTCGCCGGGCGGGGTCACCGGAATGTACCCGGAGCGCATATAACCCGTCTCAGCGCCCGGGATATCCTCCGTATCAAGCCCAAGCTCGAGGCGCTGGTTGATCTTGGCGAGCGGTACGCCAAGCTCGAATAGCTTCTGCGCTTGGTCAAGCTTGTCGGACATGCTTTCTTGCAGCGCGCCGACGTTCGTTACGTCAAAGCGCACGCGCACAGACTGCCCGCTTCGCGTACCGTTGTCGAAGTAACCCACAAGTTGGCGAGTCAACTGCGACTCGATATCCCGGATCAGCGGCAGCATCGTCTCTTTCCAGAAAATCCGGCGGGCGCCCTCGATCGTAGACGACCCCAGCGCCGATTCCTGAAGGTGGCCGGCGATCGGCTCCGGGACGCCGAACGCCGCGCAAATCTCTGTGCGCGTCATCGCCCGGGAGTTTACGTAGTCCATCTCAACTGGCGACAGGCTCATCTGATGAAATCTCGCCCCCGCCACAACCCACGGCTCGCGGGCCTTGTCCCGGTGAGCGTACTGCTCTTTGATCGAACGCGCCGCTTGCTCCTGTTCGGCATCGCTGGCCTCGGGGTCGATCTCGAAGATGCCGTCCGGCACGCCCCGGTTCTGCATGGACGTCTTTTGCCAATCGCCGGCTTCGTTGTCCATGTCGACGGCCCGGCCGGCGGCGAGAAGCGGCGGCATTACTTTGTGAGGCGCGTCCGGGTGTACATGACGAACGCACAGGACTTCGTCAAGGCCAACGTGATCGGCGCGGCCTTTGCGGTCTCGGATCGTCCAGCCGACTTGGGTCACCTGATCCCGGTCGAATCTAGGGACAACACTGCCAACCGGGAGAGTATGTAGTGCTACCGGCCGGCCACCCCCGAATACGATCCGCGCGTAATAGGCGCCCTGAGTGTCCATCTGACCGACGATCATCTTCAACAAGTCGGTTTTGCTGACCGTTCCTTCCCGGGTCGGGTCGTTGAGAAGGGCCCGGAGGCGATCAGCGCGGGAATCTGCCGACACCGTTTCCCACCCGCGGTCCCGGCCTCGGTACTGCTCAACGCGGAACTCGGGTTCGCAGATAGCGTTTTGCCTCGCGGTGATGCAGCGGTAGACCCACAGGTTGCGCTCATACCCCTGAACCAGCATCTCCCGGGACCGGTAGTCGGTCCAATGCGGCGCCAAGGAAAGGCCCATCACCTCGCGCGCGCTCATCATTTTGCGCCGCGGCGGCAGGGCCGGCGACGTCTCCGGCTCAGGTTGCTTGCGTCGAATCCCCAAACGCTCAAGGATCATCTCTTAACGCTCCGTAAAAGAAAGCTACTTCGAAGTTGTACTCGCGCGTTGACGTACCTCGGTTCTCGATGCGCAGCGAATACGCCTTCGCCTCGTCTAGCAGTATAAACGCGGTGCCATCATCGATCACGCCGACCGGGCGCGGCTGCAAATCGGCGGCGTAGATGATCGACTCTGGAAGCTCATCGCCACCGGTGACGTCTGCGCCAAGCCGCACCTCGCCGCCGCGACCCTCGAACCCAAGCTCGCACCGCCGGTCCGCGCAAAGCGTGTCGATTACATCGCCGCCCGCGACCTCGCCACCTTCGACCGGGATGATCGCCCACTTCCCGCCCTCGAAGCGAATGTACCGGCGCAGCAGACCGAACCTACCGCCCGGGGGGTCTTCGCCGTCCGCCAGCGGCGGGATGATCGACAGCGTCTCAGCACCGCCGCCGGAAAGTTCCGACGTGTACCGGACTACGTACAGCGCTTGCTGCGAAACGAGGTTCGGTTCGCTGTACCCGAACCACTCGGCTCTATTGACAAGCGCGCCGTTCTCAGCGATCACGCGCCCGGTGGACGGCGGTTGCTGCTGTAGCCGCTCTTTCGGTGTTCGGTTGCCCATTACCAGACCTTCACGCGCCGCTTGCCCTGCAACTGGTTGAACGCGCCGCTCGAGGCGTCGACTTGGTCATCCTTGCGCTTGGGCGACCCGTCGAAGTTGTGAAGTTCGCGGGTGTACGCATCGTTCCAATCCCCGGCGACGATGGTAACATTCCCGGCCCCGACCTGACTCGCGAACGGGAGCGCCCGGGTGACCTTGTCCCCGCTCTCTTTGAACGTGCGGACCGTGAACCCGGACAGCGCGGCGGCCAAGCTCTGAACCTCGGTCTTACCCGCTTGCCCCGGATCCTCGGGAAGCGCGATCTCGACGCCGGTGCCATCGGCTTCCGCCACGGAAACGATCCGGTGGCGAACGTCGGCCGGGCCGGCGCGGAACCGGACCACGTCGAGTACGTAGTACCGGTTGTCGGTAGTCTTCCCCAGCTTCACGCCGACCGTCCAATCGGGGTCAGGGTTGTCGGCGCTCGGCTTTGTCGCCGCCCGGTCCCAACACCGGATGACACGCTCGAGCGGCGGGACTTCGTGAGGCATACACCGGTTGAACGCGTCCCGGTGAAAATACATCCCGGCGCCGCCGCGCACCTTCCAGTTGCCCCCGAGAAGTTGTTCCCGCTCCACGTAAGACAGGGACTCGAGGTTCGCACGGTAGTCGGGGTCGTTTTCCTCGAGCGCCGGGTTGTCCTCCAGCTTGGCCGGGATGAACGTCAGCGATCGGGCCGCGCCCTTTCCGCCGGTGATCCGGGACAACTCTTCCCGGGTGTCGGCGAATACCAAGTCATCGCCAAGGCGCGAAAACCACCGGACCACGCCCGCGCGCTCTGGGATCGGGTACCCGTCTTCGCCGATCCACCAATCGATGAGCCGCGCGACCCATGAATCAGGGTCGGGGTTAGTGGTCGCGCGCACGTACCCGCGCACGCCGCTGTCAGAGCGCAACCGCGAGAGCATGTAGAAGAATTGGTCTTCACTGAAGTGCGTAAGCTCATCGAAGCCGATGAACGGGATCTGCGCGCCCTGATAATTGAACTTGTCTGTTTCTGAGCGCAAATAATGAAAGCTGACCCTCATCCCTGATGGGAACTTCCATGTAAGCGACTGCTGATTGGGCTTGCCCCCGACCACCGGGTACAGCTTACCGGCCTCGGCCCACAGCCCGCCCGGCTGCGTTACCTGCGTATACGTCGACCTGAAGATCGCCGCCCAAAATCGCGGGTTGTGGTAGTGGCGAAGGGGCTCGAGTAGCAGCGCGAACGTCTTACCACCGCCCGCTGCGCCGCCGTAGATCGCGATGTCGGCCGGCGATGAAAGGAAGTCAGTTTGTGGACCGGGTTGCGGCTCCATCTTCATA
>Ga0207421_10003979_pt1 | contig 17338 bp, 14 predicted proteins | sample SodLakKL_010_SED_4_FD_187542 | JGI IMG/M metagenome (GOLD analysis project Ga0207421, IMG submission 187542) | Alkaline sediment microbial communities from Lake Tanatar, Kulunda Steppe, Russia - 8KL_010_SED (SPAdes) (version 2) | ecosystem: Environmental > Aquatic > Non-marine Saline and... | reverse complement strand
GCCAATGTCGCTCAACGCCAGATGCTGGATGCAGCCAACCGCCGCCCTCGCAGCCGCGACGATCTTGTTGACCGCCTGCGCGGGGGCGGGTTTTGACGCCCGGCCTGGCGCGTGCCCGCCGGTCGTGGGATATAGTCGGGCCGGGCAAGCGCGGGTGGCAGAGGAAGTGGCGGCGCTGCCGATCGGCGCGCTATGTTGCGCTGCTCTGGCTGCACCCGCCCAAAACACCACACCCGATCACGCCAGAGGGGGTCTTGCTGCCATTCCTTGCGCTGGCGGCTGCGTCGCTGGGCCTGCCCCTTGTCTGGCCCCTTCTGGCCCAAACACTTGCCAGCCCGATCCTTGAGGGGGCGTCAGGTGCCTTCTGGCCCGTGGCGTTGGGTGGGGCGCTGGCCTCTGGCGTGGCGGTTTATGCCTATGCGCAGCGGATCGGCCCTGCGCTATTTGTTTCACATCTGACCGCGCCATTTCGGGCGCTTGGCGCAAGGGTTGGCAGCATCATGACGGCCAGACGCCGCGCGGCGCGCAGACTGGGCCATGCTGTGCCAAAAGCGCTGGGCAGCACAGCCACCAGCTGGCGGTTGGGCCAGACCGCGATTGCAGGGTTAATCGCGCTGACGCTAACGATCGAGATGCGCGCAAGCCTGCATCCCGAGGCGGCCATCCCCCCTGCCCCGCAGCAAGGCCAGCCATCAAGCCAAGCGCCATAATGCGCCGCTGGGGCATGGGCAAAGGGCGCAGTTCCCGACTGTTCCGACCACAGCCAAGGCGCGCGCCCCCCTTTGCGCGCCTTGGCCCTTGTCAGTCTGCGCCGCGCGCGGGAATGACAGTGCCCTCTTTGGGATTGATGATGCGCTGGATCAAGAAGATTGCGACCGCGCTGCCCACGCCCACCACATCGGTGACAAGCCCCCCCTCGATCATGAACAGCGCCGCAAGGATCAGCGCCACGCGCAAGAACCAGACCGGACGCCTGCCCATGAACCAGCCCTGCACACCTGCTGAAAGCAGGAACACCCCGAAGGTCGCTGTCGTGGCGGCTTGGGTCACTTCAACCCATGTGCCATCCATCAGCAGCGCCGAGTTGTAAAAGAACATGAACGGCACGATAAAGGCCGCGATCCCGATCTTGAAGGATGCAACCGAAGTTTCCATCGGGTTTGACCCGGAAATCCCCGCCGCCGCATAACTTGCCAGCGCCACAGGCGGCGTGATGGCCGACACCACCGCAAAGTAGAACACAAAGAAATGTGCTGTCAAAAGCGGGATGCCCAGATTTACAAGCCCCGGCGCAACCACAGCGGCGGCCACCGCATAGGCCGCTGTTGTGGGCATGCCCATACCAAGCATGATGGCGATGCACATGGCAAAGAACAGCGCCAGCAGCTGGCTGACGCCCGCAAGGTCAAGCAGCAGGTTAGAGAAGCGCGCGCCCACCCCTGTCAGCGAGATGACGCCCACGATAATGCCTGCCGCCGCACAGACCGCGATAATCTGGATCGACATGATGCCCGCAATCTCGAACGCCTTGATGATGGCGCGCAGCCCCATGCGATGCGGGGTCAGCCAACTTACCACGGCTGCCGCCACTGTCGCCAAGGTGCCTGCCCTGATAACGGAATAGCCCATGAACAGCGCGACAATCAGAATGATGATCGGGATGAACAAATAGACCTGCCGGATAAGACGCGCAATTTTGGGCAGTTCATCTTCGCGCATTCCGCGCATACCCAGTTTCGCGGCCTCGAAATCGACCATGAAATAGATCGACACGAAATAAAGGATCGCAGGGATGATCGCGGCGGCGGCAATTTCGGTGTAGGGAATGCCCGTCACCTCGGCCATGATGAACGCACCCGCCCCCATGATGGGCGGCATGATCTGCCCGCCTGTCGAGGCAGCGGCCTCGACCGCGCCTGCGGTCTTTTTCTCGTAGCCCACCTTTTTCATCAGCGGAATGGTCAGCGACCCTGTCGCAACCACATTGCCCGCCGATGTGCCGTTGATCATGCCCATCAGGCCGCTGGCAAAAATCGCAACCTTGGCAGGCCCGCCGCGCGCGCGCCCTGCCATGGCAAAGGCGAAATTGACGAAATAATCACCCACTTTGGACGCCTGCAAGAAGGCCGCAAAGATGATGAACAGAATGATATAGGTCGAGGATACCGATGTCGTGGTGCCCAATATCCCCACATCTGAATAGACAGTGCCGAAAAAGCGCTGCCATGTATAGGGCTGGGCCACGCGCAGGATAGAGGGCAGAAGATGCGCCGTAAACGTATAGGCAAGGAAAATGCCCGCAATCACCACAAGCGCCATGCCCGCGACACGGCGTGTCAGTTCAAGAATGAGCGCAGTGCCAGCGGTTGCGGCAAAGGCCACGCCAATGGGAACTTGCGGCGTGCCAACGGCGTTGCGCGCCGCTGTGCCATAGATCGGGATCAGATACATCGCCACGATTACGGCACACAGCCCCAGCACGATATCAGAAGCGCTGAACTCGGCGCGGTCGCGCCGCTCGAACCAGCCGGTCACGATGGCCCCGAAGGTGGCAATCAAAAGCGGCAGGCCGAACCACCAGATTTCGCGCGCGTACACCCAGTCATAGATGGCGAAATTCTCGGGGATGTCGCGCATCGACATCCACAAAACCCTGCCCCCCATCTCCATCACCTGCCCCGAATTCAGAAACTGGATGATGGACAAAGTGGTGGCACCTGCGACCAGTGCAGGAATAGCAAGGGATGCCGCGATCAGGGTGATGGTGCGGTTTTGGCGCACGGCTGCGCCCGCCGATGCAAAATTATGCGGCGCGAACATCAGAAAACCCAGCACCAGCGCGCCCGCGATGTGGACTGTGCGAAAGTTCCACGGCTCCATCGGCAGGGTGGGCAGGAAGGGGAAGCGGGCAGACCATGTGGCCTTGACCTCGCGGGCGGTGCGGCGCAGGTCGGCTGCCCGTTCGCGGCGCTCTGAAATCTCGGCGGCGAGCGCGCGAATTTCGTCGCCATTGGGGGCAGTGGCCGCAGTTTCTTCGGCCAGTGCAAGCAGGCGGCGCATGCTGGTGCCGGTGAACCCTTCGGCGGCGGGGCCGGTCGCTGCCAACAACGCGTCAAAGCCTTGCTGCGCCTGACGTTCCTGCCAGTTGGCCTGAATCGACCAAGGGGATGCAATGGTACCGCTGATCGACAGTCCATTCAGCGCCGCCATATGGAAAGCGGCATACAGAAAGGCAAGCGCGGCGATAACTGTGTAGGCGCGGCCCGCAAACAGGCGGCGGTTGCCTTCGACAGGCTCTTCATCGACGCCTTCTGCAATCACCAACTCTTCGGTCTGGTCAGGATCGGGATTCTTGCGACCGGGAAGGGCGGCGTGGCTGGTCTGGTCTGTCATGACTGCGTTTCCATCTGTTATCCCCCGCCAAGGGCGCAGATTTGCCCATATTCGGGATAAGGCCGAAGGCGCTGCACCGCCTGTTGCGGTGCAGCGCCCCTGTTGTTCGGACAAGGGGGCGACATTGCGCCCCCCGACACTTTTAGCCGCCGTGAATCATGTCAGCGCCGATTTCCGCGCCAGCATTCTCGATGAACCAGCGCGCCGCGCCGGGGTGCCACATCAGCGAGGTGTTCTTGTCCCAATGCTCGGGCAGGGTTTCCGAAGCCGAAGAGTGGATGTTCACCATACGCGCATTGTCGGACATGATGATGTCGGTAACCGCATAGACGAAGCTTTCGGGCAGGTCGCAATTTGCGATGGCAAAGTTCCACATTGCAACCGAACGCGCGGGCGCGGTCAGGGTGCTGTAGGTTTCGACAGGAATATCGAACGCCGCGACAGGGAATTGCGCGATGATGGTTGCCTGCTCTTCTTCGGTAAACTCGATGATGTTCACGTCGGTCTGAACTTCAAGCTGCGACACTGTCGGAATGGGCACACCGGCTGCAAAGGCGATGACGTCCAGCAACCCGTCCTGCAACTGGCCGCCCAGATCATCCCATCCGCCATTGCGGCGCTCGAATTCCACGCCAAGCGCTTCCAGCATCAATGGGAAATAGGTGTCAGAGCTGGACCCTGCGGGGCCAAAACCGATGCGTGCGCCTGCTGGGATATCTGCGATATCTTCAATCCCGGTCGAGGACAGCACTGTGACCGAGAAAGGCGTCTGGTACATGGGGAACATCGCGCAGGCATTGGTCATTTGCAGACCGGGCGCGATCGGATTGGTGCCTGCCAGCGATTCCGCCGCAGGGCCCATTGTTGTCAGGCCGAACTGTGCCTCGCCAGTGTGCACCAGCGACATGTTCTGCATGGGGCCGCCGGTTACTTCGGCGCCGCCGGAAATGCCCAGCTCGTCTGCCACAAGATTTGCCCATCCGGCACCATAGACGAAGAAGGTACCGCCCTGCGAGGCTGTGCCTACAGTGAAGCTAGAGGGCCAGCCTGCGCGGTCGTCTTGGGCAAAGCCCGCAGTCGCGGTCAGCGCAGTTGTGGCCGCAAGTGCGGCGATACGGGTAAAAGTCATCTTGTCACTCCCTGTTGGATATTGAAGCGGCGTATTTAAGCCGAGCCGCAGAGGACTGGTTCTGTATGCTGGAACCGGAAATTCAAGCGGAAAATCTGATGTTTGCGCTAACTTTTCACCCCTGAATTCTAAAGAGAGAGCGCATTCTATTTGGGGGTCTGATGCAGGGGCCGGTGCGCGCGATTGCGGCGGAAATTCCACCGCAGTGACACAAAACCGCCCCCTGCGGTCTACGCATTCAGGCTCAGGGAAGCCCCGGAAAATGCCGCGTGCCTGATTGCGCTAAATCCGGGAAGCGCAGCACGCGACATTCGGCACGCGTCAGACAGTCAAGACCGAGCTGCCAGTTGTTGTGCGCGCTTCCATCTGGCGATGCGCTTCTGCCACATCCTCCAGCGCGAATTCCTGCCCGATGCGGATGCTGACCTTGCCACTCTCCACCATCTCGAACAGATGCGCCGCCATGCTTTGGCACTTTTCCTGCTGCGCGATATGCATGAACAGCGTGGGCCGTGTCAGTTGCAAGCACCCTTTCGCGCCCAGAATGCCCAGATCGAACGGGGGCACCTTGCCTGAGGCATTGCCAAAGCTGATCATCATGCCGACAGGGCGCAGACAATCAAGCGACCCCTCGAACGTGGCCTTGCCGATGGAATCCATCACAGCATCAACCCCGCGCCCATCTGTCAGATCGCGCACACGGGCCACGAAATCCTCGCGCTCGTAATTTATGACCTCTGCCGCGCCATATTCGCGGGCAAGGGCGCATTTCTCGTCAGTGCCTGCGGTGCCGATCAGCCGGATACCCAGCGCGCGCGCCCATTGGCACGCAATCAGCCCAACACCCCCTGCCGCAGCATGGAACAGCACAGTGTCACCGGCCTTTAGGGGAACCGTGCGATGGAACAGATATTCAACTGTCAGCCCTTGCAACATCATCGCGGCACCCGTGCGAAAGTCGATACTGTCGGGCAAACGGCAGACCTGCGCGGCCTTCATTACCCGTGCATCACAATACGCACCGGGGGGGGCCGCAGCATAGGCTACGCGGTCCCCTGCCCCCAGATGTGTCACCCCCTCGCCCACAGCCTCGATAATTCCGGCCCCTTCCATGCCAAGCGCGTGCGGCAACGGCAGCGGGTAGACGCCAGAGCGCTGATAAATATCGATAAAGTTCAACCCGCAGGCATGGTGCCTGATGCGCACCTCGCCCGGTCCCGGATCGCCAACAGGACGCTGGACGAGTTTCATCACCTCTGGCCCGCCGGGTGCTTCAAAAATAACGGTTCTCGCGGTGCTCACTGGGCTGTCTCCTTGAACTTGGTTTCATATTGTTTGCGCAGCGCGGCTTTCTGCACTTTGCCCATGGTGTTGCGGGGCAGTTCCGGCAAGACAATATAGGCTTTGGGTTGCTTGTAGCGCGCCAGCTTGTCGCGCAATGCCTGTTCTATCTGCGCGATATCTGGCGCATGCCCGTTTGCCGCCAGAACAGCAACCACCGCCTCGCCGAAATCGGGGTGCGGCAGGCCAATGACGGCACTTTCCAGCACATGGGGCATGTCATCCAACACCAGTTCGACTTCCTTGGGGTAAACGTTATACCCGCCCGAGATGATCAGATCCTTGGCGCGGCCCACAATGTTGACGTAGCCCTGATCGTCGATCAGCCCCAAATCGCCCGTCATGAAAAACCCGTCCTTGCGAAATTCGGCGGCGGTTTTCTCGGGCATTTGCCAATAGCCTTTGAACACATTCGGGCCGCGCACTTCGATCATGCCGGTTTCACCCTGCGCCAGCTCTGCCCCTGTGTCGGGGTCGGCGATGCGCAGCTCTACCCCCGGCAGGGGCTTGCCGACTGTGCCCGCGCGGCGCGCGCCCTCATAGGGGTTTGATGTCAGCATATTGGTTTCTGTCATGCCGTAGCGTTCCAGAATTGCGTGCCCTGTGCGGTCGGACCATGCCACATGTGTTTCCGACAAAAGCGGGGCCGACCCGGACACGAACAGGCGCATATGGCCCACCGTCTCGCGGCTTAGGCGCGGGTCGTCCAGCAGGCGGGTATAGAAGGTCGGCACACCCATCATCGTTGTCGCTTGGGGAAGAAAGGCGAAGACCTGTTCAATGTCGAATTTCGGCAGAAAGATCATGCGCGCGCGCGCCAGCAGCACCACATTGCTGGCCACAAACAGGCCATGCGTGTGAAAGATCGGCAGCGCATGCAACAGCACGTCATCGGGTGTGAATTGCCACAGATCCACCAGCGCTTGCGCGTTGGACAGCAGGTTGCGCTGGGTCAGCATCGCCCCCTTGGACCGCCCCGTGGTGCCGGAAGTATACAGCAACGCAGTCAGATCATCTTCGGTGCGCGGCACTGCCGTAAAACTGTCGGCACAGCCTGCGGCGATGGCATCGAAACTGCCCCTCTCGCCCAATGTTTCCAACCGCACGCCAAGTTTTGCCGCCAAAGGTGCCAGTGCCGCGGCCTGCGCGGGGTCCACCAGCAGCAGCGTCGCCCCGCAATCGGCGACGAAATATTCCAGCTCTTGCGCTGTATAGGCGGTGTTCAAGGGCAGAAAGACTGCGCCCGCTGCCACCGCAGCCCCGTAGACGGCCAGCATATGGGGGCTTTTCGTGGCCTGAACGACCACGCGCGCGCCTGCGCTGACGCCCGCGACGCCAAGCGCATTGGCATAGCGCCCAACCCTGCGATGAAACGCATCCCCGCTTAGCGTTGTCCCGTCTTCCAGATACAGAAAGGGAAGATCAGATCCCGCGAGAGGCGCAAATAACGCGTCATAAAGGGGGTTTTCCATCAAAAAAACTCCTTCTCGTGCATGGTGTGCTGCACCGTTCCAATCACTCTGCCCTGACGCGCGCCAGTTGGCGCACGCTGCGGGTGCTGGCGATTTTGTGCTGGGCTGCATAGCTTTCATGGTAGGCTTCGACATGTTCAAGGTCATACAGGTAATTCACCATTGCACCGCATGACTGCCTCAGGCCGCGCGCGGACATATCTGCCTGCGCATGTATTTCATGGACCAATGCGCCATTATGCAAGTGAAAGCGCGCGACAGGGTCGCGGGGGCGGCCATTGCTATCTTTGGTTTCCAGCAGATAGCGCGCGGCAAGGGCGCGCAAGTTTTGCGCAGCGGCCTTGTCGGCCCCATGATCGGCATCAAGGCAGGACTGCGCCGCAACCTCGCCTGCCGCGGCCATCTCGTGCAGCCACGGCACAAGCCCCGGAATGGGCGACAGGGTTACGAAATTTCGCAGATGCGGAAATTCCTGCTGCAACAGCGCGACCACCTGCTTGATCAGCGAGTTGCCAAAGCTGATGCCTTTCAAGCCAACCTGACAGTTTGAAATGGAATAGAAAGTCGCCGTATCGGCCTGTGCCGCATCCAGATGGGTGCGATCCGGGGCAAGCAACCCCTGCACCGAATTGGGTATGCCCTTGGTCAGCGCCACCTCAACGAAGATCAGCGGCTCGTCCGGCATGGCGGGGTGCAGGAAGGCAAAACAGCGCCTGTCCTTTGGGTCTACGCGCGCACGCAACGCTTCCCAATCGCCAATCGCATGGACCGCTTCATATTCGATGATCTTTTCCAAAAGCCGCGCGGGGCTTTCCCATGTCACCTGTTTCAGCACCAGAAACCCGCGATTGAACCAAGACTGGAACAGATGCGCGAAATCCAGATCAACCCGCGCCAACTCGCGCATCTCGGGCAGCAGGCGCAACAGGTCGCGGCGCATGCGCACCAATTCACCCGTGGCACCGGGCGCGTGGTTCAACCGGCGCAACAGGCTTTGGCGCTTTGGCTCTGCCGCTTGCAGCAGCCAGCGCAAGGTTGTGGCGTCGCGGTCCTCGCCATATCGCAGCGCGGCCTGTGTGACGGCGTCGGGGGTGATGTCATAATCTTCGGCCAGAAGCGCGAAGAATTCGCGCTTGCCCGCATCATCCAGCCGCGCGTAAGAGGCCAGTATCTCGCGCGCAAGGCGCATGGTCGAAACCTCGCCCTCGCCCGCGATGAGTGCCGCGCACATCTCGCGCAGCGGCTTGTCGGACACTGCGCGCAAGGGCACGAAGCGGCGTTCCGTCAACTGGCTGAGAAGATCCCCGAGATAGCCTGTGCGTGTCATCTTACCGGCCCCATGACCAGATCTGGCAACCATGTGGCAATTCCGGGGAAGACACACAAGATCAGGATAGCCAGAACCATACAGCCGACATAAGGCATAGACCCCTTGAGGATGGTTTTCAGCTTGATGTCGGGCGCGATGGAACTGATGACATACAGGTTCAGCCCCACAGGCGGCGAGATCAGGCCGATTTCCATATTGATCGTCAGAATGACCGCGAACCAATACGGGTCGAATTCCGCCGCCAGAATGATCGGCAGCAGGATCGGCGCGGCCATCAGGATCACTGCAACCGGCGGCAGAAAGAAGCCCGCGATCAGCAAGAAGACATTGACCGCCCCCAACAAGACCCAGCGGTTCACATCCAGATCAGAAATCCACATCGCAATGGATTGCGTAATGAAAAGCGACGACAGCATATAGCTGAACACGCCCGCAGCCCCGATGATGAACAGGATCATCACCGATTCCCGCGTTGAATCGCGCAGCACCACCCACAAGGATTTCGGCGACCACATGCGATAGATGACAATCGCCATCAGCAGACACAACAGCGCGCCCACTGCCGCCGTTTCCGACGGGGTGGCGATGCCGCCATACATGGCATAGAGAACACCCACGATCACCAGCAGGAACGGCACCACGCGCGGCAGGATTTCCAGCTTCTCGCGCAAAGAATAGCTGCGCGATGACATGACCGACAGTCCGGTGTTGCGCCATGTGGACCAGACCGACCACGCCATAAACAACGACACCAGCAACAGCCCCGGCATGACACCTGCCAGAAACAGCCGCCCGATAGAGGTTTCGGTCGCAATGCCGTAAACGATCATTGTCACCGATGGCGGGATCAGAATGCCCAGCGTGCCACCTGCCGCGATAGAGCCTGCCGCCACCTCTTCCGGGTAGCCGCGCTTGCGCATCTCTGGAATGCCCATCTTGCCGATTGCCGCGCATGTGGCAGGGCTGGACCCTGACATGGCCGAAAACAGCGCACAGGCCCCGAGATTGGACATGACAAGCCCACCGGGCACGCGGGTCAGCCACCGCTCTAGCGCTTCATACAGGTCCGCACCCGCCCGCGTGGACGAGATGGCAGACCCCATGATGATGAACATGGGGATCGACAGCAGGGCAAAGGAATTCAGCTTGCCAAAGAATTTGTCCGGCATCAGCTCTAGTGCCCACATCCCCTCGAACAGGGCAAGAAACACCCCCGAGACGATCAGCAGCCCAGTTGCGACCGAGACGCCGGAAAACAGTACCGCAATGGTGACAAAAGCAACAAGTGCGCCAAGAACAAGCGGGTCCATCAGTCAGCCTCCAGTCCGAAAGCGGTGTCGCGGCCAATCAGCAGCGCAAGAAGGTCTGCCAGCAATTGCAGGATGAAAAGCGCAAAGCCCAGCGGCATGGCCAGATAGGGTATCCACAAGGGTGGCCCCCAGACGCTGGACGACCGCCAACCGCGCTGGAACGCCAGATACCAATGTTCGAACGCATAAAACCCCATGATGCCCAGCACCACAATACCCGAAAGCAGCACCACAACCGCCAGCAGCTTGCGCGGCACAGGGCGCAGCCACAGCGGCAACAGGTCCACATTCACATGCCCGCGCAGTTTCTGGACATAGGGCAGACCCAGCATTGTGGCCGCGATCATCAGATAGATCACGGTTTCCGTTTGCCAGATGGTGGACTGGCGCAGCACGAAGCGCACGAAAATCATCTGGCAGGTGATGAAGACTGAGGCAAGGATCATGGACGCAGCGATCCAGCCGCACAGGATCGAGATACCCCCGATGCCGCGGACAAGGAAATCTGCGCCGCGTCGCCATCCGGCGTCAACGGTCGTCAAGGCCATGTGGCATGACTCCTGATAATCTGTGGGAAGGGAAGACGGGCGCGGCCTTTGCCGCGCCCATGGTTAGTGGCGGATCATTCGACCTCGAACGCCATATCCAGCAGTTCCTGTCCGTTTGGAACCTGATCCACGAAGGACGCATAGGCCGATTCCATCGCCAGAGTGCGCCATGCCTCGAAATCCTCGGCGGTCATTTCGGCAATCTGGACGCCATTCTCGCGGTACACATCGACCGAGCGGACATCATCCAGCTTGGCCTGTTCCAGATACCATTCCTCTGCCTTTGCGGCGGCGGCCAGAAGCACCTCTTGCTGTTCCGCGCTCAGCCCGTCGAAGGTTGATTTGTTCATCAGCAAGGGCTGATACATGAACCAAAGGGCAATATCGCCAGCAGGTGTGTAGCAATCAACCTGCTCATACAGGCGGAACGACACGAAAGACGAAGACGAAGTGTTCACCGCATCCAGAACGCCGGTCTGCATGCCGTTATAAATTTCGGAAGATGCCATGGACGAGATGGACGCCCCTGCCGCAGCCAGCATCTGCTCAAAGGCGCGCCCTGCGGCGCGCACGTTGCGGCCCGCCATATGCTCTGGCCGGGTGATGCATTCGCCCTTGGCCGCGAAACCGCCTGCCAGATAGCCATGCACCAGAACCATGACGTCATCTTCCGCCATCAGCTCTTCCAGCCGCTCCATGAAGGGGGAATCGTTCAGGCGCGCGCCGTGATCGTGGTTGCGCACAAGGCCGGGCATCAGCGTCAGGTTAAACTCTGGCCGCTGACCGCCCGCATAGGACAGCGGATAGACAGTCATATCAAGCTGGCCACGGCTGACGGGCTGATACTGTTCTGTCGCAGAAAAAAGCGACGCCGATGGGAAAATCCTGATCGACAGGCCAACATCCGCCGCGTCCAGATCATCCGCAATCATTTGTGCAACCTGATGGCGCAGATCCGCCGTAGACCATTGGTGCGACAGGCGAAGCTGTTGCGCCTCTGCGCTTTGCGCCCCGATGAATGATGTCATTGCCAATACAGACGCAGCAGCTAGCGATAAAATTCTCATCTATTCCTCCCTGAAGGTTGGGCGAAGGCATTTCCTGCCCTTGCATTCGTGCATTGCTCCTCAACAATGTGAATACATAAAAAGATATCTTTAATACAAAGTCAATATTTTTGTATACAAAAATAGATTTGCGAAATACACATTGGTATACTATGACGATTGTCAGGCAGTTCAGGGCAATAAAGCAATGTCATCGCGCAGAGCCGACAGCGTCCGAGAGGCGCTAGAGCAAATGATTGTCACCGGTGATCTGGTGAACGGAGAGCGGCTGGATGAAACGTCGCTGTCCGAACAATTCGGATGCTCTCGAACCCCGTTACGAGAGGCATTTCAAAGTCTGGCCGCGTCCGGCCTGCTGGAACTGGTGCCGCATCGCGGCGCCTTCGTTCGCCACCCGGACTTGGGCGAAATGATCGAGATGTTCGAGGTCATGGCAGAATTGGAAGCCTTTTGTGGCAGGTTGGCGGCACGGCGCGTCACGACGCAAGACCTTGCCGATTTATGCAAAACAGTCACCGCCTGTGAAGATGCGGCGGCGCGCAACGATTCCGACAGATATTACGCCGAGAATGAGAAGTTTCATCACCTTCTCTACAAAGCATCGGGGAACGGGTTTCTGGCGGATCAGGCCAAGCAGCTGCACCGCAGGCTGAAGCCGTTTCGCAGGTTGCAACTGCGGGTGCGCGGACGCTTGCAGCAATCGCTGTCAGAACACCGGATCATTCTGAACGCGCTCGAACAGGGCAGTGAAGATGACGTTGCCGCAGCCTTAAGAACGCATGTCGCAGTGCAGGGCGGGAAGTTCAACGATCTTATGGCAAGCTATAAAAACTTCCACCTGACAGGGACATGACCCAAGACGCCGCGTAAAAGGGCGGTTGCGGCATCGGATCTGACAGCTAACAGGCCAAAGCGTCAGGCTTGCGCGCGCCAACAGCATATCGCCGCGCGCAAGGCTGACGCTTTGGCACTGCCAGCGCGATCTGCGTTAATGGGACATCATCACAGGCAAGCGCGCATCTGTCAGAATGTCACGGGTGACGCCCCCCAGCAAATCTTCGGTGAATTTGCTATGCTCATAGGCCCCCATCGAAAGCATATCAGCCCCCACTTCGGCGCAGACATCAAGCAGCGTATGCGTAATGCGCCGCCGCCCTGCGTCACGATGCAGCCATTGCGCTTCGATCCCGTGTCGCCCCAGATAGGCGATCACATCATCGCCGGCTTCGTCTGCGATCCGGGCACGCGGCACGCTGATCGTCTCAGAGCCGAATGTCCCGGTGATCTGCCGATCCCGGCTGCCGTGGCGATACCCCTTTGCCGCTCCGGCCTCCCGGCCATACCGCAAGCGACCAAGAAAGCCGTCCAGTTCTTCATTGAAAACCGCCTCGATGGTGCCGCGGATATTGGCGCGCAGCCGATCCTCGACCGGATCGAAGCCTTCGTCGCAAGCGAGTAGCGAAAACGCGCTGGTATCTGTAATCTGGTTCATGGCGTGATCTCCTTTGGCGGTGCCAGCCGCACATTGGGTGGTTTCACCTGGAGATTACGCCGCCATCAAATTTCCACCAACTTCGCGACACCACCGGTCGAAGGCTATCGCACTGAGACCGGCAAAGTCCGGCATCGCGTTGTTGCAAACCTCGGTCGGCTTGAAGATCTCAGCCCACAAAAGCTGGACCCTCTGATCAATGGCATGAGGTCCGGCTGATTGCGCCGCGCTACGTCAAGCCGTACATCAAGTAATGACCACCTCTCCATTATTTAACTAATCATCAGGTGGCCATAATGCGGAGGAACCTGCGCTGACCTGCTGTTTTCCGGCGTTTTGGCCTACATTCCTCCGCATTATTTCAGAGCGTATCGAGCCAGGCGAGCAGGCTCGCATCCCGTTTCCATGATGGCGGATGAACTGCCGTTGCCGGAAGACTGACCTGTTCCAGTGCCTTCCGCTTCGTTTCCAGGTTCGCCTTCGCGTAGTGGTTGGTGGTGTCGAGGCTCACGTGGCCAAGCCAGCTGCGGATGACCGTGACGTCGACACCCGCCGAGACAAGATGCACGGCGGTGGCGTGTCGGAAGCTGTGCGGCGTCACATGTTTGGCGTGCAGCGATGGCTCGGTTTCGGCCGCTGCTTTCACATAGCCCGCAAGCTTGAACCGGACGCCGGAGGCGCTGAGCGGCTCGCCATAGCGGTTCACGAACAGCGTCTGGTCCGATGCTCGCGGTTTTCGCTCCAACAGCTTTTTCAACAGCAGCACGGTTTCCGGCCAAAGCGGACAAAGGCGTTCCTTGCGGCCCTTGCCTGTCAGCCGTACGCAGCTTGGGCTATCGAACCGGATCATATCGGGGCACAGGTCGAGCGCTTCCTGTATTCGTGCGCCGCTGTTGTAAAGGAACGAGAGCAGCGTGTGATCGCGCATGCCTTCGAGGGTCGAGCGGTCTGGCTGGGCAAGGATCGCCGCCACTTCCGCCGGTTCCAGATAACAGGGTTCCGATACTGGCGCCCGCTTGACCGGGATGTTGAGGATTGCCACGCATTGAGCGACCGATGCTGGATCTCTGGTCGCCACGAAGTTGAAGAAGCTGCGGATCGCGGCAAGCCGACAGTTGCGCGTGCCGATCGTGCCGCCGCGCTCCTGTTCAGTGTGCTTCAGGAACGCAGCAACGTTGCTGGCAGTCAGATCGGCCAACATGATCATCGCAACCGTCTTTTTGGCACGCTGTGCAGCGAACCGCAGGAACAGCCGCCAGGTGTCGCGGTAGGATCGGACCGTATGGACAGACGCGTTACGCTGCTCAACAAGCCATTCATAGAAGAACGCGCGCATCAGGTTCGGAAAGCCGCGCGCATAGGCGCAGTAATTCCTGACCACCACCGGGCTGTATTCTTGGCTGGTCAGTACGGTTTCGAGTTCGGTGATTACTTGGCGATCGATTTTTGTCATCTCTGGCTCCTCCGCTGGTCAAACAACCGCAGAGGTTCGTCCGAAAATAATGCGGAGCAAAGCCGTCGACTAGCGGAAGAAATGCGGGGATTTCATGCGCCTGTCCCACGGTCCTCCGCATTATGGCCACCTGATGATTAATCAAGCGGCAGAAGAACGACGCCGCCGATGCGGAGGCGATTGTCGAGGCGGCGCTGAGGCCGACCATGCGGTTCGTCGAACCGAAATCGGCCGACCAGCAGGCGCGCGCCGTCGCGTTCCGCACGCGCGAGCAGCTCGTGAAGCAGCGCACCGAAGCCGTGAACGCGCTCCGGTCGCATCTCTACGAGTTCGGCCATGTCGCCCCCGAGGGCATCGGATACCTGCCGCGCCTCGCGAAGGTCGTCGATGATCCCGGCACCGACGTGCCGGAACTTGCCCGGGACATCTGCCGCATGCTCCTTGAGCAGATCGCCCACCTGACCGACCGGATCAATGCGCTGAAAGCCAGGATCGCGGCCATGTCAAACGAAGCGGACATGCCGCGCCAGCTGCAGACGATGCCGGGCGTCGGGCCGATCACCGCGCTCGCGGTCGAGACCTTCGCGCCGCCAATGGAGCAGTTCCGCCGCGGCCGAGACTTCGCCGCCTGGCCCGGCCTGGTGCCGCGGCAGTATTCCAGCGGCGGCAAGCAGAAGCTGGGGAAGACATCGAAGATGGGGCAGCGCGACATCCGGCGACTGCTGGTCATCGGGGCGACCGCTGTGATCCGCTGGGCCTTGCGCCGCGGTGCGCCGAAGGGGTCGTGGCTGGCCCGGATGCTGGAGCGCAAGCCGATCCCGGTCGTGGCGGTCGCGCTGGCGAATAAGATGGCGCGGGGCATCTGGGCGATGCTGACGCGCGGCGAAAGCTATCGTGGCCCGGTGCTCATCGGCGCCTGATCCGGCGTCAGATGGGCAATCCGGCCACCGAGTTGTGAGGAAGGCATGATCTGCATGGGCAAATGATCGACATGATCCGGGTTGGGAAAACCAGAAACCTTCTCAGAGCTTCGAGCTCGCTGTTGGAGATTTGGCCCCGGTCCGCGCATCACCATCTCGGCCAGCGGCATCTATCAGGCCGCGCTGAAAGGCCTGACAAGAGTCCGCACTCGATCACATGTCTAAAGATCAGAAACTCCTTGCAAATGAGGGCGGCATCCACAAGAGAAGGTTGTCTTTCAGACCCATTCCCTCCATCAGTATTTCTGTTTCTCCGGAAGCACCCCACGCACACCGCCCCGTGGGTCAGCGACATCGCCGATGCGCCTTGGAATTAGGTGCACATGGACATGAAAGATGGTCTGCCCGGCCTCGGCGCCAGCGTTGATGCCAACATTGAAGCCAGTGACAGCGGGATCCGCGGAGAGGATTTGTTCGCGTTGTTCCCGGAGCATTGATTGGATCGCGTTCAATTCCGGCTGGTAGAGGTCAAAGTAATCGGCCACATGCCGCTTGGGGATGACCAGCGTATGCAATGGTGTAACCGGAAATCCGTCACGGATCGCGTAGCAAAGCTCGTTCTCGCCGATGACCCTGTCTTCGTCGATGGAGCAAAACAGGCAGGCCTCGTCTCTGACGCTGTAGGAAGCCAAAACCTCCCTGAAATCGGTATCGTCCCTGTCACGCTTGTTCGTGTTGCATGTGATGCAGAGCGCTTGGAAGTTGCTCTGGTCGTCGCTTCCGCCTTTTGCGCGCGGCACAATATGATCGACATGCAGGGCGGCTTGGTCTTCATGTGCGCCGCATAACTCGCAGCGGTTCTTCGCTCGCTTCAAGACATCATAGCGGACCGAACCAGGAACGTAGCCATCTGCGATGCCACGATGCCCCCAAATGCCATCGCCGCGCTGAGCGATATATGCTGAAAGGCGTTGCCGGCAGAGTTCAACGAGTGCAGCGATTTCCTGTTCAGACAGATCGCTAGCGGCGAGTTTGTATCCGACAATCCGTCGTCCATCCTTGACCGGCTCTATCACGCCATTCTGCGTGAGAACTTTGCCAACCATGTTTTTGGTCCGGATTTCATAGTACTCGACCTGCGAGCGATCGTAGCTAAGCAGTGCCTTCGCGACGTCTTCTGTCGAAGCGACGCCGCAGTTTTCCAGTAGCAGCTGAAGCATGACAGGCTGGTACACATGCGACATCCGCATCTGATCGCGGATATAGGTTTCCAGCTGCTGAAAGGATGGGCTTGAATTCATGCGCCAAAGGTGACTGAAAGCCGACAAAAAATCCAGCGGCACTTATCCAAGCGACTGCCGCAAGTTCTCTGCCACGGCATCCGCCGCCATCCGCACCGGCTCGGCGGCGAGATGGGCGTATCTCGCCGTGGTCTGGACCTGTGTATGCCCGAGGAGCTTGCCGATCATCGGCAGCCCCTGACCCGAAGCGACGGCCGTGGACGCGAAGGTATGCCTCAGATCGTGGATGCGCACGTCCTTAAGTCCGGCACGGGCGCGGACGCGCTGCCAAAAGGGCTGGAGATCGCTGAGGCGTTTGCCCGGCAGGGTGCCGACGATGACCCACGGGTTGCCGTTTATGCGCTGGGCGTCGCGCAGCAGGTCGACTGCGGGCTGGCCGAGATGGACGACCTTGGCCCCTGTTTTGGAATCAGGCAGGCGCAGGACGCGCTCGGCCAGATCGACGTATGCCCATTTCAGCGTCATGATCTCGTTCAGCCGACAGCCGGTCAGGATCAGCAGGCGCGCAGCGAGGATGGCCGCAGGCAGTTCGATCCGTTCCGCCTCCATCTCGCGCAGCACCTCGCCAATCCGGCGCAGTTC
>Ga0207421_10003978_pt1 | contig 17340 bp, 18 predicted proteins | sample SodLakKL_010_SED_4_FD_187542 | JGI IMG/M metagenome (GOLD analysis project Ga0207421, IMG submission 187542) | Alkaline sediment microbial communities from Lake Tanatar, Kulunda Steppe, Russia - 8KL_010_SED (SPAdes) (version 2) | ecosystem: Environmental > Aquatic > Non-marine Saline and... | reverse complement strand
GCGGCGAGGACGAGAAGTCGCTGATTGCCCAAACGCGCACGGTGTTCACCATGTCGTATGCTCACCGGCACGGCTACGGCGGGGGGCGGTGCTCCGAGTACGCAGAGCATGGAGTACGTTTCCTGCTCGAGCATGCGCACGACGCGCAGTACGGCGGGTTCTATTGGATGCTCGACCGCGAAGGTAGACCGGTGGTGACTAAGAAAATCCTCTACGGGCAGAGCTTCGCAATCTACGCGCTTGCGGAGTACACCCGCGCCACCGGCGACGCTCGGGGGCTCGAGGCAGCCGAGGAGCTGTTCGAGCTAATCCAGATCTACTGCAGCGAAACGGCCTACGGGGGCTATCTCGAGATGTTCGAGCGTGACTGGCGCCCCTGCGGGCCTGGTGCCGAAGGTGGCGATCGTAAGACGCTCGATGTCCACATGCACCTCATGGAGGCGTTTACCGCGTTGTACGCTACGTCGAGTGCCGAGCTTCATTCGCGAAAGCTGCGGGAGATTATCACGCTGCTTGTGACAAAGATGTTCACTCCGCAGGGGACCGGAATTCCTCAGTTCAATGTCGACTTACGGCCGGCGCCGCAGATCAAGTTCGATATTGTTTGGGGGTGGGATCGATTCGCCGAAGACGGCGCGAAGGCAAATCCGCTGGATAACACCTCGTACGGGCACAATGTCGAGTTCGCCTGGCTGCTGCAAGAGGCGCTCGGGGAGTTGCGCGAGGACATCGATTCGTACAAGGCGGTGATCCGCGGAGCGCTAGAGCACGCGATCAGGTTCGGCATCGATCAGAGCCACGGCGGTGTCTATGTCGAAGGTCCCCACAACGGGCCGGCCACTGATCTATCGAAGGAGTTCTGGCAGCAGGCCGAGGTGATGACCGGGATGCTTGCCGGGTACCTGGAGTTCGGTGACCGCCGTTATCTGGAGGCGTATGCCGCGCTACATGGATTCGTCATGGAACGTATGATTCACCATTCAACCGGAGAGTGGTGGCCGTTGCTGAATCGCAACGGAGAGCCGGTCTGGCGCCATATGAGCCATTCCTGGAAGGTGAACTACCACACCGTGCGAGCAGTGGTTAACTGCATCGAACGACTAACGGCGGTTCTGGATAGGGAGGCGCTGGAATAACGAAAAGGATTTAAGGAGGGTGTGAGCCGGTTTAAGAATCTGGTCATGTAACTCGGCGGCCTGGCCGTTGAGAAACCCTGTTGCTATCCCCATAAGGAGGGGTGACTCTATGACGTTACGACGTGTCGTAGTGTTCGGTGTAATGGCTCTGCTGCTGGTGCCGTTCTCGGCAATGGCGGCAGGTGAGGGTGAGGAGGAGGAGCGTGTTGAGGAAGGGCTCGAGATCGTCACCTGGTGGACGGCCGGCGGCGAAGCGGAAGCTCTTGCGGCGCTCATCGATGTGTATCGGCAGCGATATCCCGACGTAGAGGTGATGAACTCCACAGTCGCCGGCGGTGGTGGTTCGCAGGCCCGCGGTGTTCTCGCTAGTCGCATGGTCGGGGGGCGTCCGCCGGACACGTTCCAGGTGCACGGGGGCGCGGGAATCATCGGAACCTGGGTTGTGGATGACTTCATGGAACCGGTAACGCATATCCTCGAGGACAACGACTGGATGGGCGTTTTCCCGGAAGACGTGATCGAGATTATCTCGTACGAGGGTGAGATATACAGCATTCCGGTGAACATCCATCGTTCCAACGTGATGTGGTACAACATCGGGGTGTTCGAGGAGCATAACCTCAATCCGCCGCAGAGCCTCGCTGAGTTTTTCGAGGTTGCTGAACAGCTTCAGGCGGCCGGCGTGACGCCGCTTGCGCTCGGCGGAACCGACGGATGGGAACCGACCCATCTGCTCGAGAGTGTTCTGCTTGCGGAGTTGGGCCCGGACGCCTACCGCGGACTCTGGGACGGAACCACTGCCTGGGACGGAAGTGAAGCGCTTGCGGCTCTTTCCACGTTCGTGGACATGCTTGACTATATCACTGCGGATCAGTCGGCGATTACCAACATCGACGCCGCCGAGTACGTGGCTGAGGGCCAGGCGGCCATGACGGTCATGGGCGACTGGGTGCACGGCTTCTACCTCGCTATCGGTCTCGAACCCGGGGAGGACTACGGCTGGATGCCCACGCCCGGGACGCAGGGTAACTTCATTATGCTGACCGATACGTTCGGTTTACCCAAGGACGCTCCGAATCCGACGAACGTCCGGAGGTGGCTGACGGTGGTGGCTTCGCGCGAAGGGCAGGATACCTTCAATCCCATCAAGGGGTCGATACCAGCACGCACCGATGCGGACCGCGACAAGTACGACGTGTACTTGCTTTCGGCGATGGACGACTTCGCCCGCGACTCGATCGTGCCAAGCCTCGCTCATGGAGCGGCCGCGGAGGTCGGGTGGATGAGTAGCATCAACGACGTGGTAACCTTCCTGGTCGAGGACAAGGATATAGAGACGGCGGCAGCCGACTTTCAAAGCCTTGCCGATCAGTACGTACGCTGAGCACATGTGACCGAGGGGGCCCGCTGTTGGGGCCCCATCGAGTTCAGCCTTATGCGGGCGGAACGCCGCCTGCATAAGGCAACACAGATAACGAGGTGGTCATGATCCGCACTAAACGTGACCTTACCAAAGCCGTACTGCTTGTGACGCCGAGTATCGTGCTGGTCAGTATTTTTGTGTACGGCTTCATTCTCTGGTCCCTCCGAACCTCAGTAAGTGCCTGGCAAGGGATTCGGCCGGACTATACATTTGTCGGGCTTCGGAACTACATCCATCTCTTCCAGTCTACCCGATTCCAGATCGATCTGTGGAACACTGCCTACTTCACGCTGTTCTTCATTGCGACGTGCATCGTGGTGGGGTTCGTGCTGGCGTTCCTGATTAATCGGAATATTCGCGGCGAGGGGGTGTTCCGTACGGTGTATCTTTTTCCGATGGCTCTATCGTTCATTGTAACCGGCGTTGTGTGGCGTTGGATGCTCAATCCAACCTTCGGAGTGAACATAATACTGGAGAACCTTGGTTTTCCGTCGGACTGGGGCTGGTACACCGATCCGACGCGTATTGGCGGGTTCCATGTAGCCCTAACGTCGCTCATCCTTGCGGCTTCGTGGCAGTTCGCCGGCTACACAATGGCGATCTACCTCGCCGGACTACGATCGATCCCATACGAGGTAATCGAGTCCGCACGGATGGACGGCGCTACCGAGATCATGATCGTACGCAAGGTGGTTCTGCCGATGTTGCGTTCGATCACGCTCTCAGCGGTGGTTGTGTTGGGGCATATCTCCCTCAAGATCTTCGATTTGGTGATGGCGATGACCGGCCGGGGCCCGCGCTTCGCCACCGACTTCCCGGGAGTGTTCATGTTCGAGACTACGTTCACTGGAAACCGCTACGGAGAAGGGGCGGCGATCTCGATAGTGATGTTGGTAATGGTGGCGCTGATCATCATTCCGTACCTCGTACACGTATTCAGGCAGGAAACCCATGAGTAGCGCAACTCAGACGTGGAAGACCGAACGCGCCGTAGCGAGCTTGAAGCGTACGGTCCTGTATATCACACTCGTGGCGTTCGCGGCCTTGTTTTTGACTCCGTTGTACGTAGTAATTTCAACCGGTCTCAAGACATTTCAAGAGGCTCGGTTGGCGGCGATGTGGTCGCTGCCGCCGAGTGTCAGTCTCCAAGCTTTCAGTGCCGCGTTCACTCGCCTGGCACCCCACCTGGAGAACAGCTTCAAGCTTGTGATTCCAGCTACCTTTGGGTCGGCCCTGCTGGGTTCCATAAACGGCTATGTGTTCTCGAAGTGGCGCTTTCGAGGGGCAAATACCATTTTTGCACTGATGCTCTTCGGTATGTTCATTCCGTACCAATCGATCTTGATACCATTGGTGGTGTTCCTTCGAACCATTGGGTTGTACGGTACTCTTTGGGGGCTGATCCTTACGCACATAGTGTACGGAATTCCGATCACTACGCTCATGTTCCGAAACTTCTATGCCAAGATTCCGGACGAGCTTCTGGACGCCGGCCACATCGACGGTCTTGACTTGCTCGGCGTCTATCGGCGCATTATCGTGCCGCTTTCGGCGCCGGGACTGGTAGTGGTAGTAATTTGGCAATTCACGAGCATATGGAACGACTTCCTCTTCGCTGTCACGATTACGCAACGGCCCGGCGTGCAGCCAATAACAGTGGCGTTGCAGAACCTCGCCGGAAGTCAGGTGATCGAGTGGAACGTGCAAATGGCGGGAGCTCTACTGGCGGCAATGCCCACGTTGGTGCTCTACATCATTTTGGGTAAGTATTTCATACGCGGAATGCTTGCCGGGAGCGTAAAGGGCTAGCCCGCAATTTCTCACGGGACCGGATAGGGCGCGATCAGAAAGCCGAACCGCCGTTTCGAACCTCTTTCTCAGGGAGTAGACGTCGCGGTCGTCTTTGCAGTAGCCGATTGCATGATACCTGTGGCGCATCTCGCGAAGCACCTCACCATTAACGCACCATGCACGCCTCATTCGGCGAGTCTCTTCCAGGCCACGGAGTGTTCGCGCAATATCGTTTCGTGCAACCTCTCCCAACTCGGGTAGGAGAATCGGAAGCAGCCCCGCGTTGGTAATCATCGTTTGTAGAAGCACCATCGCTATTTGTAGAAGACCCATCGCCATGAGCAGAAGCCAGGCATTCCATAGCCGCCTGCGTTCCTCCGGCCCGATGCGCTCGTACTGTCTGAATTGCTCTCCGGTTACTGCGCGTCCGGATCCGAGCTTGGAGCTTGGGACTTCCGAACGGTCGGGGTGGTTGAGCCCGGTCGCGAAGAATCCGCGCTGGGCGTGTCCGTTCTGGGGCCGGCTCTGCCCGCCGGGTTCCGTACCTCCTTGCCATTATCAGTTCCTACGCTCAACTGGACGAGCCAGTAAAGCGACTCGAAGAAAACCGGAACGAACGCCAGAAACGCTCCGTTCATGAGAAACGAACGTAGGTACTCGGGGTCTCTCCAAACCTGGACAAGAAAGAACTCTTGGTCCTCAGACTCGAACATGCCTCCGAGCGCCATCACTACGACGAGCACGAACAGCGCCCCCGGGATGAAGTCCGCATAGTCCTGAGTGTACGGATATCTGAGATACGCCATAACGCGGGCAGAGAAGGGGATCGACAGTGCGAGCGTCGGGAGCAGGAGGAGCGTCTGCGCGTCCTCGAGCGGCAGATCTACACCGGCACTCCAGGAGACAAAGAAGAGCGCTTCGCTGAACAAGACCACATACAGCCAGCTCATTATATAGATGAAGCTTAGCGACAGCAGAAGTGAAATAGGACGCTGGGGCAGTACGCTTGCCGGATGCGGCTCACGTTCGAAGTGAAGGAGCCTCCGTATCATGCGCTTAATGCGTTTTCGGGGGAGCTCCTCGGATAGCACGTCTTCGAGGATGCGGAAGGAGTGCGCGTCGGATACAATCTGCGTGTAGAGCTTCGTTACGGAGAACACCATCACGATCGCCGTCCCGGTGGCGAGCGTGATCAGCGATCCCATCAGGAAATCGTCACTTATGGTATCGAGAATTCCGAAGAAGCTTCCTATAGCTCCTTCCTGTTTGACGAGGAGATTGTAGATGTAGGTCCATACAAGAAGGACGGCTACGATCGTCATTCGTCTGCGGCCGTCACGACGCTTATCCTTGCTCATGGCAACACCTCTCTCACGAGCTCACAACAACGGCTCTAGTTCCCCCGGAAAGATGACAAAAAACGATAGAAGCAAAGGGATGAATACCAGCAACCAGGCACCCTTGTGGTATGTCCAGAGGTTGTGGCCCTCCAGAGGACTGATCGGAAACGAATAGACAAAACCGTATATGAGAAATACCGTAGCACAGAAGCGGAAAAACTCGGTTCCACTCCATAGGTGTCCGGCGTGGAAAGCCCAGCTGATTGCGGTCATTGCGCCGAGGGCTGTCCCGGCCAGGAGCGCGCTCTTGCCCGGCTTCCCGTCGTATTCGATGTCGGTCGTCATCGGGAGAAACGAGCCCGCTCCGGTGAAGTACGCCTGGAGGAGGACGCCGTCCCAAGCGGTCGAGAAGCGTACTTTCACCCCGACGATCACACCAATCGTGACGGTGACAGCTGCATAGACGAGAATGGGGAGCGCAGCCGCCACACTCAGCAGCAGCGGTGATTGACCGACGAGCTGGGAGAGCGTCGGACTAGCTCCGAATTCCGCTACGGCAAGAACTCCGCGGAACGAGAGGGCGAGTACAAGACATCCTAAAATGAGCGAGACAACTGACCGGACGCCGGGGGCTGAGCAGACCGCCTGCGCAGCATCGAGAAGCCGCCGGAACCCGCCGGGGTCCGCGGACTGGCCGGCACGTTCTTCGGCTACCACCGCCGGCACACTGTTTTGCGTCGTCCGGTTAACGACAACCGCTACAGAGCCGCTCGTGTAACGGAGGGCTCGGCGCGTCGCCGTACGACCGGTCGTGCGAACAAAGGCGGCAAACGTGGAGCGCAGAAGGTTCTGAAGCGATCCTCGCACAAGGCGTCGCGTGGCAGCCCGGATTACAACGGCGATACCTACCATGATCTCGGCGGTACGCGCTTCGTTGTGCCGGGGTGCCGTTGCGTCCAAGCTGCCAAGAAGTATTAGCGGGCCTAACAGCAGGGCGGCTGCGAACAAAACCCAGCCAACGGTACTTGGGAGAACGCGCTTTCGGTATGTGTTCTGCGAGCTGGTTTCCTGAGGTGCACATATCTGTTCCGAATCCACGGAGTTATCCACTCTTTTTGTCCTGTGAGTCTTATCGCGCCTCGGGAATTATAGGGGCCATCGGGCAATCGAGCAAATGTTCGGCTATACTAAGCGTGCAATCTGAACGGGCCGGCTGGCAGAGCCATGAACGCCCGCAAGGGGATGCGCACCGTGCAAGCTCTCGAGCCCCGCATCATGCCGGAAACTCAATGCCCGTAGTGTAGCGGATGCGCCGTGGGCGCCCCCCTCGACCACGGCCAAATTGACACCCATGCCAGGATATGTTATAGGAGGACCGTTCTTTCGCATGATTTTCCCACATGGAGAGTGAACATGAAACGGTATGAGAAGCCGAAGTACTCCGTAATACGGCTTTCGGTAAGAAGGGACGGAAGGCTTCCGCTGAGGTCGCCCGTTCCAGGCTGCAATCACTGATATAGCCGCGCGGCAGCACCATCGTGCACGAACAGTGCTGGGTACCGTCGCATGACGGAGAGGGCAGTGAGGTAGAAGCCGGCGAGGCAGCTATCAACTCCATAGCGGTTGAGCTCCTGAAACAGCGAACTCACGAGACTGGCTTCTCACTGGAACAACAGGCGATCGAGGAAGGGTTATGCCGACTCATCCGAAACCACACTCCTGAAACGGAGCTGTATGCAACGTGGGAGGAGGAGGAATGGGCGGGATTCCTGGAGGGCTTGGAGTGGGCGGATGAGCAGTTTGAGCAGGGAGTGCTGCTGAAGAGTGCGGCCTGCTTCCTACGAACACCGTCACTCGCTCGCGTTCTCCTGCCGATGGATATTGATGTGTTCTGTGGCGACCGCGCTTCAGAAGGCTCGCCGCAAGAATTCCCTGCCGTCGTCCCGGACGGCATGAAGCGGCTCTCGGAGGTAGACTCGAATCAGCTCTCCGATACGGAGATCTTTCGAAATCGCCGGGGGTGGATCTTGGAGTGCTGGTTTTCCGTTCCTTCATACGGCTTTCTGGCGGAACGGCCGCTTACCGAACGGTTCCGGCGTTTGGCACGGCGTAAGCTTGTGGCGCCGCCGGTGTTGAACGCGCTGATCATGATGGCGCATGGCTACTTCCATCGCGTTCACTCTCGTATACGCAATGTTCTTGCAGTTGCAACGGAGTTAACCCACTGTTCGGCGTCCCATCTCAGGCGAGCGGCAAATAGCTACGGAGGCACCGCTGCCGTGAACCGCTGGCTCCGTAGCTACGGGACCGTAGCCGCAAGTCTGGCCGAAACCGAGTGGCGATAGATGAAGCGTTACACAATCGACAGTGATGTCCGTTCCCGGGATACTCAAGACGGTCGCACGATTATCACTCGCCTGGGTGCGCGTGTGAACGACGTTCAACATGTGATACTCGAAAACGACTCGGCAAGAGCTCTCTGGCGTGCCGTTTGCGCCTCCGATTCCTTGGAACAGGTGGTTCGCTTCATGATGGACGACTACGGCCAGACAGAGCGAGCTGAGATAGAAGAAGACGTTACGGGGTTCTTGGAAGAGCTTGCAGCGGCCGGCTTCCTGCTGTGGAGGGATTGATGAATGGAGCAAGTTCCTTTGGAGCGACTGGAGGTGGAAATCGCCACCTCGTGTTCCTTCGCATGCTCCCACTGCTATATCACCCGAGCCCGCCGTCGTGACGCTCGGTCCGTATTCACCGACCATGCGTTCTCCCGTGCGGCAGTTGAATGGGCCGGTGCGAAAGGTGTCCTGGGTCTTACCGTGACCGGAGGTGAGCCCACCATCCAGCCCTCTTTTCGGACCATGGTCGACTCTTGCGACGAATGCGGAGTTCCCCTGGAACTCTACACGAACGGCGCGGTTGGGGCAGGCTTCTGGGAGCTCCCGAAAGTGTCCCGCGTGGTTAACGCGGTAGAAGTCTCGGTTTATGGTTTTTCAGCCGAGGAGTACGGGCGTTTGTGCGGAAGACCGTCCGCCTTCCGGCGCATGGTGGATTTCGTCAACCGAGCTTGCACCCTCGGAGTCAGCATCGTCATCAAGACCTCACCTGCGTTCTTCCCGAAAAGAGAATCGTTCGATTGCCTGAAAGCCTGGGCACGGCGGCTGGAAGTCCCGATACTGACGTTTGATCTTGATGTGGTTCCTGAGTCCTATGATCCCCGGGTAGGCCCGCCGACCGTAGTGGAGAATCGTACAGCCGACAATAGCGACTTGAATCACAGCTTGTGTGAAGCGGGTAAGACTTCGCTTTTCATCTCCTCAACAGGAGAAGTGCGCCCGTGTTCGCTGGTCGCATCCGGGATATTCGTGAATGCCTCAGGCGATCTGGATTCAGCTTGGTCTCGCATAAGACAGTTCGTCGACCGGTACCATCACCTCGGAAGGAATCCCTGTAGGCAGGGCGGCTGTTCGGGGAACTCGACTACGGCTGTGTCTCAGGCCGGTGAGCAGGCGGTGGGAGATGCGTCCGGCATTGCGGGAGAAAGAAAAGAATAGATCGCATCTGGATCGACGGAGAAGACGACCGGGGATGGTGAGGGAGTCTCAGCTCGATCATTTGCACAGGTCGATCAGGGATGCGTAGCTCTTCACCAATCGATCCGCCTTCTTCTTGAACATTTTGGGTAGATCATCTGACGCCCCACGCCCGCTGACGTTCCACGCCCCTGTGAGGAGCGCTAGTCGAATTGTGTGGCGGTGGCCGACGATAGACTCCGCAACGTTCTGCTCCTGCGGCCGTCACGGGGCGCCGCTTGTGACGGAGGAGCCAGTCGCCGGCTTTTTCCGAACCGTCGCGGAGTCCACGAGGATACCTACACGCGATCGGTTGCTTTGGGGCGGTATTGAAGTGCCGCCCGGAGCGGCAGGAGGATTAGAGCTCGATCCGACCGGTGAGTTGGACTCCCAACGGCCCGTCAGGGACGTCGTAGCTTGCTCCGAGGTCCGCGTTGATCACCCATAGGTTCACTCCGAGCCCGCCGAAGATACGGAAGCTGGTGCCCGTGATTGCGTCGGAATCGATCGGCCGGTACCCGATACCCGTCTCATGGATAGATGTCTCAGCCGCGCTCAGCGCTTGGCTTTCGAGGTCCGAGTCCAATTCCTGTCCGTCCTGATCGACCACGTCGCCATGAAGTCCGGTTTCGATGTCAGTTTCAAAACCGGAAACCTTCGCTCCGAGGAACGGCCGGAGAAACAGAAGCCTAATACTTCCCTGGGCTTGGAATTCCAGAGGGATATCGGTTTCCCAGTCAGCGTAGAGCGTGGGGTTCTCCACGTAGATTCGCGGCTCATCCGTCTGTTCATCTCCACTGTTGGTTTGGTACTGGGAGTGTTCGTCGGCCGTCACGGTATCGACATGCACCCGTTCGCCGGCCAACCCATCGAGGGCAATGTGGCCCGAGCTATATCCAATGCCGAGCCCAAAGGCGAGCTTCGGTTGCAGGAGGCCGCTGCCGCGCCCTCCGACGCGCACGTCGAGGCCGGACACCATGAAGCTCTGGTACTCTCGCCCGGTGTCGAGGCCATCCGCATCCGAAGGCGCCATGCCAATCTTACCTCCAATGTCGATCCCAAGCCCCTGACCATCGCCGGTCCCCAACCGTACTTCAAGCGTCGTAGCCATCAATGGAAGACCTACGGTTTCCAGCGTCTCGTCCTCCACCCCGAGTTCCACAGTAGTTCCAAATCCCTCAGCCGCGGTGTGGAACACGTCTTCAGGTATTGCAACTGCGCCCGTCGTCACCCCTATCCCCAAAGGCCAAGAAAGCAGATAGGACCGAGCGCTATACGGTAGCGACCACTGCATTCCGATATCCGTGAAGGCAGGGAAGACGGCACCCATGTCCTCGGCGAACGAGTGGAGAACTCCGTCGATGTCGGTTGGCTCTTCAGATTCGGAAGCTTGCGCGAATGGAGTAAAGGTGAACAGAAGAATCACCGAAGCGACAAAGGCGGGAACTTGAAACTTGCGCATGGATACGCCCCCTTCTTGCGACCGTCGACCCGCGGGCCGGCCACGGGAATCTGCGTGGTCAACCACATCAGCGAGCGGTCGTCTCACCCTTAGCTTACTTGGTGAAACGAGGCTATATTGGAAACCACCGTGCTGTCAATCAAAGAGCGTTTCGAGAGCAGGGTAGACGTAGTTGGACCGTTGCGGCCCTCCGCCGCTGCGGTTTTCCGCCGCGCTTTCGGACGCAGTATCCGGCTGCGTTGGCCCCGATTTCCAACGCGTGTCGTTTACAGGCCTGACGAAGCGTGGTAAGTTGGCGCGAAAGTAAACTGGTTCGTTGTGCCGGCTCAGAAGTTCAAGCTACCAGGTTTGAGCAACAAATCGGATCGCCCAGCTCTTGGAAGCTTTAGCTTTCCCGGCATGAAAAGGGAACAAAGTAAGGAGGGTTAGCGTATGAAATGGCACACACTACGGCTTCTCGGTCTTGCGTTGCTTGTGGCTCTTTTTGCATCGGCGTGCGATCATCCGATTCTGCCTTGGGTGGATGAAGAAGAGGTCGGAGAAGAGAACTGGTTGGAGGGATTCGAGCCGCAGAATCCGGGCCAGGTAGAGGCAACCAACGACAGCAGCGAGTCGCTCGCTATCTTTGATGGACGGCCTATCGAGGAGGAGCGGCTCGTCGGGGTGCTCGGCGGCCATGAGAGCGGCTATGCGCTGGATGAGCTCCATGGAGAAACGACGTTGAACGCGGTGCGCAAGAGTGAGCTGGAAGAATCTCTTGACGCCCCGGAGGACGTTGAAGTGGTGTGGAGTGAATGGCTCTATGTTCACGGCGACGATACCCAGCGAGTGCACTTCCGTCTGGAAGACGTTGGGGACGCAGCATTAACGATAATCAACCGAAGCGATTACCATGTGCAGGTCCTCTTGGGTAGTTACGAGGGCCAGGTGCTCGGTTCGGTGGGCGCCCAGCAACAGCATACCGTCTATTACGACGAGGGCGCTGTCGAGCTGTATCCAATGGCAATCGAGCCCATCCGCGACAACGGCGAGATCGTCGATATCCGGCGGACTCAGATCGGTGAACCGGATGCTGTGCAGCTTGACGCGGATGAAGAGCGAAGGTTTACGATTGAGGATAGTGATCCCGGAGACACGCTGGACGGTTACGTTCGGGTTGTAAACAACTACGACGCAGGACTACGTCTCTATCAGGGTGACACGCTTCAATACACCGTCTTGGACCACGAAGTCGTGGGCAGTGGAGGTCGAGGAGACTACCCCTTCCTTGTAGGTGACAGCGAAGAGGAGCGCATGGTGGCCAACCTCGAGCTCGTAAGTACGACCGATGATTACGAAGTCACCAAAGAAGTGCCCGTCAAACGCGGGAAGGTCACGGAGCTTACGATCGCGGGAGAAAGAGGTGAGGGCGAAATCTCGATCGGAGACCCGAAAGAGCGTGAGCTGATAGACTGATCGTCTCAGCCGCACAAACTGCAGGTGCCCATCAGGGGGCAACCGTGTCGTGGCCTCCTGATGCGGCCCATACTGCTGCAACACGGTGTGTTGCGTCGTTGCAGCCGATTGCACGGAGACGCACGGGCGTCGCAGCGGGCGGCGCTCGTGTTGTGCTCAGCGCGGACGTGACCCGCCATACCGGGTCAGACTTCGCTGGTGCAGGTTCGTGAAGGCGGCTCTTCTGTGATACTCTGCAGCGCTGGAAGGGCCACGGGTCGTTCAGGCGGTGCAAGGACGACCGGGGATTTCTGTTAGGGGGCAGCTATGAGACGGATGTTGGTCACACGGATAAGCGGATGCATTCTCGCCGCTCTAGCCCTCGGTGGGTGTGAGTTCATTCCGTTCGGGGTGGGCCCGGAGAGTCCGTTCTCCGATGAGGATAACTGGCTCGCCGGTTTTTCGGTGGAGAACGCCGGTAACGTTGTGGTTGAGAACGTGGATGAAGAAGCCGTGGCGGTCTTCGCCGGAAGCATCTCTTCGGACAACCTTGTGGGCGTCGTGGAGGCCGGTGAAGCGGATTACCGGCTCGAACGGCTCGATGTCGGGATGACGGTCCTGAACATCGTTCGGGTGTCGGAGCTGGAAGAGCATTTGGATGAGCCTCAGAAGGCGCAAGGGGTAGCCCAGGAAGTCGTCTATGTGACGGGGGACGAAGAACAGGGCCGGCAGAAGATAGAGATCAGCAGCGCGGAAGGCGGCAATGCCGAGCTTCACGTGAAAAACGAGCTTGAGCATCACGTGGAGGTTCGGGAGGAAAGCGCAGGGGGGAGTGTGCTGTTCGTTATGGCGCCGCAGGAGGAATCGGTACGCCGCTTTCCCGACGGAACTCAGATCGTTTTGTTCCCCGTTGAGCTGGTCCCGGTTGTGCGGGGCGACGAGATCGTGGGGATCGAATACCGTGAGTTGAGTGAGGCCGCGGATCAATTCGCATTGACCGAGGGGGAACCGGTCGAGTATGTGATCCAGGAACAGGAAGGCCGTCTATTCTCCGGTTACCTGTTTCTCCGAAACGAGTACGGCAGCGGGGTAGAGCTGGTGGACGGTGATACCGTTCTGGAGACGACCCTCGGGTACAGCATCGTAAACCCGGATTCGACTGCGGAGTACGCATTCGAGATCGCCGACGACGAGACGAAGGAACTGAGGAACCTCACGATTGAGCCTTACGGCGATTCCTTTGAGGTGGCTGACATCGATCTCCAGCAGGGGGAGGTTGTGGAGATTGTTCTGGATGAAGCGGGGAACGTAAACGTCCACGATCCGGTTCCGTATGATCAAAAGGTCGTCCAAGAAGACACGGAGGCTCTGGAGATCGGGTTTGCGGATGAGGATGACAAGGACAGTGTCACTGACGACCTCGAGCTCCCGACAAGCGGACCGCAAGGAAGCTCGGTTCACTGGGAGAGTAGTGACGACGACCACATCGAGCCGGACAACGCAGGCACCGGCCACGTAACTCGCCCCGACCGGTGGGATCCCGACGTCGAGGTGACGTTGACGGCAACGCTCACCCGTCGCGACGCGGAAGGCACCCGTGAGTTCGAGGTCACGGTGTCAAGTTACTAACGAACGTGCGGGCTCAATCGATAGCAGTCGCTAACGGCGGAGCTCGCACTAACTAACACGAGGGGAACGGTTACGGTAATACGCTCCTTCTCTACATCGAGTGTCACAACGAGGGCTAGGTCCGGAGAGGGCAACACGAACTGGGCTAAGCACTCCTCGGACACTGTGCGTTCAAACGGATGGGAAGCTCCTCGAAAGTATTTGTCTTTCAGGTGTTCGCGAAGATAGTCTATCAACAGATGCATTGGCCCTCCTGAAACGATAAGTGTCGAAGGTTGCCGTGGGGTCGCCGTAGCGCCGTTGCAATACGGGAGTTGACGAGAACACACGCTTCTCGAACAACAGCGGCCGACCACATCCAAGCTCGGATAGCGTTCCCCCGCAACGTCTCAAGGAGTTCAGAATCCGAGCATTGCCCCTACCACTGCGCCAGTCATGTATAATAGAAGCTCGTTTCGCAATCCGACAAATAGAGTTGGCTCGATGGAATTCGCGCCGGCGTAATTCAGACTTCCCACGACTTCCACGTATGGCATCTTAAGACGGAGTCGTGCCACGGATCCGACGGCAGTCGTGGGATCCACGTCTTCTTGCTCCACGGACGTGGCGTCATAAGTCTTCGACATCAATGCAGCGCCGATACCGGCATGGAATTCGATTTCGGTCCCTATATCGATCAATATTGGGCCGGTCTCTGCGGCGGCACTTGAGCTGTTGGCGGCCTGTTCGCTCTGCAGGATTGGTGTCTGGAGCAGGCCTTGGAGTGTGTACCGTTGCTGCGGAACCGGAACGCCTTCGCGCTCATACGGATCGGCGTCCGGTTCGATGACGGTATACCACTTTCCACCTAGCGTAAAGACTGTGCGAACCGGAAACCTTGTCCGTTCTTCTCCCAAACGCAGCGAAGCCTCTCCTTCGGCAGATACGGCAACCTTTCCGAGTGGCACGGTTGCCGGCCCGGGCGCGTCTCCGGCGAATTTCGTCCCGTCGACAAGGGTTCCGGGCGAATAGCTCAGACCACCGCGCACCACGAAATCAGGGTCTGAGATGAGTAGGGGCATCTCTGCCGGGGCTTCTTCTGCCGCGGTTTGAAAACGGTGATCGGCCGGCGGCCCGTCTGCTCGTACCGGAACCGTATCTTCGGAGGTATCGGCCGCAGCGATTTGATGTAAGGGAACGAGGCCGAGCAGCAAAGCGCAACAGGAAAACATGATATGGATCCCCGAGAGCGTTCGGGCGCGAACGGTACTCTTAGGCAAGGGGACATTGCGGCAACTGGCCGGGGGGTCGAACGGAGTGCGCCCTTTTCCCGTCATCACATGAACACTTTGCCTTACGAGTCCAGACTGTGCAAGGTCCCGTTTCCTCGATGCGGCAAGCAAGAATTGGTTCAGGAGAGGTTGACAACGCGACGATGTCAGTTGATTCTGACACGACCGTGATATCCGTTGGTGGAAAAGGTCCAACGGGGCAAGCTCTGGATGTACGACGGTGTACCACTGTTGTGCCGGCGAAGCCTAGGTACAAGTGGAGAGTTTGCGGTTAATCTCAAAAGAAGACAAGGAGAGGAAGTTATGAGTGAGGAAGAACAGGTTCCCGGACAAGCTGAGGAAATCGATGAGCCTCTGCCTGCCTGTCGGTTCAATCAGTTGGGGATATTTGTGCTCGACGGAAGCGCTTCCATGACCTCCAATGTGAAGCAGGGCAAGATGCGAAAAGCTGACGCAGTGAACAGTGCGGTGAAGGAGGTGCTCGGACGCTTTAGCCCCGGCGCGTCCAAACTGCCACACTGCTTCTGGTTTGCTGCAGTGGCTTTCGATACGACGGCCTCACTTCTGCTCGATTTCTCTCAGACCACGCGGGACGGGGTCGATCGCACGGGGATCGATGACGGCTATTACGATCCTCAGGAGAACCATGGAGGTGGTACTGACATAGGAGCTGGTCTGGAGAAGGCCAAGGATGTTGCGGAGCGTTGGCTCGAACAGATGCGAAACGAGGAAGGTGACTATGATCTTCCTACTTCCGTCATGATCGTCGTTCTTTCGGACGGGATGTCGGAACCAGATCATCCTCGGCAGGTGGCTGACGAGCTCAAGAGTAACGAGCGGATAGGGATTGCGTGTTGCTTCCTAGAATCAGATGATGTTTCGGACAAGGAAATCACGAATGCAACGCAGCTTTTGCAGGAATTGTGCTCAGACCCGACAAGGCTATACAAGACTACCTATGACAAGAACTCGATACGGGACTTCTTCGAGAAGAGCGTGACCATGGAACCATCCGACTATAGGCACATGTGAGTATGGAGGTTTCCAACCGGCGGACATGCTACGGCTCAGCGATCGGGATTGCAACGTGCCCTCGGCCACAGGATCCCGGTCCAAACGAGGACGCGGTGGCGCTCATCGAGAGCGCCACCGGCTGCAACGGTTTCGTCGTGTGTGACGGCGTTGGGTCGCTCCCGGACTCTTCCGAGATCGCGTCCCACGTAGCAAACGAGCTCGCACGGCAACTGGCAGTCGAATTCGGGACGGCGGCGCGGAGTGGAGTCGCCGTTGACCGCATACGCTCCGCTTTCACGGAAGCTAGGAAGTCCATCGAGAATCCGGAGAAGAATGGTGCGACGACTGCCATCGCGATTCTGGACCAGGCGGATCGATACACCGTTGCGTACTTGGGAAATGGTGGCGTCCTGCACATACGGGGTAGCTTCGTGCGGATGCTCGACCGTAAGCTGTTTCCTTGGACTTGGGTGAACCTGCTGAATCCGGACTCGCTCATCAACGACCAAGGGAAAGAGGCGCTCTACGGAACACTCAGTTCCGATCCGGACAGCTTGTTGCTTACTGAACCCGCGGTAGTTGAGTATCACAAACGCAACGCTGATCGCTACGGGGACCTCTTTGTGGCGTGCACGGACGGCATAATGTCTGCGGACCAGAGTCTGTTGTTCACTCCGCCTTCGGGGAGGCTTCTTACCGAAATCGAACGGCCTTTGCGAATGCTCCTTCCTCAGCTGGGGGAGTTCATGGGGGCGGCAGGACGTGCTCAAGAAGTGAATCTCCCGTCAGGAGAGAACTCTGAGGGGCAGGTCGAAACGCGTACTGATCAAACCGAGCCGGTTTTGTCGGATGTGCTGCAGGACTATCTTTCGAAGCTTGAAGAGAATGAACTGCTTGTCGACGACGCATCCATTGGAGTTATGGTCTCTGAACGGTCGTTGGCGTTGTAGCTCTTTCGCACTCGAAGCAAGGTAAAAGACGGGCAATCCGTGAATGGACTCGAGAGTGTAAACGGGGTGAGTTGACCTATGAACAAGCGGATGGTGGTGCACCGAGGGGAGCTTGCTGACAGGGCGCCGGTGGGAGATGTTCCACAGGAAATAGAGCTAAAGGCTGATCCGGTAGGGTCGGGTGCCTTTGGGGAGGTCTTTCGGGTTCAAACAGTAGACGGAAGCTCGCCGTCGGAGGATTTCGCGGTGAAGATTCTGACCGTCCAGGCGCCCCAGCTTCTCCAACATGCGCGCGACACCACCTATGGCATGGTGCGGCTT
>Ga0207421_10003977_pt1 | contig 17342 bp, 14 predicted proteins | sample SodLakKL_010_SED_4_FD_187542 | JGI IMG/M metagenome (GOLD analysis project Ga0207421, IMG submission 187542) | Alkaline sediment microbial communities from Lake Tanatar, Kulunda Steppe, Russia - 8KL_010_SED (SPAdes) (version 2) | ecosystem: Environmental > Aquatic > Non-marine Saline and... | reverse complement strand
TCCTGTCGGCCGGACCGCCCGAGGACCTTCGGTCACCAAGCGCCTTTGGCCACAGAGACCAACGTCGCCGGACGAATGCGCCATCTCCCCGGTTAGGGGAGCGGAGTGTTGAAAACCAGAGCTTCGATCATAAGTAAGGTTTTTCATCCCCTGTTGTGGCCCGTGAGGCCGTGGCGGTTAGTATAGAAAAGGCAGCGTTGGCGAATGCCGGACCCGCCGGTTTAGGTTCGCTTCAAATCAAAAAACTCAGTTATATATATCTGAAAGGCTTGTTTTCCCGGGGACTGTAGCAAGATCGGGTGGAAAGGGGGAATATCGTTGAGCACTATCATGATGATCCACGGGATGTGGGGCGGGAGCTGGTACTGGGACAATTATATCCGTTATTTCTCTGCCCGGGGCTACCAGTGCCTGGCCCCGACCTTGCGCTACCACGAGATCAATCCTGAAGATGAACCGGACCCCCGGCTGGGGACGACCAGCCTGTTGGACTATGCCCGGGACCTGGAGGCGGAGATCGACAAGCTCCCGGAAAAGCCTGTACTCATGGGGCATTCCATGGGTGGGCTGCTGGCCCAGATCCTGGCTGCCCGGGGCCTGGCTTCGGCAGCCGTCCTGCTGACACCGGCTTCGCCGGCAGGGATCTTTGCCTTGAAACCCTCGGTCTTAAAAACCTTTTGGAGCGTGATGAACCGGTGGGGGTTTTGGAAAAAACCCATGCGGATTCCTTTCCAGGCAGCCTCTTACTCCATTTTGAACATGCTCCCTCCGGAAGTGCAAAAAGAAAAGTATGCCCGTTTCGTTTATGAATCGGGCCGGGCAGCTTTTGAGATTGGGTTCTGGATTATCGATGGCCAAAAAGCATCCAGGGTGGATGAAAAACAGGTGCAGTGCCCCCTGTTGGTGCTGGCCGGTGGCGGGGATAAAATCACCCCTTCTTCTGTGATCAAAAAAGTGGCGGAAAAGTACGGCGAGCAGGCCACTTATCAGGAACTTGCAGGGCACGGCCACTGGCTGGTGGAAGAAGAGGGTTGGGACGATGTGGCTGCAGAGGTGCATGACTGGCTGAAAAAACAAAACAGCCTCTTCGCTATTTAGTTATGTATTTTATAATAATATTAATATAATTTCTATGAGTGTGAGGTTATTAATGGAAAAACATGAAGAAAATAATACAACAGAACTTTTTCTTGAAGGCAACATATCAACTAAAGAATATATAGAGTTTCGGTATTTTAGTCAACGACGACTTCTTTTGGGTGTAATTATAAACAGGCTTTTTTAATACCTAAAAAATTTTTTAAGTCAAAGCAAGAATTGGATGTTTTTAGAGAAATTGTACAAAGCAATTTAAATATAATGTGATATTTTAAAAATTAGAAGAGCCACAATTTGAAATTGCGTGATACATAGATAGCATAGCCATCAAAAACTCTTGGCGGAATCCCCCAGCGGCAGAAGACGTGCGGTGGCAAACGCGCTAACTTCTAGCCAGGTGGACGCTTCGGCGACCTTGGTATTACGGCTGCAATGTCTCCCTGGATTGGCAGGGCGCTCATGTTGTTGAGTTTGTGGGTAGCCCTGCACCCTGGGGGTGTCCACAAATCCACATGAGCGGCATATCCATGTCCTTTTCTTTGACCCCTGTTTTTATTTCTTTGCTGGACTGCAGCAGATTGCCATGACTGCAAACATAACGTAGACATTTTATGCTGCCGGTGCCTGGATCCAGGACCGGTTTTATTTTTACCCGCATTTATGCCTCATAATCTTTTCCCACCACTCAATATCACCCTTAAGGGTGATAGGCGAAAATGCTCCCTCAGAGTAAAATAAAAGTATAGTTTTCCTGGAAGGGAATGAAATCTCCTGCAAAATAACGGTGAATATGGAAAAATATGGCTGGCGGTGGGCCTGCTGCTGGTTTTTGGCGGTCTGGCGCTGCTGGGCTATCCTCTGCTGTTCCCTTCCCAGCCTGATGACCCTGAACCAGAGAGTACGCATGGCAGTGTTGGCTGGGTAGAGGAAAACCCGGTGGAAAACCAAGAGGAAGATGAAGCCAGGGACCAGCGGGAACTGGTCCTGGAGGAATGGCAGTCTGTGCGGCTGGTTATTCCGGATATAGGCCTGGATCTAGAACCCATTTACGGGGATGTTTTTGATGATGATCTGCTGCAGGAGGCGCCCGTTCACTTTGGTATGAGTGATCTCCCCAGCACCAGGTCGGGAAATGTGGCCTTTGCTGCACACCGGCGGGGTAATGCAGCCTTTTTCCGTGAGCTGGATCGGCTGGAAGAGGGTGATTTTGTTTACCTGGAAGTTGCCGATCAGCTGCTGGTCTACCGTGTGGCCTGGAACCGGATTGTAGAACCTGACGATTGGAGTGTTATAGATTCAACGGACTATCCCGCGTTAACTCTTCAAACCTGTGAACCCAAAGACAGCTCTGCCACCCACCGCCTGATTGTCAGGGCCAATTTTTACAAGCTGTTGGACGGCCAAAACATTCCATAAATTGGTCAATAATGGCAGAAAGGTGGTAGTTATCCCCCGGCAGGGCAATATCACCCAAAGGGGTGATATACAAAACGGGTTTCAATGAAGTAAGATTGATCAAACTTGGACATTTTTTTCCAGGCAGCTGTTGAATTGGGCGATACTGTGGTCAAAAAAAACTGATTTAAGGAGATTCTGGGAAGAGATGATTAACTGGCTGAAAAACAAAAAAGAACAAAAAAATGCAGCGACCCGGCAGAAAAGTGATCAAGAAACCAAACAGCTGAACAGGACCAGGTCAGGTAAAGGGGAAAAACAGGACAGGGAAAAAGCCCCGGTGTGTGCCCGGCTTACCCGGGAAATAGTTGTTTTTCCCTCCAACTTCCAACACCAGGGAGCCCGGGAAAGACAGGAGGATGCCTTTGCTGTTTCCAACCTGGAAGACCGGGAACAGGTGGAGAAAAATGGTGTATTTGCAGTGGTGGCCGACGGGATGGGAGGTCTTTCTGTAGGCCAGGAAGCAAGCCACGGGGCTGTCAGCGCTTTTATAAAGGAGTATGCCCGGGAAGAGCCGGGTATCTCCATCCAGGAAAAGCTGCTGCTCTCCCTGCAGGTGGCCAATGCCACGGTTTTTGATTTGGCCTTAAAAGATGGAGAAGTTATTGAGATGGGTACAACCCTGGTGGCTGCTGCAATCCATGCAGATCAACTGTACTGGGTTTCTGCAGGCGACAGCCGGATTTACCTCTGCAGGGATGGCCAACTGCTGCAGCTCAACAAGGATCATATTTATGCAAACCAGTTAAAGGAGGAGGTAAAAAACAAGCGCATAACCCGGGATGAGGCTGAAAATCACCCGGAGCGGGGTTACCTTACCAGTTACCTGGGCCTGGCTGAGATTCCCGAAATTGAGCAGTGTGCCCAGCCGCTGACCCTGAAACCGAATGACGCGGTGATGATCTGCAGCGACGGCCTCTACAATGCCCTCTCGCTCCAGGAGATGGCCGATATTATCCAGGAAGGGTCCTTGCTTACGGCCGAGCTCCTGGTTGGTGAAGCGCTTTCCAAGAAGATAAAACACCAGGACAATATTACGGTTGTGATCTTATCCTGCCAGGCAACTGAAGCAGTGAAAACGGTGGGGTGAATCGGTGCGGTAAAAGGAAAAGAAAAAACAAAACAAAGGGGGATGGTTAGTTGATGGGTAAAGGTGCAACCTGCAGTCGTATTTTCTTATATTTCCTGGTCCTGGCAATGCTGCTTTCATTCAACGGGACCGCTTTGGCAAGTCCTATCGAAGAAGCGGCCAAAAGTGTCGTCCGGATTGCCTGGGAGTTCCCCGACAGGGAACCGTTCCGCTCGGCCTTTCGCAATCCCAATACCGGGGAAGTGGAGCTGATGGTCAGCATGGGGTCGGGCTTCATGGTGGGTGACGATGCCGGCGGAGAGTTTCGCTACGCTATAACCAACTGGCACGTGGTGGATACCACCTGGGGACGGGATCTTGACCCGGAATGGGTTTTTGAACCCGATGAAATCAATCTATATATCTACAGGGCCCGGGACGACTATGTTCCCGTAACCGTTGATGTGCCGCTGCGTTCCTCCGATGTGGCCATCCTGGAGATTGACCCGGGACAGCGTCTTTTCGGGTATGTGCCCCTGGAACTGGGCAGCAGCGATATGATCAGCCGGGGAGATGATGTCTGGGCCATCGGTTATCCCGTGGATGCCGAGCTCCTCTCCGATTTGACCGCCGCCTATTATACCGATGCCACAGTGACAAAAGGGATTATCAGCCGGATAATTTCTTTTGAAGGGGTGCCCGGTTTCCAGATTGACACCATGATCAGCGGCGGGAACTCGGGAGGTCCTTTGGTGAATGAGCACGGCCAGGTAATCGGGATTAACAGCCGGGGTGTGGTCCGGGGGACCGATGCGATCCCCACGGGCATCAACGCCGCCGTAGCCATTGATGCTGCTACCGATGTCCTGCGCAGCCGCGACATTCCTTTCCTGGCGGCGGGTGCTGCCCCTGCGGCTCCGGATCCCGCGGAGGCGGAAGAGGATGATATTATAGAAGAAATCGTGGCCCTGGCCCAGATCGACCGGCCGCAGTTTTCCTCTGACGGCGTCTTGAGCTGGTCGGGAATAAACGATGCCTCCGGTTACGAGATTACCCTGTTCAAAGAAGGGGAGCCGGTGGCTTCAGAAGGGGCTGGATCCGGGTCAACCCGGTTTGATTTCAGCGATACTATCCAGGGCTTGGGGGCCGGGGCCTACACGGCTACGGTTAAGCCCCTGGGTGGAGGCAATTTCGAGGACGGCCCCGTATCGGCAGCTTCCAATATTTTCGAACAAGGGGGAGGGGGCATAAGCCCGTTGATCATTGGAGCCGGCGTTGCTGCAGCCCTGCTGGTGGTGATATTAGTCGTTGTTTTCCTCAGCATGGGCAAAAAGAAACAGGCCGCCACCGCTCCGGCCGGGGTCGGGGCAGGCTCGACGCCACCCCCGGCACCCCCCAAACCCTCGCTGCCGCCGGTCCAGCAGTCTTCTGTCACCTCTGCTGCCCCGGTGACACGGGCCAAGCAGGAAGCCCCGGCAGCGGCTTCACCGGTCACCAAAGCCAAACCTTCAGGCCCCAAGCCTGTGCTGAAAGGTGTTTCAGGCAACTTTGCCGGTCAGACCATTGAACTGGTTGAAGGGCAGCTCGTTATCGGCCGGGATCCCCGTATGGCCCAGCTGGTCTATCCCCAGTCCAATGAAGAGATCAGCCGGAAACACTGCACGGTGCGCTTTGACGAACGCAGCCAGAAGTTTGCAGTCGAAGATTCCTCTTCCAACGGCACGTTCTTATCGTCCAACGAAAAGCTGGAGCCGGGCAAATCCTATTTCTTAAACCCCGGCGAGCGGTTTTACCTGGCCGAGCCCAAGGAAGTGTTTGAAGTAAAAATGGAGTAACAGACGATGAAATTACAATCGATAAAATTACAATCAGCGATGTTATCCCGGATCGGGGATCGGAAAAGCAACCAGGATTATTGTTCCTACCAGGAAATAGATGGGTTCGGCTGTTATCTTGTGGCCGACGGGCTGGGAGCGTACCGGGGAAGCGGTGCGGCTGCCAGGGTTACCGGTGAAAGTCTTTTGGAGGCTTTCACCCTGTCCCCCGGCATGTCCCTGGAAAAACTTGAAGAGTACCTGGAACGAGCCCGAAAAGCGTTTACTGCTGCCCTGAATAAAGAACAGGAGCAGCAGAACATGAAGACGACCCTGGTGGTCCTGCTGACGGATTTCAAGCGGGCCACCTGGGCCCATGTGGGAGACTCCCGGCTGTATTACTTTGCTTCCGGGGCCCTGGCCTTCCAGACCCGGGACCACAGTGTCCCCCAGGCCATGGCCAGCGCCGGGGATATCCCCCAGGAAGAGGTCCGTTATCATGAAGACCGCAACCGTTTGACCCGGGCCTTTGACGGCGGTGATATTTCCCGGGTTACCCTGCGGCAAAGGCCGGTGGAACTCCAGCGCGGCGACGCATTTTTGCTCTGCAGCGACGGCTTTTGGGAACGGGTCCTGGAGGAAGAAATGGAAAAAGACCTGTCCCACAGCCGTGATCCTGAAACCTGGCTGTCTAGGATGGAAAGCAGGCTGCTGGCCCGGGCAGCCCAGGACCAGGATAATTACTCGGCCCTGGCTGTGCTGACGGCCGAAAGATGATCTCTGTGTCGAGCAGGCTGGAAGGCAATTCCAATAGCTTGATGTGGAGCAAGCCGCGAGATAGAAGAAGGACCATTACCCAAAGATTGGAGGAGTGACATGCAGTCGCTAACCCGGTGTACGAAAGGCCATTACTATGATTCGGCAAAGCATACCTCCTGTCCTTTTTGCGGGGTCCAGGACCTGGATATTGATATCCAGAAAACCATGGCCAAGCGCCCGAGCCCACCCGGAGACGGTGGAGTTGGGGCAACCCGGCCGGCATCTGGTTCTGCGCCCCCTGATGAAGGCAAGACCGTGGGCGTTTTCCACAAGAGGATGGGAGTTGATGTCAGCGTAGAGCCTGTAGTGGGGTGGCTGGTGGCCGTGAAAGGGGCCGCCAAAGGGCGGGATTTCCGTATCACCCCGGAACGAAACTTTATCGGGCGCGGGGAAAACATGGATATCAGTATTCCGGGAGACGAAACCATCTCCCGGGAGAATCATGCTGTGATCAGCTATAATCCCAAGAATCAATCCTTCCGACTTTACCCTGGTGACAGCAAGAGGCTGGTTTTTTTAAACGATGATGAGGTCATTACTCCCGAAGTGCTGAAACCCTACGACGCCATTGAACTGGGGGACACGAAACTTTTATTCCTGCCGTTCTGCGGCGAATCCTTCCAGTGGGGGCAGGAGGACGAAGCGGAGTAAAATATCCCGGGGTTGACCTTCCTGGAAAGCAGGTCGAAAGAAGATGAACGTAGAGCATCTGTGCATGGGTTGTATGTTTGAAAAAGGCAGCGCGCTCACCTGCCCGCAGTGCGGGTGGGAAGAAGGCACGCCCCAGGAGTCCAGCCAGCAGCTGCCCCCGCGCACCCTGTTGAACGACCGCTATTACCTGGGTCGGGTGCTGGGACAGGGCGGCTTTGGCATTACCTACCTGGCTGTTGACACCTTCCTGGATATGAAGCTGGCGGTTAAAGAATATTTTCCCCGGGATATGGTTTCCCGGGAGGCAGGGAGCCAGGAGATCTCCATCCACTCTGAGAGCTTTGAAGAGCAGTACAGCTATGCCCTGGAAAAGTTTCTGCTGGAGGCGCGCACCCTGGCCCGGTTTGAAGGGCATCCCAACATCATTTCCGTGCGGGACTTCTTCAAGGCCAACGGGACCGCCTACCTGGTCATGATCTACCTGGAAGGGATCACCCTGAAAGAATACCTGGACTTACGGAGCGTAGCCCTGCCTTTTCGCGATGCCCTCGCCATTATTATGCCTGTTTTGGATGCGCTGAAAGCCGTCCATGAGCAGGGTGTGCTGCACCGGGATATCAGTCCTGATAATATTTTTATGAGCAAAAGCGGCAGGGTGGTCCTGATCGATTTTGGTGCGGCCCGCCAGGCTATCGGTGAAAAAGGAAAGCATCTTTCCGTGGTCCTCAAACCCGGTTATGCTCCCGAGGAACAATACCGGAGCAAAGGGGTCCAGGGCCCCTGGACGGATATCTATGCTGTGGCGGCGACCTTTTACCGGGCTATTACAGGCCGGATGGCTCCGGAGTCATTGGACCGGATGGAAGAGGACCTGCTGCTGCCCCCGTCATACCTGGGAGTACAGATTGGGCCCCGGGAGGAAGAGGCCCTGCTAAAGGCTCTGGCTGTCCGGGGGGAAGACCGTTTCCAGGCAGTGGAACAGTTCCAGGAAGCGCTGTGGTCCGCATCATCCGGACCCGCTGCCCCTCCCGCTGCAGTGGAGGAGCGGCCTGAAGGCGGCATCCCCGGGGAAGACGTTGTTCCGCCGGTAGAAGGCCATGAGCAGACCCAGGCACATCTGGCCTCACCGTTTTATCCGTTGCCAGTTTCCCGGGATATGACGGAAGAACCGTCCTATCCCCCGGCGGATAGTCCCCCATTTTTGCCGGCTGACAGCGCGCCCCATCCTTTTCCCGGGCATGCCGTGCCACCTGTGGATAAAATCAATATCGGGCGGGCCCCGGACAACGACATTGTCCTGGAGGATAACGCCGTTTCCCGCTATCATGCCTGTATTTTTTTCCACGGGGGAAAATGGTATCTTGCCGACCGGGGCAGCACCCACGGCACGTTCCTCGACGATAGACCTGTAGGCGATGCCGAAGAGCTGCGTCCGGGCAACCGGGTCCGGTTGAGCGGAGTAACCCTGGCCCTGGAAGGGAACCAGCTATTGTCAGAGCAGGGAAGTGTGCTGCAGACCCTTGGAGAACCTGTTCCTCCTGCCCCTTCTGCCCCTTCTCCGCCTTCCCGGCACCATGCTGCCGGGGGCAAAAAGCAGTCGAGTGGGCTGCTTTCCTCCCCCGGAAAGGTTTTTCTCTTCGTGGGGGCGATTTTGGGGGCGCTGATTCTGGCCGCTGTTTTTGCCCTGTCTTCTTCCTTCTGGCAGGGGGTGCCGCCGCGCGCGCCCGGAGGGGCCGTAAACCACGACACGGTGAATGACCGCCCGGGAGAGGCCAATGAAATAGAAGTAGGCCCCGTTGATCCGGCCCTGTGGGGTGCCGAGGAAGCGGGGGCGTCAGGCGAACTAAAGACAGGGACCATTGAGTTCAGCGGTGGCGTTTATACAGGAGAATTGAAAGGCGGGCTGCCCCACGGCTACGGGACTTTGGTCTATCCCCGGCAGCATATCCCGGGACTGCCCCAGCGCGGTGAAAGAAAGTACGTGGGTTACTGGAAAGACGGCAAAAAGCACGGTGAAGGGACCATGCACCATCCCGAGGGCAGCATCCAGCACGGGCTCTGGGATGAGGATGTTTTTATCGGTCGCTAAGCGACAAAAATGAGGTGGGAAGATGAAATACAGGGCTGCAGTTTGGTTGCTATTATTCATATCTTTCATTCTGTTTAACTCTTACCCCCTGGGACAGGTGGCCCAATCCTCGGTAGCGGTAAGCGGGGTCAGTTTGAATCGTTCCAGCCTGGTTCTCAACCGTAACAGCACCCAGACCCTGACGGCTTCCATTTCCCCGGCTGATGCGACCAACCGGGCGGTGCGCTGGGTTTCCAGCGACACCGGGGTGGTCCAGGTGTCTTCCGAAGGGGGGCTTTCCGCCCGGGTCAGGGCAATGGCGGCCGGGACGGCAACGGTAACGGTGATCACGGAAGACGGGGACAAACGGGCTTCCTGCCAGGTGCGGGTTGTTGTGCCCGTGGAGCGGGTGTCCCTGGATGTATCGGAAACGACCCTGATCCGGGGTGATACCAAACAGCTTCGGGCTGCCATTTCCCCGGGTGATGCGACCAACCAGGCGGTGCGCTGGACTTCCAGTGATGACGAAAGGGTTGAGATCATTTCCCGGGACGGCCTGGGCGCGGAGATAGAAGCACTGGCGCCGGGAACAGCCACGGTAACCGTTGTTGCCGAGGACGGGGACAAACGGGCTTCCGCACAGGTTGAGGTCATTGTCCTGGTGGAGCGGGTGCAGCTGGACCTTTATGAAACAACCCTTTCCCTGGAAGAAGAACGAGCCCTGGATGCCTGGGTGATGCCCCGTGATGCCACCGACCAGCGGATCCGCTGGGAATCCAGCGACAACTCCGTGGTCTTTGTTGACGACCGGGGCGTGATCACAGGCCGCAGTCCCGGCCAGGCCCGGGTGGTTGCCCGTTCTGCTGAAAACAGCACCATTTACGCGTACTGCACGGTGACGGTCGGTGAGGACAACGGAGCACCGCCCGGTGAACAGGTTGACCAAAACTCAAACCGGGAAGACGAAATAATCGAGGTGGATGAGGGCTTAACCGGGGAAGAATTAACGATTGACGATGATCTTGCTGCAGGCGAGGCCGGATCGGATGGAGAGCCGGGGTCTTTCGTGACTATGGCGATCATTGCCGGGGCGGCAGTTGTGCTGGCAGCCCTTGTGGGCGTGTTTTTCCTGGTGCGAGGGAGAAGCAGGCAACATTAAATGGGCACGCATGCCTTTATAACTGCCGAACGCTGAATTGCCAATCGGCCCAACCCGGGGTGACACTTGGGCGGTTTCATGAATAGACACCTTTTGCTCCAGGGTCTTTATGGCAGCACAGGAAACGCCGGGGGAATGGCACGATAATATTAGGAGGGAAACAATGGATTCGGAACGCCTTTGCATGGGCTGTATCAAAGACCGGGGAGAGCAGGACGAATGCCTCCATTGCGGCTGGGTGGAGGGGACCATGCCCGAATCTCCCCAGCACCTGCCGCCCCGCACGGTGCTCAATGAAAAGTACTTAATAGGCCGGGTGCTGGGGCAGGGCGGTTTTGGCATCACCTACCTGGCCTGGGACCTGAACCTGAACATTAAGCTGGCCGTGAAAGAATACATGCCCCAGGACCTGGCTTCACGGGCAGCGGGGCACAGCATGGTCAGCGCTTACACGGGGGCGCTAAACGACCAGTTTGAGTACGGGCTGGAGAAGTTCCTGCAGGAGGCCCGGACCCTGGCCCAGTTCGAAGGGCACCCCAGCATTGTTTCCGTACGGGATTTCTTTCGGGCCAACGGTACAGCCTACCTGGTGATGCATTATATTGAAGGGGTTACCCTGAAAGGCCTGGTGGCCGAGGAAGGGGGGGCGCTGCCTGTCAGCAAAGCCCTGCAGATCATGATGCCTGTCCTGGATGCCCTGAAAGAGGTCCATGCCGTGGAGATCCTGCACCGGGATATCAGCCCGGACAACATCTTTATCAATATGAAAGGGCAGGTCATCCTGATCGATTTCGGTGCGGCCCGGCAGGCCATCGGCGAAAAAGGGCGCAGCCTTTCCATCATCATGAAGCCCGGCTTTACCCCGGAAGAGCAGTACCGCAGCAAAGGGGTCCAGGGCCCCTGGACGGATATCTATGCCGTGGCAGCCACCATCTACCGGGTGATTGCCGGCCAGATGCCCCCGGAATCCCTGGACCGGTTGGAGGAGGACACCCTGATACCCCCCTCCCGGATGGATGTTGAAATTGATTCGCTCCAGGAGCAGGCCTTGCTTAAGGCCCTGGCTGTGCGGGCAGGGGACCGTTTTCAATCGGTAGAGGAATTCCAGGCGGCCCTGCTGGGGGAAATGCCTCCTGGCGCAGCGGCCCCAGCTGCGGCTTCTGCCGGCCAGGCTTCGGCTCTGCGTCCCGGGGCGGTGCCGCCGCCTCCGCCCCCACCCAAAGTCCAGGCCGGCGGGGCTTCTGCCGGCGCTGCCCCTCACGGGGGGGCGATTTCCCCGGCTGCGCCTCCAGGTAAAAACAAGAACCTGTATTTGATTGCTGGCGGAGCTTTGGTTGTTCTGCTTCTGGCAGGTTCCGGCGTCTTTTTTCTGACCCGTTCCGACCCCGAACCGGCGGCCAATGGGGGCGTGGAAATAAATGAAGCAGCCGGTGGGGATGGACCGGGTGCTGCAGTTGGAGAAGACGGCTCGCTGGATGATGTGCTCGCAGGTGTTGAGCCGGGAGAAAATGGGCAAAATGATCTACCTGAAGCAGCAAGGGATATTCAGGTCGGGGCTATTTCCTATGAAGGAGGTGAGTATACCGGAGAACACGATGGCGAAAGGCCGCACGGAGAGGGGAGTTGGACAGGAGCAGGCGGGGATGAGTACGAAGGCTCCTGGGTGGACGGCCTGCCCCATGGTGAAGGCCGTTGGGTTGGCCCCGACGGGCAATTATACGAGGGTGAGTGGGTTGAAGGGAAAAAGCATGGCTACGGGTCTTACGTATCGGCCAACAATGTCCGCTATGTCGGGGATTGGGAAAACGATATGCGCAATGGACATGGGACGTCCCACTGGCCCAACGATACCTCGTACGTAGGTGAATGGAGAAATGACATCCGGCATGGGTACGGCACCTATACCTGGTCCGACGGGACGCGCTACGAAGGGGATTGGCAGGACGGTTTTCAGCACGGGGAAGGCACGCTGATTTATCCGGACGGCACGGAAGTATTTGGGACCTGGGTGAACAATGAGCTGCAGCAGTAGGAATGGCAGGAAATGGAGTTTGAGGATTGGATATGGATAAAAAAGGGAGGTAAATTGATGAACAGCCGCACTTTATTTAAAAAACGCTCTACCATTTTATTACTTATGTTTTGCCTGATCTTTGGCCTGGTTTTTGCACCGACCACCTTTGCGGAGCTGGATAAGGTGATCGTGGATGATTACGATATTCCGCCTGGCTACTATGCTGGCGATGAATCTGGAGATGAAGAGCTGGAAAAAGTCATCGTTGATGATTATGATGAAGAGGATGAAGAGGTCGTGGAAGAACCGCAACCGGAGCCTGAGCCGGAACCAGAACCAGAGCCCACCGAGAACCTCTTTGCTGCCTATGGCGTTGAAGTTTTGGGCTATGAGATTGGCGAACGTGGCGGATACCGCCTCAACACAACCAATGAGCCCCTGGGAGAAAGGCTCGATTTCGTAATTGAAACCCGTTATTACGACTCCGGCGGGGAACTGGTTGACACCACCGAGGAAAACCACTGGATAGAAGCCCATTGGACAAATGCTTACCATTGGGAAAACACAGATTGGAGCCAAAGGGAAGTTAGAGATCCCGGCACCTATACAGTCAAGGCCTTTATCGAAGGCCAGGAAATTGCCACCGGAACCTTTGTTATTGAAGGGACCAAAGAAGTAACTACAGAAGACCGCAAAGCCACGGTAACCTTTGAAGAAGCCAGGGTCACCATTGACCTGGAGACTGCTGATGATGTGGCGGGCACCGTGGATGTGAAGCGCTTTACGGCAACGGAAAGGGCTGTGCCGGAAGAATTGACCCCGGTCGGAGTATTCCTGACCATTGAGCGCACCGAGCCGCTGGCCGGAGCCAAGGCGACAATTAAAGTCGACCTGCCCGATCCGCTGCCCGAGGGAGTGGAAAAAGATGAACTGGCCCTGTTCCGCTACAACGAAGGGACCGGCCAGTGGGATCAGCTTCCTTCAGAAGTTGTCGGTGATCAGCTTTGGGCCGAAGTGGAAGACTTCAGCCTCTTCGGGCTGTTCGGCACCGTAGCGGCAGCAGACCCTGCGCCCATGCCCGCACCGGCGCCGGTTCCCACCCCTGAGCCTGCACCTGAGCCCGCACCCGCCCCCGAACCGGTTACCGAGACTGATCCCGATCCGGCACCGACCGGCGACCTACCTCAGACCGACGGCGGCAGTGCCTTTTCCTACAGGATGTTTTTTGCCTTCTTGATGATTACAGCGGGGGCGCTGGTCTTGACCCAGCGGAAACGGCTGGAAAAGGAGTAACCAGTTAATACAGAGGTAAAAAGTAAAAACGAAGTCGGTTAAAATACTGCCGGGCAAATTATTTTAAAATAAAATGGTTCGCCTGGCAGTTTTTTTGAAGATTTCTGTCAAGAAATAGAAGGTTTTTATTTATTTTTGTTTAAATAAAAATAGAACCTGTCGTTTTATGATGCAGTTTGTAAATCAGGAGGAAAAGGATTCATGCTCAACCAATTAATTGAACAAATTCGCCAAATTCCCCCTGTTTCCCAGCCGGCGGCCAATGAGTACGGAGAAAAGCAGCCGTTACTGGTAGAACAGGTTAACAGGAAAATGAAAAAGCATCCGGAACTTGCCACCCTCATCGGCCGGAATCCCCTGCAGGTGATGTACGATAATCACGAATCCCATGCGGTGTTTATGAGCAACGTTTTTCAACTGGGCCTGTACGAAACGCTGCTGCGGGTGATCCAGTGGGTGTACCGCAGCTACTCATCCCGCGGCTTTTCGTTTGATTATTTTCCGGCAGCACTGCAGGCCTGGAAGGGAGCTGTCGCTGACCACCTGCAGGAAGAACGGGCCCGGGAGGTTATTACGGTTTACGACTGGCTCTTGCAGCAGCACTCCCGGTTTATCGAACTGTCCCGGGAAGGTATCAGCTGGGATACAGGCGAAGAGTCCCCCGGTTGGCAAAAAAGCAGGCTGGCATTTTTGCACAGTTTGCTGCAGGGCAACAGCCAGGAATGCCTGGACCGGGCCAGGGCTTCCGTGCAAAACAGGGAGCAGGTTAAAGATTTTTATCTGCAGGTGATCCAGCCGGCCATGTACGAGATCGGTGTAGGCTGGGAAAAGGGTGAGGTTTCGGTAGCCCAGGAACACCTGGCCAGCGCCATCATCTCCAGGGTCATGTCTGCCCTGTACCAGGCCCATGTGCTGGTGGAAGAGCCGAAGTGGAGCAGGGCGGTGGTTACTTCAGCCCCCAATGAATTTCACGAAGTGGGAGGGTACATGGTAGCCGACTTTTTGGAGATGGAAGGTTGGGATGTTTATTACCTGGGAGCCAATACGCCCGTGGAAGATTTAAGAGATATTCTGCTGGATAAAAGGCCCTTTCTGCTGGCAGTTTCCGTGACGATGCCCTTTAACCTGTCCGGGGTGAAAACAATTATCGAGACGGTGCAAGCCGAGCCCGAGCTGAAAGGGGTCAAGATCATGGCCGGTGGAATGGCCTTTAACGGGGAACCGGATCTCTGGAAGCGGATCGGTGCTGACGGATGGGCCGCCAATGCCCGCGATGCCGTAGAACTGGCCCAAAAATGGTACGCAGAGGAGAATGGCAGGAATGTGGAATAAAGACCAGGAGACAGAGCTGTACCGTCAGGTGCTGGCATACCTGGAGACAATCAGCGACCTTGTTCTCATAGTTTTAGCACCTGATAACACCATTATGAAAACCAACCAGGCCTTTCAACGCTTCATGCAGCTTTCAGCAGAGCCCACAGGCCGTAACCTGGCGGATTTTTTGGCGGAAAAAGAGGATGTTCATTTACTGGAGTCCTGCCGTCAGGAGGGAGGGGCGTTCCGAAAAATCGACCTGCAGCTGTATCAGGCCCATTCCTCTGTCCACAGGATTTCTTTTCACGGTGTTTCCCTGGGTTCGCAACTGCTCCTGCTGGGAGAAAAAATTACGCTCCATGAGAGTAAAATTTTGCGGGAATTTTCCTATTTATCCAGCCAGCTAAATAACCTGAACCGGGATTTGAATAAAAAAACAGTTGAATTGGAGAAAGCCTACCGCCGACTGCAGGAGTCGGAACAATCGTTACAAGAACAGATTGAAAAAGCGCACAACATTCACCAACGACATCTGCCCCAACATTTTCCCGAGATATCCGGGTTTTCTGTCGCTGCTCATTACTTGCCGGCGGAACGGTTGGGTGGAGATTTTTTTGATGTCATTCATAAAGGGAACAAGCTGGTCGCCTATGTTTCCGATGTTTCCGGGCATGGCCTGGATGCTGCCATGCTGAGCGTTTTTGTCCGCCACACCATGAACAATTATCTCTTTCTGGCCGGTGATGAAGATATTATGCCGGGAAAAATGCTGCAGTCCCTGGCACAGCAGTACTGCCGGGAGAATTACCCCAGTGACTATTTCATCTGCATTTTCCTGGTGGTAGTTGACCTCGCCCGGCTGGAAATAAGCTATACAGCTGCCGGATTCCAGGTGCCCTTGCTGCTTTGCTCCGGGGAGGGGAATTGCAGTGAACTGTTCAGTAACGGGCCTCCCATTTCCCCCGTCATTCCGTTGGAGCTGCTGAATACCGGGGAGGGGAGCTTCACCCTGGATAAGCCATCCACCATCTTGCTCAGCACTGACGGCCTGGTGGAGCAAAGCGCAGACTTTACACCGTATGATCAAAGGTTGAAAAAGGTGTTTTACGAGCACAGCCACCAGTCTCCCCGGGAAATTATCGAAGCAGTCAAGGAAGATTTCCGCTCCTTTAACCAGGGCACCCTGCAGGGAGAAGATGATATCACCTTCCTGGTCATGCAGCTGGACCCAAATGATGGGGGCGAGCACTCCTTTTTTCCGGGGCAGGGCAGGCCCGGCACCGGTGAGAATTGACAGGTCGAAAAGAGCTCGCAACTGTTGACAGTTTTCTGGAATGTTTTTCGGGATCAAAGCCGGAAATCGATGTATTGTGAATTAATGGAGGGATGACGTGTTGGGAGACCGGTTAATGGTTTTACTCCTGGAAAAGGAACACCAGGATTACTCCCTGGTAAAAGAAAGCCTGGACAAAGTGTCCAATGGGACTGCAGAGGTTGTTGCCTGCAATAGCCTGCAGGAAGTGGCAGACCAGGCAGCCAGCAGGTCTTTTGGCCTGGCCATTGCCCCCCTTGACCTGCTGGAAGAGGAGCGGCTGCAGGAAAAGGGGTTGCCTGGCTTTTTCCAGGAGACCTACTTTTTGGCCCTGCTAAGCTCCCCGGGGGTTGAACAGGTGGAACGGGCCCTGTCATTAGGTGCCGACGATTTTATAATCTATCCAATCACTTCAGACGAACTCGCTGCTCGTTTGTCCCGGGCAGTCAAAGGGGTCCGGCGAAACCTTAAACATGTCCGCTACGATCTCCCCTCGGGACATGCTACAGTGGACCTGGCCAGGGAAAGCGAGGTGCAATATCGCAATGTGGTGGAACGGGCCAATGACGGCATCGTCATTGCCCAGGATGGCCTGCTCAAGTACGTCAACCCGGTCATTGCCCTGATAACCGGTTATCAGGCAGAGGAAATTACGGGGACACCGTTGGCCAACTACCTGCATCCCTCCGAAGTGGAGCGGGTTGCAGAACGGTACCGGCGGCGGATTGCCGGGGAAGAGGTGCCTTCCCGCTACGAGACCATCATCAAGCACAAGGATGGAAGTGATATCTACGTGGAGTTTAATGCCGGGTTGACCATTTACCAGGGCAGGCCGGCCGATATGGTCATTATCCGGGATATCACCGAGCGTAAAAAAGTGGAGGAAGCTCTGCGCCGCTCGGAAGAGCGCTACCGGGAAATCCTGGACCAGATCCAGGAGGGCTATTACGAAGTAGACCTGGAGGGGAATATCACCTTTTGCAACGAAGCCGCCTGTCGTTTGCTGGGCTATAGCCAGGAAGAATTTGTCGGGCTGAATTTTCGCAATCTCTACCGGGATCCCGATCAGGTTTTCCAGGTGTTTCACCAGGTTTTTTCAACCGGTGAATCCAACCGGGGCTTTGCCCTGGAGATGATCGGCAAAGACGGCCGTACCCGGTATGGAGAACTCTCGGTCTCCCTGATAAAAGACGCCCGGGGTAAAGTCATCGGTTTCCGGGGTGTGGGGCGCGATGTGACCGAGCGCAAGCAATCCGAGGAAAAAATCCGCTACTTA